>CERS01186374.1_pt1 | contig 29860 bp, 28 predicted proteins | sample 356251 | NCBI WGS metagenome assembly CERS01 (sample SAMEA2621020, study PRJEB7988) | marine metagenome | isolation source: saline water (ENVO:00002010), including
TTAATTTTTGTTTCCCCGTGTAACAAAAGCGACAAGCCATATTACAGCCCACTTCACTCGATAAACAAATGGTTAGGCGATCTTCCGAGGGAATCAAAACTGTTTCTACAGTCATATTGTCGCCAACATCAAAAAGCAACTTACGTGTTCCATCTACGGAATCCAGTTGCTCGACTACTTTTGGCAATTCAAAAGTTAAATAGTTTGGTAACTCTTCACGAAACTTTTTTGATAAGTTCGTCATATTTTCGATTTCAGTTTCACCTTGAACATAAACCCAACGAAATAACTGCTGCGCTCTAAACTTTTCTTTTCCAAGCTCAGCTAAATAGTCTTTTAATTGTGGCATTGTTAACGAGAAAAAATTCTTCATAAAGTAAGCTCCCAAACTGCCGCAAATATACAGTTTTCCAGCTATTTTTTCAAGATTACTACAGAAAAGCCTTTGCATACTTCAGGCTTATGAAAGCTTTATAGACTTGTGAACACAATAGATAGCTTTTAGCACTTACAATTTGCGTCCCTTAACACTGACAAGTTTAAGTGTTGAAATCACAGAAGTTTTTCTGATTTGTTTTAAGTCTGTCATTTTAATATACATAGGAACACCAGCTTTTCACTTGGCATCGCTTGCAATAATATCACTTAAGTGATCGGAAACATTATAAAAAAGCGAATCACTTTATTTTTAAAATGGATATGAGTGTAACTAAAAGAATACTAATTTATTTCCTCAGTTTAGCCCTTTGGGTTCACTGTTTTGGCCAAGCCTTCGCGCTACCAAAGGACTCCTATTTGCAACGTCCCAGCATCGAAAGCCTAGAAGCTAGCCCTGCAAGTTCAGATAGCCTTGAAATTCTAAGTAAGCCACAACTCCAGGCCATGTTCATAAGTCTTGCTGTTCTCTATCGAAGCTATCCAGCAAACTCCGATTTCATATTTTTAGCGAGAGATGCCGAATACCTTTATGATATGGCAAAATTGATTTTCCCCAAGCAAGAGCGAAAAAGACTTCACTTGATTAGTCTTTCAACTTCACTGTCGTCTCATCCTCGCGCTATTGATCTATTAAACCAAAAGTTAAATAACACAACTAGTGAAAGCCTGGTTTTTGTTGATACTGGGTTTTCAGGCACAGTTTATGAAAAAATAAAATCTCGCTTGAGTGACTCCTATCACCAGCGAACTGATTTATTCTTAATGGACAGCCACTCGCCTTTTTACAAAGGCTTAGAATCCATATCTTCCCTTGTTTATATCGACGACTTAGAAGGAAAGGCTCATTACACAGACACGGCAAAATTTATTGAAGAGTCCCAAACTGGACAACTCTATGAAAGTTCGCAAAAAAATTCTGAACATAAAAAAGCATTGGCTTTGGAAAATATGAGTTCCATTAAACACTTTATAGAATCCAATCAGCTTGAAGCTAAATTCCTAGATTATCTACAGACCAAGCGTTGGAACATAGATTTTGGTGACGCTAACAAAATCGCCTTAGACATTATAGAACGCCAAGAAAATTGTTTGCTTTGCATGAAAGAAAGCGAACTCACTTTAAAACTGAATGCCTTAAAATTTGAAATTGAAAACACTCTCAAAAGCCCTTCGTCAAAAAACAGCTTAGACATAAACCTATTTGAAATTGGTCGATTTGCTGAATACCTTGACCTAAGCACATTAGAGAACTTGTATTTAAAAATGCTAAGTTCCTCTAACTATAAAAACGCTAGCGCCATCGCAAAGCTCATCATTCCTCGCGCGGTGATTCAGTCTAATATTGACATCCTCAACAAAATTTACAACCAAGCCCTAGACAAAGAAGATAGTACGATCATTGAAAGAATAATCTCCAACCTAAGCTCTGCATCTTTGAAAACCCAAAAAGCCTTTGAATATAAACTCACTGATTTAATGTTTCGATTTTCTGAAGGAGAATATGAATGGAGTTCAGCCATGGAGGTGATCCGCGAAGAGTTACTTCCGTTTTTAAACAAGGTACGTCTTCGCCGTGTTCATGATTCTTACCAAGATTTTGTAGCCGATGAAATGGGACCAATGTTGTGTAGTAAATCTGCCAAAGCCAGTGATTAGTGGCTATTCATATAGTCCACTAACTCAGAAGAGTAGCATGGCACACAACCAATTTTTCCAACAACAACGCCAGCTGCATAGTTTGCCAAAATACAAGACTCTTCTAAATCAAAACCAGCACCTATTCCCAAAGAAATCGCTGCAATTACCGTATCCCCGGCACCAGTTACATCTGAGACCTTTCTTGCAAAGGTAGGAACTCGTTTATTCTCTCCATCTTCAAACAAACTCATTCCATCTTGGCTTCTTGTAATGATCATTTTATCCGAAGAGATCCCGTCCATAAGCTTTTGACCTACATCACTTAGTGAGTCATCACTTCCACGAGTTTCCTCTAAGTCGAAGCCTCCTAGGGTCAAGGCCTCATCTAAGTTAGGAGTCATTAAATTTGCTCCCGAATAGTAATCTAAAGGAGTATTTCTATTTGGGTCTACTAAAACCACTTTAGAATGTTCCTTAGCAAGAGCGATCACGCTCTGACAAAGACTCTTTGATAAAACTCCTTTTGCGTAGTCTTGCAAAACGACGATATCAACTTTATCCATCTGCTCTTTTGCCATTGCCAACAATTTTTCTTCCACATCAGAAGAAAGAAATTTCTTTTTCTCATAATCAACACGAACAATATGATGATGACCTGACATCACACGCAATTTTCTAGTGGTTGGTCTTTCGGAATCCACTACCAAAAAGTCAGAATCTACTTGTGCGTCTTCAAGGAGAGCTCGTAACTCACTCCCCGTCTTGTCTTGACCAATCAAACTAATTAAAACTGGTGTTCCCCCCAAAGAGGAAATGTTTTGTGCCACGTTAGCCGCCAAACCAAGTCGAACTTCTTCCTTAGCCACATCAAGAACTGGCACTGGTGCTTCAGGACTAATTCGTTTCACATTACCATTTACATATTCATCAAGACCGATATCTCCGACAATCATTACTCGAGATTTCTTTAAGTCTGTAAGTTTTTGCAATACTTTTTCTTTTTTGCTCGCTAATTCAGTCATTTAGCATTTCTCCTAAAACTTTTTCTGGCGCTATAGATTCCATACAAGGATAATATTGGCAAGCCTCTCCGCGACAGTGGAAGACTTCGGGACAGTCAACGGCCGGAGCCATGTTTAGCACTTTTTGCCCATAAGCCCCCCACCTTTTAATACTCTGCACCCGAATCGGTGGATAAAGTCCCAAACTAAAAGCTCCTAAACTAGCCGCTAGATGAAGCACTCCAGTACTTGGTGCCAAAACCGCTTTGGCTTTCTCTAAAACAACTAAGAGCTCTGACCCACTCAATTTTCCAACTTCAATATAAACATTAGGAAGTTTTACTTCCTCGATTTTATCTAATATTTTTTGAATCAAAGGGCGATCCGCCTCTGTGCCAGTCAGAACCACTAACTTATTTTTACCAACCAAGCTCTCAATTACAGAATAGTACTTCTCTTGTGACCAATTAAGCGCGCTGCCACCCATACCCGCGTGAATGACATAATACTCTTTAGAAAGATAATCTCTTTGCAATTCTACGCTAGCTTTAAGTTGAGTGGGCTCTAGTAAATTCACTTCCGACAAAGATAAACCTTGCTCCAAAAGCTTTTGATTATAGGCAAATTCAGACATTTGCACTTGAGAGCGTTTTTGCTTAATGGCTTTGTTTAAAAACAACAAAGACCATAAACTTGATTTTGCTCCAACACGAACGGGAATCCTTGCCCACCAAAGAGCAAAAAGTATCCACTTTTCTCCCTGAAAAAAAACAGCTTCGCTAAAAGATTCCGATTTTAAATATCTTACCAACTCAAAGAAATTCTTCCAGCTGAAGGCTTTATCAAAAGCCCGGAACTTACGTTTTGGTTGTGAGGCTTGCAAAATAAATTGAGTGAAAGAAGGCACTAACCAATGCACTTCTCTAGAGGCCAATTCTGGGTGTTGATCCACACCTAAACTCAAGATGAGATCGCCAATTTTATCCATTCTGATCAATAGGCTTTTGTTTTCGCTCAACCTGATAATCCTTTATTTTCTAGGCATAACTTTTTGCCTCAATTCCGAGCCATAAGATAGCGATATTATTGATTAATAATCCCACACTGGCAAGACACAAGCTTACCAAATTAGTCACAGATTTAAGCATCGCTAAATTAGTTTTGCTTAATATGAAAGCCGGAGCGCGTCGGAGCTTTTCTTTCATCGACTAATATCTTCAAATCAATGGATAAACAACGAAGATAGCTAGACTTAGTATTAAAAGCTAACTATGCTCTCGCCACTTTAAATTTTGGAGGCAAAATGGAAGAGCTATATAGCGGGGAATTTTACAACAACACCCTTGCAAATATTAATGCCATTTCAAAGACAGTTAATACAGATCCCAACGTACTAGCCCGACTAACTGAACCTAAAAGATCAGTATGCGTGAGCGTTCCTGTTCGTATGGACGATCGAAGCGTAAAAGTATTTCGTGGTTTCCGCGTACAGCACTCCCAAGCTCTTGGGCCTTGTAAAGGTGGTATTCGTTACCATCAAGGAGTGACTCTAAGTGAGGTTGCCGCCCTTGCGACTTTAATGTCCTTTAAAAATGCTTTATTGAACCTTCCATTAGGTGGAGCAAAAGGTGGTATCTGTGTTGATCCAACCATTTTGTCTAAAACAGAAAAACAAAATTTAACCAGACGATACACTACTGAGATCGCACCATTTATCGGTGCCGCTAGTGATATCCCAGCACCTGATGTTGGAACTGACGCACAAACTATGGCTTGGTTGATGGATACTTATTCTCAACAAGTTGGTTATGCCGTTCCTGGAGTTGTAACTGGAAAACCAATTGAAATTGGTGGTTCTCTAGGTAGAACTGGTGCAACCGGCTTAGGAGTGGTGTTTTGCTTAGAAAGAGCCGTTGAAAAACTAGGTCAAAGCATGAAAGAAACTACAGTTGCCGTACAAGGTTTTGGTAACGTGGGTTCACACGCAGCGCTCTACGCTCATGAATTGGGCGCAAAAGTAGTAGCCGTTAGTGATGTGAATGGTGCTATTTATGATCCTGAGGGCTTAGACATTGAGCTATTGATCAAACGCTATGAAGAAAAAAGAAACCTTCTTCACTGTGATATGGGTGAGAAAATCTCAAATAACGAACTTCTTGAGTTAGATGTTGAGGCCTTAATCCCTGCTGCATTAGAAAGTGTGATTAACACTTCAAATATGTCAAAAATTAAAGCACGTTTGATCATTGAAGGAGCAAACGGTCCTATCACCTCTGAAGCAAGTACTTACCTTCACAAACATGGCACTAGAATTGTTCCTGACGTTCTTGCCAACGGTGGTGGTGTAATCGTTTCTTACTTTGAGTGGGTTCAAGGGATTGCTTCTTACTTCTGGGATATCGAAGAAGTAAATCGTAAATTGAAAATCGTAATCACTGGCGCTTTTGATCGAGTTTGGGATCTAGCCCAAGAATACGAAACAGATATGAGATCAACAGCGATGGCTGCCGCATATAAGCGCATTGAAAAAGCCATGTTGTTACGCGGATTGTACCCTCGTTAAAATTAAAATATTCAAATAAGTTCAAAGGCTTGCACATTTCTGTTGCAAGCCTTTTTTTTAGCTGTTTCCACACCACTCCTAGACACAAGCAGGAAGATTCGTTAACCTAAAAAGATGAAACCAAAAAGGCCCGTATGGATTCCTGTGGCCGCTGGAGTCCTGAGAAAAGAAAATAAAGTTTTAATTGGGAAAAGACCTGAACACGGTACTTTGCCCGGGCTTTGGGAATTTCCAGGTGGCAAAATCGAAGTGGGTGAAAGCCCTGAGCAAGCTTTAAAGCGTGAATTAGAAGAAGAACTTGGAATCGATGCCGAAGTTGGCGACATCCTAGAGTCTTCCAGCCATCATTATGGAGATAAGGGAATTATAATTTTGTTTTTTTGGGTGGACTACTGGAAGGGCGAACCCAAGTCTCTACACCATGAAAGCCTCGAGTGGATTGAGCTAGAAGAACTTGAATCCAGAAATATTCCAGACTCTAATAGAGACGTTATCAAAAAACTTAAGCTCAGAGACTAAGAAAAATGGCGAAAAAGAACCTACCTCATAAAATTAAAATTTGTATCGTCTCTAAAAAATTTCCTATCGTAGGTAGAGCCGCCGATCACAGTTACCTCTGGTTTTTAGCGAAAGCTTTAACACAAAAAGGTCATGACGTTAGCGTAATTGCAAACATTAGTCCTCAAGAAAAGTCTTTCATCGAACAAGATGGTGTAAAAGTACATTACTTAAACCAACAAAAAATCAACACAGAAAAAAACTACCAAAGGATGGTTCGAGAAAAATTCTCTGAACTACATCGCAAAGAAAAGTTTGATTTGATTCACTCTGTGGATAGCTCTGGAGCAAAAGTAATTGCTAACCATAAAGCCTATGGCGTAGCAACTGCCATCGATGTTGAAGCCACTAATGTGGCACAGGTATTTGCAATTTTAGGAATGACTCAAGAGTCTTTAGGCTCTGCATTAAGTACAGCCTTTGCGGTAACTTATAAATTTTTACGCACCTATCTTGGATCAGACCGATCTTTACTTAAAAAGTCTCATGGAGTTTTCGTATCCAGTCCACAACAAAGACTGGTTTTGGAAAGACATTATTTATATCCTGATCGTCGAATCTTCAACGTTGCTTACGGAATCGAAATGACTGACATGGCAGACAGAGAAAGCATTCAATCTCTAAAAGAATCGATGCAACTCCCTGAAAATGGCCAAGTGATCATGAATGTAACAGATATGGCTGAAGTACAAGAGGTAGTCCACCTACTCTTAGCTTTTGAAAGTGTGATTCTCAAAAAACCAAACACACGATTGATCTTAGTTGGAAACGGACCGAAGCGCAAAGAGATCGAATTTGAAGTTTATCGCTTGGCCCTGGGAAATATGGTTCGCTTTACTGGGCCGATCAAAAACACAGAAGTACCTGACTATATTGCTTTAAGCGATGTCTATATAACTTTAAGTGCTCGATCCAGTGGTTTTGAACCAAGCGTTCTAGAAGCCATGAGCCAAAAAAAGTTGGTTATCGCCTCCGAGGTCAGCGCTCTTTCCAGTTTAATTGATGACCGTAAAGATGGTTTCCTGGTTCGACCTGCCGATGTTGAGGGAATCTCCCAACTCTTGATGGAAATGCTAAACCAAAATCTTCCTGTTCTTGAAATTGGTGACAGCGCACGAAGAAAAGTATTGAGTTTCTTTGATCCAGAAAAAATGTTAAATGACACGATCAACGCCTACTATGAAATTTTAAAAAATTCAGGGCTTTACAGAAAAAGAAAATAACAAAGATAATTTATGGCAAGAATTTTCACACCAAGCGAAAGAACAAGAAGTAACACAAATCCTCAGCCGGTAATGAGTAGTCGCCGACAAATCATTCGCTCTCGATATATGGTGATCCTAAAAAACATTGCCGGAGCACCGGTGCCTTCCCTTTGGGTTCTATTTGCTTTTTCCCTTTTTGTCGGCCTTCCAATTGCTAACTGGTTATGTTTTTTAATTGCTAGCTTTACAGCTTTGTACATTACATTAGATCGTTTTAGCATGTCGCCGGAGTTTCGCTTTTTTCGACTTGGCCTGGAAATTCCACTTGCCCTACTATTGATATTTCATTTTTGGAGCAACCTTCATTTAGGCTTTAGTTTTTTCACCGAAGATAGTTCATCCATTTTCTCTTGGTTTGGATTATTGTATTTAATGACCTATAGTCTAAATCTCTTTCCTGGCATCAATCGATTTTTTATAAGCTTTCTTTTTGGTGGATTTGTATACAGTATTCTTAGTATTTTGCAGTTCTACGGGCTCTTTGATATTACCTGGTTTTTACCTGGGCTAAGCTTTGAAGACACAAGTCGCTATGGTCTTTCTTTTAGCTCGAAAAGCCACGCTTTCATATTGTCCATTTACTTAATCTACTGCATGAGTTTTTTCGTCTACAAAAAAAGGCTTTTCAGTCTCACAGGAATCTCTTTCATTGCATGTTCTTTGTTGGCAGCTTATGCCCTAGCAATTGCCCAAGAACCAATTGCTTTAAGTTCTGTATTGGTTCCATTCCTATTCTTTAGCTTCTTTATTTCAAGAAAATGGCTAAAAAACTTATGCATTCTCGGCGCTATTCTAGTGGGACTATACTTTACCTACACCAATGTTCCAGAGCTAGAAGACTTTCTAATCTCTAAAGAGAAAATTGCCGCAGCGGATTTAGAAAAAGACCTTTGGAGAAATGAATTTGAAAGCTTAGACCAACATTTTTGGCTCGGAAAAGAAACAAGCATCCTGATTCACAACATCTATCAAGCACCAAAAACCGAGGCCGAGTTATTCCATCGTGAATCTAACTTCTATCTATACCTTTTAACCCAAAGAGGAATTCTGTTTTTCATTTCCTTTGTGTTGATTCTATTGAGTGTTTTATTTTTGAGTATTCGCCTCTTAAATGATGTTCCTTCTACTCACAACTGGCATAAGGTATTCGTATTGCATTTAATTTCCACTCAGTTTTTCTTGTTCGTCTTTTCTTTGGAAATGCGAGCTTGGAGCAGTGGTCAAATTGCCGCCTTACTTTTAGCTTTTTATTCGATCGTGTTATATATGATCGAAACTTATGGACGCCAAATCGTTCCTGACGATAAAAGTCTTTAATCAAAACAAAGGATTTTTTAAGCTTTTGATCGAGTCTTTTTGAAGGATTTTTATAACGTAGTATGTTGAAAAGCAGACCCAAGTCCAGAATGCTGGGCTTATACTCAGGTTTTTTTACTCTCTACAGCAAAAGAGGCCTGATTTCGACCACTTGGAAAAAAATCTTTTGCAATGTGAGCCGATCTATTTGAAGATATATGTGTAGTTTCAATCACTTACAAACTGAATTTTGAGGATCAAATGACCAAAGCAGATTTAATTAATCATATCTCTGAACAGGCCAACATCACACGCGTTAAAGCCGAAACTGTGATCAATACTATTTTTGATTCCATGGTAGAAGCACTATCAAAAGGCGATCGAATTGAAATTCGTGGCTTTGGTTCTTTCGTGAATCGTCAATATGGAGCTTACAAAGGACGTAATCCAAGAACTGGTGAAGTTATCGAAGTAAAACAAAAGCAACTTCCATTTTTTAAAGTGGGAAAAGAGTTGAAGGACGCAATCAACGATCCAAACAATTGGGTTGGCCCTCTCGATAATTCTGACGACTAAAAGAGTTTACATTTTAAATGGAAACAAACGAGTCTCTTCTAGGCTCGTTTTTTTTTGCAAAATCATAAACAAACGATCCAATCCAAGAGCAATGCCACCACTCGGAGGCATTCCATATTCTAGAAATTCTAAAAATTCCTCATCCACAGCAACGGCTTTTTTTAAGTTTCGCTCTTTATCCAATAAAGCTTCTGTAAAACGTTTTCTTTGCTCTTCGGAGTCGTTCAATTCATGAAAGGCATTTGCTAGCTCGACATCTTTAAAGTAAAGCTCAAAACGATCTGCCCATCCATCCGTAGTTAGTTTAGCCAAAGCCGCCTGAGACGGAGGGAAACCCTCTAAGAAATACCATTCTTTCTTTTGTAAGACCGGCTCAATCTTCTCCAAAAAAATTCTAAAAAACAAATCATCAAAACTATCTGATTCTTCATAGGTGATTTTTTGAACTTTGCAAAGCTGTTGTAAGTCTATTTTTGTGGTTTCAGGTCTGAGGTCAAAGCTTAAGTAGTCCATAAAAAGATCTTTAAAACTTAGCTCTTCAAAATTTATTTGCTCTTCAAAAAAGCTTTGGATAAGAGCTTTGGTATCCTCTTTTATCGAATGCAAATTATCATAGGCGCGATACCATTCTAACATCCAAAACTCTAGTTGATGGTGCTCACCTTGCTCCGAATTTCTAAAAACCTTTGCCATCTCAAAAATCTTTTCAAAGCCAATACACAGAGCCTTTTTCAAATGAAACTCAGGACTAGTTGGAAGATAAACTTTTTTTGAATAGCTACCGATTTCGATTTCAGTTTCAAAAGGATCTAAGAAAGTTTCTAAACCGGGAGAGCTAACCAAACTTGGAGTTGCCAGCTCTATAAACTCTCTTTCTATAAAATAACTACGGATTTTTTGTTGGAACTTTTGCCAGGCTAAAGCTTCGGACTTCTGAAATTTTTTATTATAAACAGGAGCTTTGCATTTAGAAACCAGAAGCCTTTCTATTTTTTGACCTTCCACCCTAGCTATTAAGTCCCCTATTTTCAAATCAGTGAAACTCTTTTTATCAGAGAAATCATCTTCGGTAAAATTCAGCCAATCACTTTGCTCAAAATCAGCAAAAACTCGAAAGCTTAGGCGTGATCCTGACTTTTCCAAAGCGGTAATTCTTCCACGAAATTCGTAATTATTTTTGACAGAGGGGTGACCTTTTTGCGTATCCATGGCAAATTCCTAGCCCCTTTAGCTCTCATTGCCAAGGTTTTTTCCCTAAGTCCCTGATTTTACAGGCTTTCAAGTGTGAGCAAAAAGGCCCGAATTGCATGCTTTTTGCTTTATTTAATACCGAAGGAGATTTCCTATGAAATTTTTAATATTTAGCTTAGTGACCAGTTTTAGCCTTAGTTTGTTCGCCTTGAGCATTCAGGAACAAGGAATCAAAGTACCCAAAATCACCTACGATGGCTTAAAAAAACTAGGCATTGATGACACAAAAGAACTAGAGTTAAAAGCCAGTTTATCTAAGCTTTTGAAAGAGCCAGAAATGGCAGCTAAATTAAAAGACCCCACTGAAGTGGACCACTCCACTAGCTCATTGGTTCGCGAAATCGAAGCAAGTAAAGATACAAAACGTCTTCGTTTACTAAAGAACAAGGCACGTAAAATCATATACGATTACGCAAAAGAAAATTGGGAGATTCTCTCTCAATCCACAATAAACTACGCTGGAGTGAGTAGCTTTAAAGACTACCAAGGTTTCCTTGTAAGGGATTTAAACGAAAAACTCTATTTCACGCGCATAGCCAAAAATGAACTTAGACTTGAAATGGAGTGGGTTCGTTTACGTTTAGACACCGAGAAAAACACTGCCGAGATTATTATTCAAAGAGACTACCTTGGTGATGAGAACGAAATGACCGAGCAGGCACTGCGCGTAAAAGCAAAAGAAGGCACCAGCGCCTTACCTGCTGGTAGCACAAGAAATGCAAAGAGCTCTTCAAAATTCGACTTGTTCTAAGGAAAGAAATGCTACTTTTTCTTAGAATTTAGGCCTAGAGCTCAAGCTAGGCCTTTTATCCGTCGATAAAATATTATGAAATTTTTTATCATCGTCTCATTAATAAATTTTGTTTTAGGATTTGCTATCCCCTTCTTTCAGTTCAGTATGAGCACAAACCGCAGCTTACTTTTTGTAAGCCTTTGGGGGCTTTGTCTACTCGCTTATCGCTACACCCAAGAAGACAAAGAGGAAAGCGCACAATATTTGGGAGATTCGGTATAAAATCCTTATAAACTGAAGTTTTCTCTCAAGAATCTACTGCCATGTGCATAGATTTGATGCTACATTCACTAGCAGAATTTTGGGAGAGACTATGAATTATTCTGCCGTTATTGCTTCCGGCTTAGCAAAAGTTTTTAAAGATAATTTTCAACTAGATAAATCCAATGACGAATTAGAAAAATTGGTAGAAGTTCCAAAGAACTTAAAAATGGGAGACCTTGCCTTCCCTTGTTTCATTCTTGCCAAAGCTTTAAAAAAAGCTCCTCCAATGATTGCTAGTGAAATCGAAGAATTGTTTTTAAAAACAGATGAGGCCAAAAACTTTAGCTCCGTGAAAGCTATGGGTCCATTTTTAAACTTTAAAATCGACCGATCACAAATGGCAAATGCAACAATCCCAGCCATTTTATCGGGAGATTTTTTGAGCACTCGCCCGCAAAAAAATCACAAAGTAATGGTAGAATACTCTCAACCCAACACCCACAAGGCTTTTCACGTTGGCCACACAAGAAATGTTTCTCTAGGCGACGCCTTAGTTCGCTTGTATGAATGGTCAGGGCATGAAGTGGTCGCTGTGAACTACATTGGAGACGTTGGAGCTCACATTGCAAAATGTTTGTGGTTTTTCACTGAACACTACTTACCGAATCAATCCACATTGGAGTTTAAAAACTTACAAGACTGTGTCAAAGACTTGAAAACTTTTAAAGAAAAAGTTTTTGAATACTGTGACAGTAAAAACATGGTAGTGGCGGAGTTTCTTGGTCAAATGTATTCCGATGCTACAGAGCTATTAGATTACACTCGACTCGCTAAATTTCCATATCCTGGTATCTTATCAGCTAAAGTTGAAGAGATTAAAACTCATCCAGAAAATGAAGCTTGGAAAGTGGTAAAAGTTTCTACTGGCGAAAATCAGTTTCAAGTTGTTTGTGGAGGCACTGAGTTTTCAGAAGGAGATATTGTTGCTTACGCCAGCATTGGCTCAAGAGTCGCAGGTCGCCTTGTTGGCGAATCAGATAAAAAAGGCATTCTTAGTCAGGGTATGATACTTAGTGAAAAGGAATTAAACCTTACTGACGATAAAAATAAAATTTTCCGCTTTGACCAAGCAACCTCAAACGCTGAGATTATATCTAGTAATTCTCAAATTGGTCAGGAGATCTCAGAGATCACTCGCAAAGAAAACAAAGAGCTTGAGGGCAAAAGCGTAAATGAGCTTATTGCTAGTCGCAACAAAGCCGTGTCTAATGCTTTAAAACAATTAGAAAGCCCTGGCTCAGACTACTATTCTTTGTGGCAAGAAACCAAAGAATGGTCCATGGATGAGTTTAAAAAGATCTATCACTGGTTAGATGCTCGCTTTGATCATTTCTTTTTCGAAAGTGATGTGGGTGAACCTGGAAAACAAGTGGTCAAAGAATTTCTTGAAAAAGGTGTTTTCGAAAAAAATGAGGGCGCCGTAGGTGTTCGCTTAGAAGACAAAAAACTACCTTTCTTTTTAGTTTTAAAATCCGATGGCACAGGTCTTTACTCCACAAAAGACTTAGCTCTTGCAAAACTAAAGTTCGAAAAATACAAAATCGATAAATCCATTTATGTTGTGGACGTTGCGCAAAGTCTTCATTTTCAACAAGTTTTTGCCACTCTAGAAAAAATGGGTTTTGAACAAGCCAAAGACTCTTTTCACCTTGCTTATGGCCAAGTGGTTTTACCCTCTGGAAAAATGAGTAGTCGAAAAGGAAATGTGATTTTATTCTCTCAACTTCAAGATAGTTTAGAGCAAAACATCCAGTCTGAGTTTTTAAATAAATATAGAAACGATTGGACTCCAGAAGAAATCGAAGAAGCAAAACGCAAGATCGCCATTGCTACGATTAAATATGGAATGCTAAATCAGGATAATAACAAAAATATCGTTTTTGATCTTACAGAGTGGACTGCTAAGTCAGGAAACACTGGTCCTTATATGATGTATGCCTACGCTCGAACTTGTTCTATTTTGCGAGAACTAGAAGAGAAAAAACCAGAAATGGATCTTTCCAAAGCGGATTTTTCTTTATTAGAGCATGAAACAGAGCAAGCTTTAGTTCGCAAACTTAGCCTTTTCCATGAAGCGGTTGAAAAGTCAGTGAAATCTAACGAACCACAATCTCTTTGTATTTATCTGTTTGAGCTATCTAAAGATTTTAGTCGAATGTACAGCAATTGTTCGGTTTTAAATGCCGACAACGAAGCCCTAACCACAGCTCGAGCTGCATTGGTGAAAGCTTCAGGTCTTGTCATTCAAAAAGGTCTGGCTTTGATCGGAATTGATACTTTAGAAAGAATGTAATGGGAAGTCTAAGAGAGGAAGATCTTCTTGAGTCTAGAAAGGAGCGTGAAGGTTTGTACTTTCACCTCTTAAAAACTTTAGACGGTAGCTACTCTGCAAGCAGTTCTAGCTCCGAAAAGATGGACCAAGAAAGTATGCATTCCTCTCAAGGTGCTTTTACAGAAACTGAGTACATCTACGGTGAGGCCATCCAATTTTGCCTCGAACAAATTCAACATGCTCACTTTGTAAATCTAGGCCTAGGAATTGGCTACAACGAAATGAGTATTTTTTGTCGGGCCATTACTCGTCTTCCTGATCTCAAAGAGTCTCTAAGTAAAACCGATTTTCAACTCCTTGATCGTTTCAAAATAAAAATCACTAGCTTCGAGTTACACTCAGAATTAAACCAACATTTCTTAGATTACCTTAAGGATGATTGTAAAAACCCTATGCTTAAGAAAGCCTATGATCATATTTTTTCTCTTTACCTAGAAAAATTTGAACTCACTGCCATACAAGTTAAAACCTACGCTTTAGCTCTGTACGATGCCGGTCTCTGGCGATTACAAGAAGAGGTTTTGGCCAACTACCAATCTCTGGAAAAAGTAAACTGCTACCTTTTCGATGCCTACTCTAAATCCGCTTCCAGTGAATTGTGGTCTCCCCATTTCTTAGAAAGCTTTTTAGAGAAAGCAGATGACAAGTCCATACTAAGCACCTACGCAGCTACTGGTGATTTAAACCGAGCTCTCCGCAGTCGAGGCTTCTGGATTCATTCTAGAGCTGGATTTGCTTTCAAAAGACAATCAACTTGGGCCATCAAGGGACTTCCCAAGGAGCTTCCTCCCGACACCCTTTAGAGTCATATGGTTAAACAAATTTAGTCGACAAATACTCTGTAAATCACCAATTTACTTTGGCTTCTTTAATCAGATCTAAAATAAGTCTAACATTCAGAGCTTAATTTCTGTTAATTTTTCAATATAAAAAAGCTTTCCTAGGCAAGAGAAAAGTAGCCGATATTATGGCGTTTACGGGGAAGGTGTGTTGAAACTACTTTTAATGTTTTTGGGGATAACATTTTATTTATCTATAGGACAGGCAAGCACTCGCTTGTGTGCTACGACTGCTGTTGATATAAAATCACAAAATTTAGAATACTCCGAAAACCTCCTAAAAGCAGTCAAGATACGAAATTGGTTTTCGAAACACCTTGGTGCAGAGTTTGATAGCATAGAACTCACTGATTTCCTTGGCCTAGCTAGTCTAGCAAAACAAGTCAAAAATGCAGAAGAAATCAATTTAAAAAATACCGACATCATGCTTAGAGGTGTATTTGGTGAAATCGCTTTACAGCTTTTTTCAAGCTATTTAAAGCTAAGTGGAGATCGCATAACGATCGGTAACAACTTACACGCAGATTATTGGCTGTTATCTAGTTATAAGGGCAAGTTTTTAATCACAGGATTTCAAGAGATTAAAAGTGGAAGTACTGCACACCATCTCAATAACCAAGTAAGTGGTTTTTACAGAAGGCTCTTCGATCCTAATCTTGAAATTATAATTGATGGTCGCACAATCGATAGGAACGAACTTTATATTCAAACAAAATACGCTCCCGTATCCGTACAAAGTATGGTTCCATTAGTTAAAAGCTTAAACGACAATGACCAATCCTTTTACGCTTGGATTCATTCCACTTTTGGGCCATCCTTTATGACCATCATCATGCCTATGGCTACAAGAAATCATGATCGTTGGGTAAAGAATATTCCAAATGATAATAGCAGCAATAAAGTCCTTTATGAAAAGCACTACCCGCTCTATAAGGACGACTTTTTAGCTCTTTACCTAGAGTTTAAGAGAATCTTTATTCCTAGGATTTACAAGTACAACAAGAGTAAATCTTTCAAAGAATCAACAAACTAACTAAGGCCTTTTCTCTTTATTTTACAAAGGCCTTGCATTTTGTGCCTTGGCTGGGCAAATCTAGTGCCTAGGAGTTTTATGGACCAGGTTAAAGACACTTACTATCCCATCAGCCGACACTATAAAAAGACTTTTGGAGACAGAGTTTTCAAAATTCCAGTTAGTATTGTCGACACCTGTCCCAATCGCATGGGCTTAAAAAAGATGGAGACCTGTATATTTTGTGATGAATGGGGTTCAGCAGCTTATGAGGATTCCTTCGAAAAAACTCTCAAAGAACAAATCGAAAACTACCATGATAAGTTAAGCAAAAAATATAACGCCACAAATTTTGTAATCTATTTTCAGGCCTATACAAATAGTCTTGCTGGAATTGAAAAATTAAAAAGTTACTACGAATTAGCCCTAAGTTATCCTTTCGTAAAAGGCATCATTGTTGGTACAAGACCTGACTGTCTTTCCCCTGCACTACTTAGACTCTGGCAGGAGTATTCTGAAAGAACTTATTTTTCTGTTGAGCTGGGTGTTCAGAGTTTCTTCGAAGAACAAGTTAAATTTTTAAAACGTGGCCACGCCGCTGGAAAATCCATCGAAGCAATTTATCAAATCAAAAAGGCTTGTCCTAAAGTAGAAGTGGGCATTCATTTTATTTTTGGTATGCCCAATGAAACAGACGAACAAATCATTGAAAGCGCAAAAATAACCAACTCTTTACCGGTGGATAATGTAAAACTCCACAACCTACATGTATTAAAAAATACAGGCCTAGAGGTTCTTTATGAAAAAGGAATGTTCGAGCCAGTAAGTTTAGAAGAGTATTCTAGAAAATGTGCTTTATTTTTAGATCACTTGAAAGCCGATATTCCTGTTCACCGCTTGGGAGCATTGGCTCCTAGATGGGATGAACTAATTGCTCCTTCTTGGAACCGCTACAAGATGAAAGTCTTCCAAGAAATCTTAATGCATTTAAATGCTCGGGGTGTAAAACAAGGACGCTTGTCTGAGGAGCTTCCTAATTATGCTTTAAATCAATTTCCAGTGCACTTACACGATATTAAGCCGCTGCCATAAAACGCCACGCCAACCAAAGGGCTCCGGCAAGACTCGCAAAAATAAGATTAAAAAATTCGGAGAGATAAATTAATCGCCTGTGAAAGTTCTTGTTTTTCTCGTCACACAATACCATTGTATTTTTCTTTTTGATGTAGAGGTCATCGAAAAAATGACTCAAAACAATGGCCACAACAATTTGAATGGCCACTATTACTAAATACTGCCAAAAATACCAAATGTATTCAAAGTTAGGGTCTTGGCCTTTGAAATCCAGCCATTCGTTCTTAAAGCCGAAAAAAAACACTGCAAAGCTACACAAGGGAAGGAGTAAAAACTTATAGCCAAGGTAAAACTTGTTTTCCACTTTTTTAAGAACTCGGTTCCAATACTCATCACAAGTTTGGGTGCGACTAATTAAGAGTTGAAATTTTGAATGCTCCAAAAGATTCGGACTGTACTTACGAATGGCTTGTAAAATCAGGAAGTCATTTTTCAACAAAGAACCAAAAAATAGTTTTTTCCCTGAATGAAGTTCAACTTGGTAACCACCCATAAATTTCGGTGGTACAAAACTTGGTTTTAGATTTTTAATTTGTGAAAAATGAATCTCAGACTTTTTCTTTTTAAATTGTATCCAAAGACTATTCCCATCAATCCAAATTTTAGAAAAAATTCGCGGACGCACTACAATGTAAAGACGAAACCAAATCCCTAGTGGCACAGAGCTGGCTAATAAAAGCTTAAAACCACCTTGCAACCAGCCTAATTCTTCAATTTGCTCGTGATTAAGTCTGTATAGTACAGCAACACTCAACCAAATGAGAATATTGGCTAAATAATACAAGCGATGTAAAAAAGGCCTGTAAACAATGATGTTTTGGTTTTCTACACCTTCGTTCATTTTTTTATTTTACTTCAAATTCCCCAGCTTTCAATCGCTGAAAGTAACTTTTGCTTTCTTTTAAAAGTTTTGGCGAAAGGATGGCAATGGCTAACATATTTGGAATCACCATTAAGCCATACATTAAATCAGAAAAAGAAATGATCACTTTTTGTGTCCACATGGCTCCAATGAAAGCAACCGTACAAAAAATAAATTTATAAACAACAATGCCTTTTCCACCAGTAAGATAATCCAAAGCTCTTTCGCCATAGTAGGACCAACTAAGTAAAGTCGAGTAGGCAAAAAGAAAAACCGCTACCGGAACAAAAAACTTACCGAAGCCTGGAATGGCAGAATCAAAAGCTTTTGCTGTTAAAAGAGCACCCGTTAATTTATTTCCAGTTACTGGATCCACTGCGTCTGTCCATGCTCCTGAAATTAAAATTACTAAAGCCGTCATTGTACAAACAACCACAGTATCAATAAAAGGCTCTAAAAGCGCTACGGCTCCCTCTCGGACTGGCTCTTTTGTCGCTGCGGCAGAGTGAGCGATTGGCGATGATCCCACACCTGCCTCATTAGAGAAACAAGCTCTTCGAACTCCCCAAGTGATCACCGTTGCAACTCCTGCTCCGGCAAAACCACCGGTTGCAGCCGTTCCATTAAATGCGCTGTCGATGATCATTAATAATAGTTCAGGAACAGCCGAAGCATTACTTAAAATTACGATAAGAGATCCTACAATATAAATTAATCCCATAATAGGAACCACTTTTGAGGTCACACTGCCAATTCGTTTAATTCCACCAATGATTACGATTCCAGTTAATACTGCTAAGACTAATCCAGTCACATAATTTGGAATTTGAAACTGGCTATTCATGAGAGTTGCTACTTCATAAGTTTGAAACATATTGGAAGCACCGAAGGTGGCAAACAAACAAGCTACAGCAAAAAAGACCGCCATGGGTTTCCATGCTTTTCCAAGTCCTCTTTCAATGTAATACATTGGCCCACCATGCACTTCCCCTATGTCGTCAACGTGACGATACATCAAAGCCAAAGAGCATTCCGAAAACTTGGTAGCCATTCCAACCAAACCAACTACAATCATCCAGAATACCGCACCAGGCCCTCCGAAACTAATTGCAATGGCAACACCCGCAATGTTTCCTAAACCAATAGTAGCTGACAATGCTGTACACAAAGCTTGGAAGTGATTTATCTCCCCTGGATCATTGGGATCGTCGAATTTTCCTCGGATAACATCAATTGCATGTTTAAAGCCTTTGATTTGGACAATTCCTAGAGCGATACTTAGACTTAAACCCGCTCCTACTAGTAGAACGACCAATGGTGGGCCCCAAACGATTCCCACGGCTTGATTTAAAAACACTTCAACACTATCGATAAAACTGGCTTGAATTTGTAGATTTCCCATGAGGAAAGCCTACCATCAAAGCCTTTAGATTCAATCATTTCAATAAGTAAGAGCTATTTAGTGCTTTCATAACTTGCATATATTGGAGTTTTACGCTCGCTTTGAACCAATGTGCCAAGCCAAGAGCTTCTTTAGAAAACAAAATAAGGCTCCTTACTTAAGCAAAAACTCGCAGCTATGTAAGCGCCATGTCGAAACCTGATTTTCTATAGCAGTTAGATTAATTCAAAGCACAAACTAGTAGTTTTCTTTGAAATCAATCCACTCCAGCTCACATTTATGGTATCAAGCATAGGGAAATTCACTGATTTGGAGGAAAGCATGGAAGTTAGCAGCAAGCCTAATAATGAAACATCGAAGGGCCATTTTCGTAGCTTAAAAGGAGAAAGCGGTATGAACAATCTATTCAATCAATCAACAAACTCTTTAGTTCCTCGTCATATCGGACCCACTCCTCATGAGCAGTCTGAAATGTTAAAACAAATTGGCTTCGAAAGCCTTGAATCCCTTGTGAAAACTACTATCCCCGAAAGTATTTATGACGACTCTCCACTGGGAATCGGCAGAGCTTACTCCGAAAAAGACGGACTTGAACTTCTTAAAAGTATCGCCTCAAAAAATGAAATTTATCGCTCATACATAGGCCAAGGATACAATGCCTGTATCACACCAAGCGTGATACAAAGAAATATCTTGGAAAATCCAGGATGGTACACACAGTACACTCCATACCAAGCAGAAATCTCTCAGGGAAGAATGGAAGCATTATTAAACTTCCAAACTATGATCACTGACTTTACTGGTTTAGAAATCGCCAATGCATCCCTTCTTGACGAAGGAACTGCGGTAGCAGAGGCAATGAATTTATCAAAAGCTTCTGCGGGCAGAAACAAATCAAAATATTTTGTAGATAAATACTGTCACCCACAAAGCATCGAGGTAGTACAAACTCGTGCTGATGCTGTTGGTATCGAGATTGTTGTGGGCGATATCAACGAAGTAGAAATCACCGAAGATTTTTTTGGTGGCGTAATTCAATACCCTAATACCCGCGGAGAGGTTTTAGACCTTAGCAATATCATCGAAAAGCTTCATCAGCAGAAAGCCCTAGTTTGTATGGCAGCTGATCCACTTTCACTTTGCTTGTTAAAAACTCCAGCCGAATGGGGCGCTGATATTGCAGTTGGCTCCACCCAACGCTTCGGATTGGGTTTATACTATGGCGGTCCTCATGCTGCCTATATTGCCACTTCTGATAAATACAAAAGACAGATTCCTGGAAGAATCATTGGTGTTACTCGCGATGCCCAAGGGAAACTAGCGACACGACTGGCTTTGCAAACAAGAGAGCAACATATTAGAAGAGATCGTGCTACATCGAACATTTGTACTGCCCAAGTTTTATTGGCTGTAGTTGCTTCAATGTATGCGGTTTACCATGGTCCAAAGGGTCTGAAGAATATTGCAACTCGCACCCATAAACTAACGGCACTTTTAAAAGACTTAATCTCTTCAAAAGTGGATTCTGTTTCTGAAAACTTTTTTGATACTCTTTTGGTAGAAACTAAAAATGTAGATCAAATTTTAAAAGCCGCAAAAGCGAAGAAAATAAATCTTCGTCAAATCGATAACCACTTATTGGTAATCAATCTTGATGAAAGCGTAGAAAAACAAGATTTAATGGATCTTGCAGAAATTTTTGGTGTAGAAAATGCCAGCGATAAAATGGATCAAGCAAATTCTGAAGACTTGTTTTTACTTCCTGAAGATTTTCAGCGCAAAAGCACTTACTTGAATCATCCAAATTTTAACAGCTACCATAGTGAGTCCGAATTTTTAAGATATGTTACTCACTTACAATCTAAGGATTTAAGCTTAGCCCATTCTATGATTCCTCTAGGTTCATGCACAATGAAATTAAATGCTACTAGTGAAATGCTGCCAATCAGCTGGCCTGAGTTTGCAAACATTCACCCCTTTGCTCCGGTGGAACAAGCCCAAGGCTACGCAGAGCTTTTCAAAGACCTAGAAACTATGTTGGCAAAAATCACTGGCTTTGATGCGATCAGTTTACAGCCAAATGCTGGCTCTCAAGGTGAGTTTGCCGGCTTAATGGCAATTGCCAGTTACCACAAAGACCGTGGTGACGAGCAGAGAACTATCTGCCTGATTCCAACGAGTGCTCACGGAACAAATCCGGCATCAGCGGTGATGGCTGGGATGCAAGTGATTCCAGTTCAGTGTGACGACAAAGGAAATATCGACTTAGGTGACCTAAAAGCGAAAGCAGAGAAATACAAAGACCAATTGGCTGCCTTAATGATTACCTACCCATCCACTCATGGTGTTTTCGAAAAAGAAATTAAAGAGATCTGCCAAGTCATTCATGACTTCGGTGGGCAAGTTTATATGGATGGAGCTAATATGAATGCCCAAGTAGGTTTATGCCGACCGGGACATTTTGGAGCTGACGTTTGTCACCTTAACCTCCATAAAACTTTCGCCATTCCACACGGTGGTGGCGGACCGGGAATGGGTCCAATTGGAGTAAAATCTCATTTACAAGACTTCCTCCCTGGAAATAAAGCTTTAGGTTTTGGAAGTGACAAAAGCATGGGCGCAATTTCCGCTGCAGCTTGGGGCTCTGCTCTGATTTTAAATATTTCTTGGGCCTACATTCGCATGCTAGGAGATGAGGGATTGAAAGAGGCATCACAAGTTGCGATTCTAAATGCCAATTACGTTGCTAAAAAGTTAAGTTCTTACTACCCTATTTTATTTACGGATGAGACTGGCTTAGTGGCTCACGAATGTATTATTGATTGCCGTTCCTTCCAAGAGGAAGCTGGTATCAGTGTTGCTGACATCGCCAAACGATTGATGGATTATGGTTATCACTCTCCTACGATGTCATGGCCTGTGGCTGGTACTATGATGATTGAGCCAACAGAAAGTGAATCAAAAGCTGAGCTTGATCGTTTTTGTGAAGCAATGATTAGTATCTTTAACGAAATTCAAGAAATCAAAAATGGAACACAAAGCACTGAGAGTAATGTACTAAAGCACGCTCCTCATACAGCGGATATTGTTTCCGCAGAAAATTGGGATCGTCCGTATACAAGAACTCAAGCAGCTTACCCTCTAGAGTATTTAAAAACTAGGAAATTCTGGCCAAGTGTTTCTAGAGTTGACGATGCCTTTGGAGATCGAAATCTAATGTGTACATGTCCAAGCATGGATGAGTTCTCAGAACAATAATCCAAATCTAAAATTGACAATAAAAAAGCCTCATCAATTTTTGATGAGGTTTTTTTATAATAAGTGTTGTTTTTGATACTCTTAAATTAAAGGTCGATGGTTTCATCGGGTTTATCTATATTTTCTGGATTGTGCCTAGCCTCAATTTCTTGTGCTTTCTTACCAGCAATCCCGACCCATTCTGGAAAAAAAATAGCTAAGACTCCGTAACCAATAAACAGTGATACCAATAAAAAAATCAATACAAGACTTAGAACTACTTCTGTATCCAAACTAAACTCCTAGAAAAGTAGACCAGATAAAACAATTATACTGATCACACCAACACCTACTCCTATGATACTGGTCTTGCGAAATGCTCGACTCCATAGTCCTAGTAGTATACCACTGATCAGTACTAATAGTAAACAAAGCCCAAACAAGATTGAAATTTGCTTAAACACTTTAGGTCCATGTCCAAAATGCAATTCCATCAGGGAGCGTAAAAAGTTTGGTTGCATCAAATAAAGTCTGTGCAAATCACCTTCAGACTCCAGCACATAATGATCTCGCGAAGATGGGCGAAAAATCTTTTTTGCTCCTGCAAATTTGACGTATTCATAATTAAGTTCGTAGCCAAGTTCATTTATTTTTTGAGACAAAATAGATTCTTGCTCTTTCTTATCAACAGGGAGCTCTAATTTAAAATTCTTTAGTTCTGTTTTTTGAAACTCTCCCTTAAACCCTGAAAGGTATGCGGTTCCTGAAATAGCAACGAGGAGAATGTAGGGTGTAAAAAAACAGGCTAGTATTAAGTGGGCTTTTAAAACAAATTTTCTCATTTTTCCTTCAACTGGTAAGAGCTTCGAATATCCATAAGGATTTGATTGTAATAATAGGATCTCGGTCTATTTTTTCCCAACTTGTGATCCGGGACTAAAATCAGATCCTTCGTAGATAATAGTAAGTCCAATAGCTTCGGGTTTTGTAAAACCTTTTCTTTGATTGCTGCCGATATGATTTGATAATGAAATTTAGATCCTTCTGCCATGTCTTTATAATCAAAAAAGAAAGATCGATAACTTAAATTTTTCTTATCCGAAAAATACTTTTGATTAATGGCATTAGCCTTATCCCCCGCTTTTTTGGCAGTAAAACCAGAAAGCTGTTTTACTTGATCTCTCGAATAAGGATACTCTGAAAAATGTTTTACGCGATGGTCTTTAATATTACCCTCTTCAGGATATTTCATCATCTGCCAGAGCGCTTCAACAGAAGCAAATCTTTCGCCTTGAAATTCAAAAGCAGTCGCAGCCAAATTTGAAAATTGACCTAACTCGTTTCGCTTGGATAAAACAAGTTCTCCAGGGCTGGCCTCTTGAGGAAGTATTTCCCAGCTGCCTTTTCTCTGATCCTCAGGAACCTTTTCCCACCAATGACTGGGGAAAGCCTGCAAGCTTAAAGAGGACAATAAAACTATTGTTATTAAAAGAAATGATTTCATCTCAACTGTTTAACCAATTTTTTCAATAGCGCCAAGAACTAACGCAGTATTGAATCAGTAATTCACTTAAAGCATTAAAAATACTAATGTATTCGAAATATCCATGCCTTATAAAAAACTTTGTATATCCATTGTGAACGCGCTGTGATTTGGCTCAAAAACTTTAAAGAAAACCTCAGTGAGTAGTTTCACTGCAAAGTTTAAGATCTGTTTCAAGCCCGAGCGGAGCACTTTCCTCTCAGGCAAAATGAAATTAGATTAGAAAGGTTTGTTGATCGCTAGGTACGCGGCACAGGAAAAAATAACACCGATACCAAAGTACAAAGCCAAAGCCTTGTTCGACATTTTTTTTGCCAAAACTGGATAAGCACCAAACAGTAACCAAAAAACAATTTTTAAGATTACCCAAACCGGCATATTATGAATGCTCAACCTCGCAAGCAAACCAAAACCTGAAACTAGAACCACTAGTAGGCCAACACCGTGAACGATTGCTAGAACTTTTCTCTTTGGGTTGTCTTGAGCAGCATTTCCCAAGCTCACATAAAAACAGACAGCTGCTAAGCTAATGAGCGTAAATCCAAGCGCAGAAAGGTGAAGCACTTTATAAAAAGTGTAAGACATTGGGACCTCCTAAATTTTCATCAAACTAACGGCTGTTCAGACAAAAGTCCACGAAATCCTTCAAGAAAACTAAAAATTCCAGCTCCCTTTTTGCCTAGGTTTTGCCATTTTTTTGCAGAAAAGCACTTTCCTGCATTCTTTTCTAGAATTTATGGCATTTAGCGACTATTCTTTCTAAAATTGACCAAAAGGAGTAGAAATGCGTTCACAACACAGAATTAAAGCGCAAAAATTAATGGATGGCGATGGAATGGATCAAGACATCGACAAAGCAATCCTTACCTTAGTTCAAGGAGCAAACGAAGGCGATCGCGGCTGTTTTTTTGACCTTGCTGAGACCTACTTCGATGGCGTTCCAGAGGATGACACGGACAAAGCAATTCACTACCTAGAAGCTGGTGCCAATGCGGGCCACGGAAAATGCGCTGCCATGCTATCTGAACTTTACCAAAAAGGGACCATCGCATTTTGTGATGAAGACATAGTAAAGCGAAACCCTGAGCGTAGTTTTGAATGGGCACAAAAAGGAGCTGAAAACTCTGATCCCGAGTGCTTGGTAAAACTTGGAACCTTCTTTAAAGAAAACGGTGACAATGACAAAGCCGAAATATTTCTTAAAAAATGCATGAGCCTTGAGCTTGATCTCATCGAAGATTATAGCGATAAAGAACTAAGAAATTGGCAAAACCAAGCAGAAGCTGCCTTAAACTAGAAGCTCTTAGGAGCTTCTTTTTTTTGTCTCAAAAGCACTCGATAATATGAATTTCCTTTCTAAATAAATGCGAGAAAACTCATTGATTCCTTAAGATGATATTCTGTTATAGATGTTAAAGGAACTGAATGATTTTGAACAAAAACTGGAAAAAAAATTTGATGGAGTGGTTGATGAATTGAATGCCGCTTCAGACAAAATTTATTATAGTATTGCCAAAGCAAATACCAAGGATCTGCAAAACTCCCCTTTAAATAAAATCCTTTTCAGTATTATTTTTTTAATCACGAATATCATCACACTAGCCCCAGCCATTGATTTGATCAAAGGCGCTTACTGGCAGCAGATCTCTGGTAACATTAGCTATTTCAATGTAGAAACCATCGACAGTGTTGCGGGTAGCCCTACTGGGCCCTACGATTATCGGGCCAGTGTGCGCTACACCTATCGATTCAACGGGAAGCTCTATAGTGGTGACAATTTCTATCCAAACTCAGAAGTAAATATTTTCAACAAACTCTCGGAAATTGATTTCATGGTTCCTAACAAAAGCCCCGGTGAAGAAATTAAAATCTATGTGGACCCTAACCGCCCTTGGATTAGTTCCATCCACAGTGGTGGAATCTCCATTCAAAGTTTTTTACAATTGATGGGTCTATTAATGATTTATCTGTTCGTGTTAATTTATTCGAGCCAATACCTTAAGATTTTATAGTCGTAAAATTGGAAGATTTTTGATTTCTTTTAAACTCATAAAGCCATCGTCTTCTTCATCCGTTTGATTTTCATCCAGACCGTCGGTCATTAAACGCTCTAAGGAAATCCTATCATTTGCCAACCTAGATTTTGCTCTACGTAAAAAAAGTGGAAGGCTTAATTGAGGTTTTAGTTTACACTTTCCGTTTCTTTTAAGTTCTAGACTGTTTCCAACATTAAAGTTCAGCTGCAAATCATAATCGAATGCTTCTTCAATATTTACAGATCGGGCCAAAGCGATTTGTACTAAACGCCTATTGGCTGGTAGGTTTTGAATTTCACAAACATTGCCCTCTATATCCACTGCTCGATGTTGAGATTTATTGAGTAAAAATTGAACGGCTAAGATTTCCATTTCCTCCGAAACATTCAAACTATTAAATCGACTGATGGATTCTATGCCCTGCTCCCCAAGACGAATCATCTGATCTTCTAAAAGCACCAATCGATAAACAACTCCACTTTTTCTAACTAAGAGTTCTAGCGATTGCATAGAAAGTTCTAATTCAATGCCAGTAGCGTCTTGTGAGGAATTTTCCAGGTGAATGGCTACATTCGTTGTTTTTGAATTCGTTTCTTTTTCTACACTAGCAACAAGGCCTTCTTCTTTGAGCTCACAGGCCACAAAGATCGGCAAAAAAACTAAGTAAAATAAAATTTTAGAATTCAATATCGTCAAACGCCACTCCAGAAGGAAAGACTGATTTATAAAATCGAGCGCGTTTACAGGAACTAAGTCTATGATACAAAATCCTCATAGGCATTACCAGAATATTCAATTTCGGTATTAAAATCATACACTTAGAGGAATACAAAAGCCCAAAGTTTTTAGTTTTTGTCGAAATCCTTTACGGAAGTAATAGCTTAAATATTTGCATTGTCTTTCAGCAAGGACAAAATAATCTGAGCTCTGCCTTAGTGCGCAAGCCCTGCTCTTATTGCCAGTGAGCGAATTTTTCGATAAACTTGCCTGGTTCAAAACATAAATAACTCAGGAGATTTTTAATGAGCACAAAAAGAGTAAAAGTTGCCGTTACTGGCGCTGCTGGACAAATTGGATATGCATTATTATTTCGTATTGCTTCTGGACAGATGTTTGGTCCTGAAACTGAAGTAGAACTACAACTTCTTGAACTTGAGCCAGCATTACCTGCTCTTCAAGGTGTGGCTATGGAGCTTGACGACTGCGCTTTTCCTTTGTTGAAAAACATAGTTTGTACAAGTGACCTAAATGTTGCTTTCAAAGATGTAAACTGGGCATTGTTGGTGGGAGCTGTTCCGAGAAAAGATGGTATGGAACGAGCTGATTTACTAGCTGTGAATGGCGGAATTTTTGGTCCACAAGGAAAAGCTATCAATGACAATGCTGCCAAAGACGTTCGTGTTTTAGTAGTTGGAAACCCATGTAACACAAATGCACTTATTGCAATGCACTCAGCTCCAGATGTGCCGAATGATCGCTTCTATGCCATGACTATGCTTGATGAAAGCCGTGCGAAAACTCAATTGGCTAAAAAAGCTGGCGTAGATATCACAGAAGTTTCTAACATCACTATTTGGGGTAACCACTCAGCCACGCAATGGCCTGATTTTTACAACACTAAAATCTCTGGAAAACCAGCTACAGAAGTAATTACCGATATGGCTTGGTTACAAACTGAGTTTGTTGAAACGGTACAAAAACGTGGTGCAGCCATCATTAAAGCTCGTGGAGCTAGCTCTGCTGCTTCTGCTGCAAATGCCGTAGTTGATAGCGTTTACAACTTAACTCACGACACTCCTGCTGGAGAGACTTTCTCAGTTTGTACTCACTCTAATGGTGAGTATGGCGTAGATAAAGGTCTAATCTTCTCTTACCCTTGCCGTACTGAAAATGGTAAGTTAGTGATTGTTGAAGGAATTGAGCAGAGCGAATTTGGTAAAGCGAAATTTGATGCAACTCATGAAGAACTAAAATCAGAAAGAGACACGGTTAAATCTAAAGGTTTAATCTAAAATTTGTTTTTAGTTTTAATTTACAAAAAGGCTTCTGCTTATCAGAGGCCTTTTTTTAGTTAAACTGCATTGCCAATCCTTTTCGCAGTGTCTTTTTTTCAATGTCCTGTTCTACTGGTATTTCTTGTCTTCTAAGAAGACTCCTGTAAAAATAAATTGCTGTTTAATTCTTTCAATGAGATACCAAGATATGCCAAATAGTCTGAACTACGATTCTATAACTGAAATGGGTGATTTTTTCGATTACTCAATGACTTTGGTAAATCTAGAACTACCTGATCAAGCACTGGTATATGTAAATAATGAGTTTTTAGAAAATACGGGCTATGAAAAAGAAGAAGTCATTGGCAAGAACTGTCGGTTTCTACAAGGTCCCGACACCAGTGAGAGCTCAGTTAATTACATTCGAAACTCAATCAAAAAAAACATCCCTGTTTTTGTAGACATATTAAATTATAGAAAAAATGGGGACTGGTTTTTCAATCGACTGATTTTGATTCCATTACTGTTAAAAAATAAGAAACACTATTTGGGATTACAGTTAGATAGTTCTCATATTTATGATCACTGTAAAAAACGATTTTCTAGAGAGAAAACCGCCTCCCAACTTTCCGAAGAATTACTTCCACATTTAGAAAAGATCGATCAATTAATTCATTCAGTGGAAGACCCATTTGCAGCTTTCTCTGACATTAAACCAGAAATAGATTTGATTCGAGAATTTGTTATAGAAGCCTAAATGCTCCTATCTAAATGCCTGTTTTCCAACTGACTCACAGCTGAAAAGCTGCAATTTGATGTACAGAAAAGGAAGCTATGCTAGGCTCTTTCCATGAATCAAATCGAAAGACTACAAAGCATTGAAGCCTATATTCCTGTTGATCTTACTCAGCCTATCAATTTTCTCGTTGCCGTCTTTGTCGTATATTTTTTCGTAGCCTTTCGCTACTTTTTAATTGTAGCTCCTTTTCAACTTTTCTTTTACCGCACCAAAAACAAGTTCTGGATAAGTCGTCAAATTTATAAAAAACTCCCGAACAAAGAAAAACAAATCTATGAAATAAAATGGTCCGTTTTAACCTCTGGTATATTTGCGTTGGCCGGGGCTGTAATGGGCCTATTGTGGCAACTTGGCTACACACAAATCTATTTGAAGTTTGATGAATATCCATTATGGTATATGCCTGTTAGTTTTTTAATATACTTGGTTCTGCATGATACTTATTTTTACTGGACTCACCGATGGATGCATTTTCCAAAAATATACCGAAAAGTTCATGCCATTCACCACAAGTCTTTAGAGCCAAGCGGATGGGCCTCTTTTAGTTTCCACCCCATTGAGTCAGTCATTGAGGCCATCATCTTGCCAATTTTGATTTTAATCGTTCCAATCCACCCTACTGTATTTATTTTTCATCTTACATTTATGACAATTACCGCAGTTTCCAATCACTTGGGATTTGAACTTCTTCCCAAATCATCTCGATTTTTAGGTTTTCCAAAATATTTTATCTCCGCCACGCACCATGCCCAACATCACAAATACTTTAACTACAACTATGGACTCTATTTTAGTTTTTGGGACCGGATCATGGGAACGAATCATGAAAAATTTGATTCTGAAATCAATGAACGACTTGGAATAGAAACTAAAAATTTTGAAAGCTCTGATAATTCAACCCAAAGAGCTTAGCCCAGACAATTCAGTTTTCATCAGAAGCTGAAAGAGATAGTTTTATGCCAAAATAAAAAAAGCCTAGGTCTGATCTGTACCCCAAATTCTGGACAGATTAATAAAAGCCCCGGCT
>CERS01184304.1_pt1 | contig 29741 bp, 26 predicted proteins | sample 356251 | NCBI WGS metagenome assembly CERS01 (sample SAMEA2621020, study PRJEB7988) | marine metagenome | isolation source: saline water (ENVO:00002010), including
ACTAAGGCTAAGACAGAAACTAAGGCTAAGACAGAAACTAAGGCTAAAACTAAAGCAGCAACTACAAAAAAAGAAAAGGCGGAATAAATCATGTCAATAACTGCAAGCCAAGTTAATGAATTAAGAAGTAAAACAGGCGTTGGTCTTATGGATTGCAAGAAAGTTCTTGTAGAAACTAATGGAGATATTGATGATGCTGTTAAAAAATTAAGAGAAAAAGGGTTAGCTAAAGCTGCTAAAAAATCCGATCGATCCACTACTGAAGGTAGGATTTTTGTTCAATCTGACAAATCTAATACCAATGCTGTCATTTTAGAATTAAACTGCGAAACTGATTTTGTCGGTTCAAATGAATTATTTTCTCAATGTGGTTCGGAAATTGCTACTGCTATTTTAACTAACTCTATCAACACACTTGATGAACTTAATAAATCTACCATCAATAATATGGCTTACTCTGATTTCATATCTGATTATGTTGTAAAACTTGGTGAAAATATTAGTGTTAAACAGTTTCAACTAGTATCTAACCAAACTTTTATCGAAACGTATATTCATATGAATGGCAAAATTGGTGTTTTAGTTGCATTTGACAAAGTTATAGAGACTGAGTTATCAAAAGGTGTAGCAATGCATGTTGCAGCTGCTAATCCTGCCTACTTAGCTGTTGATGATGTTGATTCTACTGAAATTAAAAATGAAAAAGAAATTATTCGTTCTCAATCTTTAAAAGAAGGTAAACCAGAAGCTATTTTGGATAAAATTGTTGAAGGGCGATTATCAAAATATTTTAAAGAAATCTGCTTGCTTGAACAAGCTTATATTAAAGATGATAAACAATCTATTAAAGCGATATTACCTAATAATTCATCTATTATTTCTTTTGTTCGCTTTTCTATAGGATAGTGCGCGAGTACTTTGAACAATTAGAAGCTCAGTTACTCGCTTCTTATGCCGTTAAAAGTGTTTCATCTTATGGACGATCCTTTAAAGAAGCATCATCATTAACGCGTACTTGTTTTCAACGTGATAGAGATCGTATTGTACATTCAAAATCATTTCGTCGTTTAAAAGATAAAACTCAAGTTTTTATTGCTAATGTCTCAGATCATTATCGATCGCGCCTTACTCATACTATTGAAGTGGCTCAAATCTCACGTCATTTGGCACGATTACTCCGCCTTAATGAAGATTTAGCTGAATGTATAGCATTTGCTCATGATCTTGGGCATACTCCTTTTGGACATTCTGGTGAAGATGAATTAAATAACTTGTTAAAAAAATGTGGTGGTTTTGAACATAACTTACATAGTTTACGTCTTGTTGAAGAAATTGAACAAAAGTACCCCTCATTTCCAGGTCTTAATCTTAGCTTTGAAATTAAAGAAGGGTTAAAAAAACATGAAACCCCTTGGGATACCCCTAATCAAAAAAATGCGTATATTACACTCGAAGCTCAAGTTGCCAATATTGCTGATGAAATCGCTTATAATAACCATGATATTGATGATGGTTTATCCTCTGGTATTCTTAATATTGAAGATCTTATTAAACATGTTGATCTATTTAAACAAGCTAATCATATTATTTCTAACGACTATAGTAATTTACAATCTCATGAAAGAACCCATTTAATTAATAGTCATATTATCTCGCAGCAAGTACTGAATGCTTATGAAACATCTTGCTCCCAAATTGAACAGAATACTATCTCTTCGTTAGAAGATTTACAGCATAGTGATAAACCTCTTATTTCTTTTGATAAAAACTTATCCAAACAAAATACTCAATTACGACATTACTTGTATAAAAACTTTTATCAAAGCCCCTCCATTGTGAACTTAAATAATTATGGCAAAGATACTATTCATACTATTTTTTCTTTTTTACTATCAAAACCCGAATTTGTACCAACATCCTTTCTTAATTTACATTATCATAAGGGGTACTCTCGTGAACTGATGATTGGCTACTTTATTGCTGGCATGACAGATAGCTATGCTTCTCGCTTCTGTCAAATTCATGGTTTAAATTAATATTTTTTAAGCACTGTTTTTAGTATTAATTTGTCAAACTTATTTGATATAGGTATACTTATTTTTTAATTAAATTGAATTTTTATTATAATTAAGGAGTTTTCTAATGCCTACAAAACAAATTACTGATTCAACATTTAGTGACCTTTTATCTCAAGCTGATTCAAAATTAGTTGTTGTTGATTTCTGGGCAGACTGGTGTGGCCCTTGTAAAATGCTAGCACCGACACTTGAATCTCTTAGTGATAAACTCGCTGATTCTATTGAAATTTTTAAATTAAATACGGATGATAATCCCCAAAAAGCTCAGGAATTTCAAATAACATCCATTCCTTGTTGTATTTTATTTAAAAACTCTCAGGAAGTTCACCGTATTATCGGCCATAAATCAGAAGATGCGTTTGAGGCTGAATTAACACCTTTTCTTTAAGAATTTTCTCATTATTTTGAAATATATTTTTCTTATTATTGTAGCTATTATTTTACCATCAAAGGGCTTATTAGCTGACTCATTTGATACTCATTTTAATTTAGTTTTACCCTTAACTTACAATCAACTTCACTTACAATTTCCTGATAATAAATTAACGGATATTTCTACGCTTGATATTAGTATGATTTCTAAACGTAAATCTCCCATGTTTTGGCCTCAACGTATTCCCTTTGCCGCTGGTATTAGTACCAAACAAAATAATTTATTTTATTATAAATTTGAACCACTTGGTTTCTCACAATTAATTGACATTCCAATTGCTGATCCTCCGATTTATGATGTTTCTATTACAGAAGATGGGGCTATTTTTTCTATTACATCTAACAATTTTTATATCCACCATTATGACTTTAAATCAGAAACTATCTCTGAACAGTCTAAGACCTCAGTTCAATCTCCTATTAAATGTGTATCCAACCATCTTTTTAAAGTAGGTTTGTTATTTTCTAATTCCATAGAACTATATCGTTATCGAAATGATAAACTCTCTCTCTTAAAATCTATTACTAGTAAAGTTAATTCTGCTTTATCAGATTATATATGCCTTAACATGGCTATTAACTCTAAAGGCTATATTCTTGTTATTTGTGAAACAGATCTGTTATTTTTTTCCCCTCATGGTATTTTACTAACGTCAACTCCTAATACCAATTCCTATCAATTTGCTGATTTCACATCGTATGGTGATTTTATTTTAGGTTCTTCTAAGAATACGACACTTGCTAAATATACTTTTACCGGGACTCTCTTATTTACAACGTCTTACTTAAATCCCTCTAACCTTTTATCAGATATTATTATCTATCAACCTTATGGCAATTTATGCCTATTCTCAACAGATTTTGGGGCTTACTACACCATGAAGACTTCGCTTACTGTGGATCATACTTCTTATACTCCTAGCGATACTAACCTATCGATTGATTCAAAATTTAAAATCACATTTCCATCTATAGTCAGCATTAGTATTATTGATGCTGAAAATAATATTGTTTTTCTTGAAAAAGAGAAAAAATTTATTGCTGGTAATCATGAATTTTCCTGGGTTAATCTTGATCCTAATATACAAAAAAAATCTATTAATTTTACGGCTAAGGGATTATACTCTAATTCAAACACTATCAAAATTACTGTCCCTTTAACACAATCATTATGACTTTATATAAAATAGGCGATATTTGTGATTTATTAACGATTACACCTAGAACTATTCGCTATTATGATCAACTTGGGTTATTACCTAATATTAAGCGTAGTGATGGCTATACACGTCTTTTTGATCAACATGATATTGATATGATTACATCTATTCGTCATCTTCAAAAATCAGAATCACTACCTCTTAGCTCTATTAAGGAACGTTTGTTTCCCAAAAATCTTATTGGAAAAAACGTTATTCTTATTACAGATTCTTTTTCCCAAAAATTGCTTCCTTTATCATCTGACTTAACTATTATTCCATTTGATGAAACAGCAACTCGAGCGAATCAATCCAAAAAATTATATCAGTTTCTTCATTCTAACCAAAATAAGTCGACCATTTATATTTGTTTTTTTCATGAGTCATTATCTCCGGCATATGCTTCTATTGCTAAAAAATTTCCTGATAATTCTTATTTTCTTTATCCATTAAAACATTATGGTATGTCCCATTATATGATTTCTCACTATATTTATTCTAATTTAAGCCATTTTTCTAATTTAGAAGAGCTCCATTTGGTCATTAACCGTCTTATAACACGTGGATTTTCATTATGTTTTTTAGATTCATTAAATACCTATGTGTCTGTTCAAGATCAATTTAAATCTCATCATGACTTTTTAAACTGCGCAACTGATTACCATCCTGTTATCTTATCTACTAATACGTCCCAATCAACTGTATCATTTTATGCTAATGCCTTAGATAAGGTTAGCGATATTACTATCATGATTGATACTCTTTTACATAAACAAAAACGATATGTTCAAGAAGCTTGTATTTTTTATTCTCACTCTAATCATTTTGCTAATGCGCTTAAACAAGAACTTGCTAATCATTGTCCTAATTTTTCTTGTTCCATTTCAAAAATTAATAATTGGCCTTATACTGACAATCAAGTAAACTTTATTTCAATAATTTAAGGAGAAAGATTATGGCAAATGTAATGATTATGATGGGATCTAAATCGGATATGGAAATTATGAAAAAAGCTCAGGATTTATTATCAAGTTATGATATTAAGTCTACCATTGAAGTCGCTTCTGCTCACCGAAACCCAGAGCGCGTTCATAATATAGCAAAGGATGTTGAAGATAATTATGATATCGTTATTGCGGGCGCAGGTATGGCGGCTCATTTAGCTGGTGTTATGGCCTCTTTAGTTACCAAACCTGTTATAGGGGTTCCTATTAATGCTTCTTTAAATGGACTTGATTCTTTATTATCAGTTTCTCAAATGCCTCCCGGTATTCCTGTTGCAACGGTTGCTATTAATGGCTCTAAAAATGCAGCTATTTTAGCTATGGAAATTTTAGCATTATCCAATGCTGATATAAAACAAAAGCTTATTTCGTTACGGAATGACTTTAATAAATAATGCACTTTCTTGATTATATGATTATTGCAATGCTTGGCTATAACGGCTTTGCTGGATTGCGCCAAGGTGCTATTCGTATGATTAATGGAATTTTAAGTATTATTATCGCGACCTCTTTATCAAAGACTATCTTTGAAATGACATTTGATCAATTTTCGCAGTTTATACCTTTTTTTGGGTCATATCCTTTTTTATATTTTGGTTTATGTTTTCTTATTTTAATTGTAATCTGTCAGATTATTGCTCAATTTATCCATACCGTTTTTAATTGGTCTGGTATGGGGGTTGCTAATCATGTTCTTGGGCTTATCTTAGGTGGACTTCGAGGTCTTTTTATTATCTTAATTTTTGTTGTTCCTTTAATGCTTACAAAGCCTGATTTTATCTTACAATCATCTCTAATTTATCAATCAGCACCTGTTATAACGATCATTATTGAGTTATTAAATGAATCCGGACTTTTTGATATGTTATTCCAATCCCTATCTAGTGAAACCTTATCCATACCTAAAGGAGTTTTAGAATGACAAAACATATTATTTGTTTAGGAGATGGCATGGCTGATCATCCTATTGCTTCTTTAGATAATAAGACTCCTCTTGAAGTTGCTAATACTCCACATATTGATTTTATTAGTAAACAAGGCTGTCTTGGTATGGTCGATACGGTTCCTCCAGGATTTAATCCAGGCTCTGATGTTGCTAATATGGGAATTTTAGGGTTTGATCCAGCTCTTTATTACACAGGAAGAGGCCCGATTGAAGCAGCAAGCCTAAATGTAGATTGTAATGATGATGATTTAATTTTTCGCTGTAACTTAGTAACTATTGATAATAATATTATGACAGATTTTACAGCAGGTCATATTTCCTCAGAAGAAAGTCATGTTTTAATTAAAGAATTAAATGAAGGCTTTTTAGATAGTCCGATTCGATTTGTTGCTGGCGTTAGCTATCGACATATTATGATTGCCCCTGCTTCCTTTTCAGCACTACAAACAGTTGCTCCTCATGATATTACAGATAATAACGTCTCTTCTTTTTGGCCTCAAGGAAATACAATGCATGCTTTTAAAGATATTATTAATAAGGCTAACACTATATTAGCCTCTTCTAAGATTAATCAAACTCGTGCTCATGCCCAGAAAAAAATTGCCAATAGTATTTGGCCTTGGAGTCAAGGTAAATACCCAAAAATGGAATCTTTTTTTACCAAATATAAAAAAACAGGTGGTATTGTTACTGCGGTTGATTTATTAAAAGGTCTTGGTTGCCTTGTTGATTTAGAAACCCCCCATGTTCCAGGAGCTACTGGTTTTATTGATACTAATTATGCTAATAAAATTTCTGCCGCTAAAGATATCTTAAACCATCATGATTTTTGCTATATTCATATTGAAGCCCCTGATGAAGCAGGTCATATGGGTGATGTTGATCTTAAAATTAAAGCTATTGAAGACTTTGATACCTATGTTGTAAAACCTATGCTTGATTATATAAACGATCAGCCTGATTCTGTTATTATGGTTTTACCAGATCATCCTACCCCATGTGATATTAAAACTCATACGCATGAACCTGTTCCTTTTTGTTTTTATTATCCAACCTATCAAGCGGGATCTGATCTTCCTTATTCAGAAAAAACAGCCTTAGCTACTAAGGTTCATTATTCAACCCCATGGTCTCTTTTGACATCGTTCTTAAATGAATCTCCTTAATTTTTACTTTTAATACTTTTTATTGTGTTTAAATGGAAAAATAGTTCATTACGATTTACACTATATAAAACCCTATGAAATCATTTATTTTTATTGCTAAATTAGCATCTTTTATTTTTCTGTTTTCTGTCACTATTATTAGCATTGTAATTATCTTATTTTTATTTAGTAATTTACCTCAATCTTATGCTAAAAACTGGTTAGAATCTTATCTTCAAAATACGCTTTCTATTAATGCTAATTTTCAATCACTTCGAGGTAATATTTATGATTCGATTATTATTGAAAATATCCAAATTTTAGATTCTAATCATACGGATGCTTATGATGTTGTATCTATTCAAAAAGCGTCTCTATCATTCAATATCTTTAAACTTATTTTCTACACTGATAAATTACAATCTATTAACCATCTTAATCTTGATGGAGTCGATTATTATATTATTCGTGACGCCAATGGTAAATGGCGACATGTTTCCTTAACAGCTACTACTCATAATAATAATCAATTTTTAGGTAATATTTTTATTAATAATTTTTCTCTTCATTATCATGATTACAGAGGATGGAAAAAGGAACCTCTCATAGCTCCTTTTCAAACGACAATAGAACAATTATCTGGCACTTTAAAATTTAATAATCCTCATAAAGGAATTTTGAATTTAGAAGGCCAACTTATGAGTTCAGGAAAACCTTTTGTTATAGCTGGATATATTACACCTAGTTCTAAAGATTATTTAATACAATTTGATACGCCTTCTATGCTTATTAATAAATGGGGTTCCTATGTTATTCCTCAAAATGGATTTTCTAATATGCAAGGTTCTGCTTCTATGACTGGCTACATAACTAGTAAAAAGTATCCTACTGATGCCAAACTTCCTTTTTGGTATGATATTTCATTTGAGATTACTAATGGCACCATCCTAACACCTTTCCTTGATTCACTGATAAGCTCTGCTAATGGTACTCTAACTATTTCTCAAGGTATATTTGATGCTGATTTCTTTCGCTCTATGAAACCTTATCTATCTGCTTCTGAAGCAAAAAAACTTGAGTCTACATTTAAAGAAAATGGTTTTACGGATAGTAGCTTTTGCTTAACGAATCAGGTGCCTACAGGTATTAAATCTCGTCAACTTCATCCTAAAACTCATATTCAGCGGCATATTGAAACAACATTATTAAACCCTAAATTCTTATTAACCTTTAATGATATTTCTGGCAATGTATCTTCAATTCCCGTCACATTTAATGGTACCTTAAATTTGAATGACCGATGGATAGAGCTTGCTTTTAATAGTGATCATGCTGATAGTGCTCAATTAGAAGTTATTTTTCCAGCTCTTGATATCTTATCCTTAAAGCATCCTGCTAATATTGATCTTAGTATTTTTGGCAATCTCAATAATCCCATTACTAAAGGTTCTTTTTACTCTGATAAAATTCGTTGTTTTAACCAAGATTTTACTGATGTTCATGGTAAATTTAAATTTTATAATAATGTGTTTGACTTAAATTTGGAGAAAGGTATTTACTATGACAGTTTACTAGCAGGTAATTTACGTTTAAATAATCTTATGACATCTCCTCATATTAATTCTCAATTTTTTCTCTCGGATCTTTCTTTAACAAGTGTTGTTGATGCTTCTGTTATTACTGGTAATATTGATATTTCTCTTACTCTTATCGGCCCTGTAACAACCATCACTGGTAATATTGATGTTTTATCAACCAATACCTCTTTTTTTAATCAATCCTTAAATGCTTATAATGGATCTATTCTTATCACAGCTAACGCTGTTACTATTTCATCAGGGAATTTATATATCAATGATAGTATTAGTCCCCTGCTAGTTGATTTATCTCTTTCTTCTGATTATTTAGAAATTACTGCCTCTGGAAATGATATTTTATTTTTTGATCCTTTATCAAATTTTTCTAAAAATTCTTCTTTTTTAAATTTAAATGGTTATGCTATATACCCCTTACATCAAACACAACTACCTTACTTTCCTAATCAAGGTTTTCTTAATGCAAATCTTGTAACTCCTTATCTTAATAATCAACGGTATGATCAATTAGCTACTGCCATAAAATTTAACACCACTCATTTATCTTTAGAAAATCTTACACTTCATAAAAATGACTCTAATCTTTTGTTATCAGGGACCTTATCTCCTGATTTAACATCTTCCTTTGATTTATCAATTAATAATATAGATACAGGTATTATTCCTTATATTAATAGTGTTATCCCTCAAGCTTTTTCTCCTTTTTCTGCAACAATAAAAAAATGCTCAACTACCTTAACTTATTCAAAACGTAAGGGACTGTCAGGCAATGGTCATATCGATTTAGCGAAGGTTGATTTAAAGGCTTTATCATTTGATTCTATTAATTCAGAGGTATCATTTTCTAATCATATGATTGTTTTTAATAGTCTTAATCTTTTTAAAGATAAGAGTATTATGAATTTAAAAGGAAACTTTAACATCAATGATCCATCGCTATCTCTTGATATTATGTATCCTTCTAAATTCAATTTATCTTTGCTGTCTTCATTTTATGATGACCCTTTGTCTATTTCAGGTGAAACAATGGTATCTGGAAATTTTTCTTACTCACCTAATCGCTACACTCTTAATGGCAATATTACAGCGCCAACTATCATGATTAATAATATCTCATTTTTAGATAATTTAGCTAACATTACACTATCTAACACTACCTTCACTATTCATACCTTGAAAACCAATATTGATAAAGGCTCTTTGTTACTTACTGGACGTATTAATCATTATAATTTTCGTGATTTTTCTTATCGTCTTAATTCCACTTTTAATAATGTCCCCATTTTTAAATTACAAAAGGTATCCCTCCCGTTCAATTCAGCTATCTCTAACTCATTATCTTATAATCAGTCATCTCTTGATGACTTAACTATTTCCTCCCCTTTCAATAAAGAGGCTTCTATTGTTCTTCTTTCTCCTTTTTCTTCACAAAGTGAATATGACTTTATTCAATCTATTAACTCTCACAGTAAAAAAACATCATCTCAATCTTTTAGGCTTCCTAAGCTATTGGATGGTTATCTTTCTGGAAATTTATCAATCAATAAAGAGTCCGCTATGTTTCCTATGTTAGATGGAGCTATTTCATTTTCTAACTTTTCAACTCATCTATTAGATGCTAAGTCTATCGATATCTCACTTACACCAAAGGATGAATCAACTCATTTTTTATGTAGTTTTAATCACGGGTTCCTTAATCAATACGCTTTTAAAAACTCGTTTATTAGTGGTTCTATTTCTAAAGAGTATCAGCTTTCAATTAACAAGACTCATTTTTCTGGATCTGATTTTGCTATCCAAGATTTTCTTTCTGGAACGCTATCTATTCCTCACTCACAATCACGTTCTCCGCATGGTTTAGATCTGTATTTAAATCTTAGTCATGACAACATGTCTATTATTCCCTTATTGTTTAACTCTATCTCAGATCTTGATTATACAGGAGAACTTTTACTTCATGTTAGTGGCTCACTTGAAAACCCTTTTATTAATACCCTTGTGAACTCTGATCATGATTTATCTCTTAATCTTTCGTCTCAAAAATCCTACCATGTTAAGGCTCCTGCTTTTTTAATCTCTGATAATGTTCTCGATTTTCCTAAGCTTATGATTGCACCGATTCATTCTAATCCATCATCATCTCAAAATAATAATGAAACATCGTTTTCAGGTACTATAACGCTCAACTCCTTTGATCTTACTAATTTCGAGTCTATTATTTCTAGCGTTAATATCTTTATGTCTGATCAATCATTTGCTGTATCTAATTCATTTCTTAATGGGGATGTTTCTATGACTGATACGTCATTATCAGGGACTCTTATTACCCCTTTAAATGGAGATAACCCGTTACAATTTTATGATAGTCAAAATACAGATCTTCCCAATTTTAAATCTACTATTCAGTTGTCGGATAGCGAAATTTCTTTTTCAAAAAAACAAAAACCATTTCCTATTCCTGTTTTTCTAGACCTAAAGATTAACATTAGTGACAATGTTCTATTTTCTGGACCTATCCTTGGAAATAGCTTTTTTGGGATTTCTGCTGATTTAGATTTTGACAAAACTGATAGCCCTCTTTTATTTAGAGGTCCTTTACATAATCTTGAAATTAGTAATCAACTTCCTATCTCTACAGGATCATTAACTATCTTTAATAGAAACTTTGAAATTTTAATTCCTTCTCATCAACAAATTTATGCCAATAACGGATCGATTGTATTAAATGGTATTAATATGGCAAACACACTTGATCCTAATGGAAATACGCTTATCACTCCTTTATTATCTCTTAAATCATTATATGTTAGGGAAAATGATATGACAGTTACTGACAATGAGTCTTTGCCATACACTCATATTGTTATGACGATCGATGATACGTTAAGTAGTATTGGAAATATATATTTTGATATTTTTGAAAGTGTCTATGAATCGCCTAATAATATTTCAGAACTTACCTTTATCAAACAATATGCTATATCAAATCAAAATATTTTAGATTCTAACCTTGCTGCTAATTCCGATATTACTGAATTACTTCAATTATTAATCCCTGAAATTTATCTTGATGATTCAGTAGCTGGTTTTCAAACGATTGGAGAAACTCAAATTAATACATTAATTCGTCGTAGTATATTACGTCCACTTGAAAAAAATCTTGCTAAGCAAATTGGCTTAAACGATTTAAAAATCAACTATAATCTAGGTGAAAAAATTATTGCTGGAACGGATAGTACGTTGGGGCTTCAGTTTATGAAACATATTTTATCAGACCGGCTTATTTTAAATCTATCTACTCAAATGGATCTATCAGAAGATAATAATTCAAATCAAGCTAACAGTATGGAACTTTCTGAAATAAAATTGTCATATTATTTACTTAAAAATAAAAACTTATCGCTTAATTATTCAAATTATAAAAATCAACTTGATAATGCTGACAATTACTTATCCAAATTTTCCATGAGATATGACTATGAATATTAAGTGGGTAATCATTTGTTGCTTTTTACTTGTTAGTTCTGTTTATTCTAATATTAATACAACCCAACCTATTAACGATATTAAATTTGTTGGTTTAACTTCTTCACTAGCTCAACAAGCGGTTGAATCACTTACTCTGCAAACATTATCAAATTCTACTGCATCGTTAAGGCAGCTAAAAGCTGATATCCATACTATTTATCAAACGGGTTATTTTTCTGAAGTTACTATCAATAGTGATATTATTGATGATAATCATATCCTTTCTTTTTATCTTACTGAAAATTTACCTATTAATGATATTACCGTTATGGCTTCAAGTGATAGACTTAAAACGATCGTCTATACGGCCTTCTCTTCGTTATTAAATTCTCCCTTAAACTCCATAACGCTTGAGCGTTTAAAGCAAGCTACTATTCTCTCGACTAAACAAGCTGGTTTTGATTTTTTTGATTTGTCAGACATTATTTATGATAAAGCATCACAATCGTTACAGATTACTGTTACTGAAGTTTTGATAGAGGATATCACATTTGTTGGTCTAGAAAATATTAAGCCAGCTATTTTAATACGTGAAATGACACAAAAAAATGACATGATTTTTAATTCTCTTGATCTTAGAAAAGATCGTGAGAGACTGATTCGCTTGGGGTATTTTAATAGTATTTCATCTCCAGAGTTTTCTAAAGGGGCTTCTTCTAACCTTATTAAAATTAAATTTAATGTTGTTGAAAAAAAATTAAATAAAATATCATTTGGTTTAGAGCAAGATCAACTTCTATATTATGGGTTTGTTAGTAATCGTCGTCATAATTTTTTAATAAATAGTGATTTAATTACATTAAAAACACAAGTTCAATTAGAAGAATCTAACATTAAATTTGACCGTTATGCTATTGGGTATACTCAACCTTGGTTGTTTAACCGATATAATATTGGAGGGTCTCTTTCATTTTATAATTTAGAAAAACAAGAAGTGGTTAATAACCAAACAACTAGAAGTTTAAGGCAAGGTCAAAAATTTGGAATTATGCTTCCTTTTTCTGACTTCTTTAGCCTTAACTCTTATTTAAAATTTGAAAATATTTCTCAACTTTTTGAATCAGATAACATCTCTCCTTATTCTATTCACTCTTATGAAATGGTTATGTTATTTGAAACCATTAGGAATAGCATGGATCCGAAACAAGGTTCTCGTATTTATTTTAATATCGAACAAGGTAATCATTTAGGCTTTATCAAACTTGGTGGTTTATCCTTTACTCGTTTATCTAGTTCTGTTTCTTATTATCGTAGTGTTGCTTCAAACTTAGTATTAGCCTCACGCCTTAAAGGAGGAATTTTTTATCCTATTCAAGAATCTATTTATACATATGAACATGAATATTTTATCTTAGGAGGCTCTCGGTCTATTCGAGGTTATAATGAAGCTAATAGTCTTTTTAGTGGTAGGCGTCATTTATTAATGAATCTTGAACTACGTTATTCATTATTAACTAATTTTCAATCTGTTTTATTTGTTGACTATGGCAATGCCTTTAATCAACGTATCATTCTTGCTGATTTTAATTTAGGTTATGGAATAGGTCTTCGTTATCATACTCCTATTGGCCCTATTCGAATTGATTTTTCGCAAGGAGATCCTGATTTTTATATTCACTTTGGTTTAGGTCATGTTTTTTAGGCTTATCAATTTTTATAATTTAATTCATACTATATTGATATGTTTCTTAAAAAATTCAATTTTGGGTTTACATTAATGGAAATGCTTATTGTAGTTACCATTATTGGTATTTTATCGGCTATTGTTGTTCCTCGCTTACAATCTAATGTTAATGATGCTAGAGAATCTCGATTTGATGCTGAAAGAGCACGTATCAATACCCAACTTGAATTATTTAATTTTCTTAACGGTTATTATCCAATACAAATGTCTAATGAACATTGGTCTAATCCAGAAAGTGGTTGTATGTGCCAGTATACTTACTTTTTTCCCGAAGGTGTTCCGACAGGGTCAGTATATGGAACCCCATGGAATTATGATAATATCTTAGGAAGAATTACTGAAGAAGATAACTAACAGCTAATACTAAACTGTTTGTTATTTTAATCATGTCACTAAATTTCTAAATCTGGTAATTGTGTCTTAATAGTGTCCGTTACTAAATTATTTAATTCTTGATATCGTTCTTTTGATACCGGTTCATTCTTCCCAATAGCTGTAAGCTCTATATCGGATACGTTATTTAAGTTAGGTAACTGTATCTTTATGATATCTGATGTTATGTTATGTAATTCTTTATAGCGCTCTTTCGAAATAATCTCATTTTTATTAACACCAGAAATTCCACCCTCTACTACCGTATTATAAAACGCTTTTACGGGCTTTTGTATTGACTCTTTGGGATCTAGTTTAGCTTTCTTTTTTTTATGAGTAAGAACCTCTTCTTGCTCACCTACTAACTCTGCTAAAATTTTGTCAAAGTTTATATCAAAATCATTGTTAGCTTGTGATTTTTGGTTTTTATTATCATTATTCTGTATCGATCCGAGGCCGTGCCCCTCTATTTGTGTCATCTTTTATCACCTTTTTTCTTATTACACCTTATATAACGAAAAATTTAAAGTAAAACTTGTATGTTATTTTTCTGTTATTCTAGTTTTACTATAGATCTCATTCCTTACAAAAACAATATTATCGTTTACTTATATATAAATTATATATAAATATATGTTTAACACTTCTTTATAACGGGCATATAGTGATATTAAAAGATAGAAATGTATTGGAAAAATAAAGAATCTTACCGTTAATTTACAGTTTATCAACATAGTCTAGTTTTATCGCTGTTTTACTATTAATAAAAGATTGAAAAGGAGAGATTCGATGCCAAAACATTTATTTCGCATTTTATGTGCCTGTTTTCTCAGTTTATCGCTATTATTAACATCCTGTGGAAATTTATTAGATGATACTTCATCTAGTGATTCTGACACATCTCGTGGGGCTCTTTCTATGGGTTCTATTACAACGGCTTCATTTCCTGTCACATTTATGGCAGGTATTCAAGCAACCGTAGAAGCTTCAGCAGGTGATATTTTTGCAGCAGCCTCCTATGCTGTAACCCAATATAACCTTGTTTATTATACGATTGATGCTCAAAACAATCTTACTAAAGCGTCCGCTAAATTATTAATTCCTGGAAACTCTACTGACTTGGATTTAGTTGTCTATCTTCATGGTACCACATCATTAGATGCTGATGCTCCAACCAATACTTATGCTGATTTTTCAGCTTTTGATGGGGTTGATCCTACTACTATTGATCATAATATTGCTGATATGCCTGAAACAGCCATGCTTATGTCTCTTGTTTCTGAAACTAATATTGCTGTGTTAATGCCTGATTATTTAGGGTTTGGCGCTTCAGGAGGGCTTCATCCATATATGCATGGTGCTTCGTTAGCATCAGCTACCATTGATGCTATTCGGGCAGCACTTAACTTTGACAGCATCTCTTCCAATCAATTTTCTTTAACAGGTGATTTTACACTAACAGGTTATTCTGAAGGAGGGTATGCTGTCATGGCTACTCATAAAGAACTGTTAGCTGATGATGGGACTGTTGAAAGTGCTTATGTTGATATCATGGGTAGTGATGGAGCTCACTTAAAAGCTGTTATTCCAGGCGCACCTCCCTGCAATATTTCTCAGCGAATGGCCGCAGTGATGCTTGCAGATGGTTATCTTGCTCCAGGGTTTGCTCCTTATGTTGCACTAGCTTACAATGAGATTTATGATATCGAAGCAAATATTTCATCGATTTTTAATCCAACCTATACCTTTGTTATCGATGATTTTGATGGAACAAAATCGATAACTGATATCTCAACTAATTTAGTTTTAGCAGGTTATGATATCAATATTATTGATGATGGAGTGGCTAATGCGCCTATTGATCTTTTTACAGATACATTTAAAACGGATATTATGACAGATTATACAGCAATTGCTGGCAATTACGGGGCAACTTTAACAGATGAGTTTTATCAAAAGTTTAAAGAAAATGATGTATTTGATTATCATGTAGGCGAAAATGTTTATTATGAAATCATCTATCATATTAATGATCTTATTGTTCCAGCTACTAATTCAACTGATGCAGGTGCTGCAATTGAAGATAAATCTTCTAGGCCTATTATTTTGCATGAAGACCCTACTGATTATGATCTTGGAACAACTCATACAAGTGGTGGTAGTTATTATTTATTAAGATCATTTACGGTATCAAAAACACTGCTAAATGCAGAATAAAAGGAGGGTATCATGAAACAATTACTTATTTTTATTTTATGTCTCAGTTTTACAACGGTCGCTACCTTAGCTACTACAAAAACACTGCCTAAAGGTGTCATCAAAGCTGATGTTTATGTTAATAATTTTAGCATTGAAACACTGGGGGCTAATCCATCTGGAGATCGTGAAACTTGGACTGAAGTTAGCTTAAAAGATGGCAAGATGAGTGATATTTATTTATTAAATAAAATCGCGGAGTCCATTGAGACGTTAAATTTAGATACCAAATTAGCAAATAGTTGGGAAAAACAAATCACTCACCTTGATTTAGCATATGGGCTGACTGATAAAATCACATTATTTGCTAATTTGTCTTATGAAAAAGCTGTATTGGATTATACACTTGCTTATTTTGAACAAAGTGACAGAATTAATGGTTTTATAGATGATATTTATAATCGTGTTCCTGACAAAGCAACTGCCGATAATATGAATGATATTTTTGTTGGAGTCAAAGTAAATGTCGGCCCTGTTTCAATTGCTTATAAAGGTACCGATAGCAAATTAATGGTTGGTCATGACTCGCTTGAAAAGAAACAAGCTGACGGTGTTCAAGAACTAGAAACATCACGTGGTTATTCTCAACACCATTTTTATTTATTTAAAGATATCAAGCTACTTGATCACTCTTTAGAATTTACCACAGGCTTTATTGCACTTGGAACACTGACTCAAGATTTTTTGGATATCAAAAGCTGTGAGATTAGACCGGGTAGTATCTTTTTGGCAAAAGCTAATTTACCAGTCTCGTTATCATCATTACCGTTATCCTTGTCCGATTCCCCATTCTCCTTTATTAAGGATCTCTCATTAAACAGTTCCTACACCGTTTTACATCATCGTAAAGATTATATTAAAGGTGGTAATTCTGCTTTTTCTAATACTAACCCTGATACGACTGCAGGTTATTCAGATTGGACCGCTATGCCAAAATCGTCCGGTTTTGTTCATATGGCAAATCTAGAATTAGTGTATCAACCTGCTATTTTTTTTCGAGCATTTGTTCGGGGTAATTTTATTTTGGCCAATGATACTACCGGTCAGTTTTATAACTTTCCTGGTAGAATACAGCCAGGCAATATGATATTATTTGGTGTAACATTATTTGCAAAAAACCCCTTTGTTTCAGGGGCAGCTGCAAACAATGATGAGTACTAAAAAAGGGTAAAAATATGGATAAAATATGGCTTAAGAATTATCCCTCTGGCGTGCCAGAATCTATTAGTATTAACGATTTTAATTCTATTATTGATTTATTTGAGCAATCGTGTGGAACATATGCTGAGAAACCAGCCTATAACAGCATGGGGGTTGCCTTAACCTATCAAGAACTTGATAGGTTGTCTAAGAATTTTGCTAGTTACATTCAAAATGAGCTTAATTTATCAAAAGGTGATCGTCTTGCTATTATGATGCCTAATTTATTACAGTATCCTATTACCTTATTTGGTGCGATGAGGGCGGGTGTTACTATTGTTAACGTAAATCCTTTATATACCCCTCGTGAATTAGAGCATCAATTAAATGATTCAGGTGCTAAAGCCATTGTTATTTTAGAAAATTTTGCTCATGTACTTGATCAGTGTTTATCAAAAACACCTATTGAACATGTTATTACAACAGAAATTGGTGATTGTTTTGGCTTTTTAAAACGTAATCTTGTTAATTTTGTTGTTCGTAAGATTAAAAAGATGGTTCCTCCTCATTCATTGATCAACACCCTATCATTTCGTAAAGTTATCCAGGATAATTCTTTTAATCAGTTTCATCCTATTCCTCTGACTCATAATGATATCGCTTTTTTACAATATACTGGTGGTACTACCGGTGTTTCCAAAGGAGCTATTTTAACGCATGCTAATATGCTATCTAATATGCAACAAGCTTATGCTTGGGTAGATTTAAAAGAAGGATGTGAAACCGTTGTTACAGCCTTACCTTTGTATCATATTTTTTCATTAACAGCGAATTGCTTGGTGTTTATGAGAGTGGGTGGCTGTAATTTACTGATTACTAATCCTCGTGATATTCCTTTATTTATTAAAACACTTAAATCGACTCCTTTTACTGCCATTACGGGGGTTAATACCTTATTTAATGCGTTGATGAATCATCCCGATTTTTCATCTATTGATTTTTCTAATCTTACTTTAAGTCTGGGTGGTGGTATGGCTGTTCAAGAAGCAGTAGCAAACCGATGGAAAGAACGAACAGGTTGTACATTAGCTGAAGCGTATGGTCTTACTGAAACATCGCCTGCTGTTTGTGTTAATCCACTAGATATCAAAGAGTTTAATGGAGCGATTGGGCTTCCATTACCGTCTACAGAGGTATCCATACGACGCCATGATAATTCTGAATGTGCTATTAACGAAGAAGGTGAATTATGTGTTAAAGGACCTCAGGTTATGCAAGGATATTGGAATCAAGAAGATGAAACTAAAAACGTTTTTACAACGGATGGTTGGTTAAAAACCGGGGATATTGCCACGATGGATGAAGGTGGGTTCTGCCGTATTGTCAGTCGTGAAAAAGATATGATTTTAGTATCTGGCTTTAATGTTTATCCTAATGAAATTGAAGATGTTATGGTTAGTTTAGATGGTGTTAGTGAATGCGCTGCCATTGGTGTTTCAGATGAAAAATCAGGTGAACGTGTTAAATTATTTGTTGTTAAATCAGATGATTCTTTAACTGAAGATATGATTAAAGAACATTGCAAAGCAAATTTAACCGACTATAAACAACCTAAATATATCGAATTTCGTGATGAGTTACCGAAAACTAATGTTGGTAAAATCTTACATCGTGCGTTACGAGAAGCCCCTGAAAGTTTTGCTGAAAAAATGAAAGATACCATGGAAAGTGAAATGAATAATACGAATCAAGTTGCATCATGACGCGATACATTACTTTATTATTCTTATTACTGTTTCCTGTCTTTATCTTAGGTACCACCATTCATGATCAATTAGCTAAAATTGACACACTCTATGATACTCGTGATCAAGATAATCATATCAAAGAATCTTTAGTACTTATTGATTCATCAAAAGACTATATTCAAAATAAGCGTCATGATTATGAACTATTATGGCGTTATGCTCGATCGGCATCACGTACCCCTGATTATTTAGTGGCTTCCAAAAAAGAAAAACTGGCTATTCTTGCTAAAGGAGTAACGCTTGGAAAACAAGCTATTGAATTGTACCCAAAAAAAACGGACGGTCATTATTGGTATGCAATCTCTCTTGGTAGAGAAGCTGAATTAAAGGGTATTTTGCAATCACTTAGTTCTATTAAACCTATCCAAGAAACCATGAAAATTATTCTAGAATTAGATCCTAATTATCATCGTGCACATTTTGTTTTATCTCGATTATACCGCAAGGCTCCCAAAGTTATATCTATAGGAGATCCGAAAAAATCCCTTAAACATATTGATATTGCTTTATCAATGGATCCGACGGAATCTATGTATCTCTTAGAAAAAGCTAGAGTTTTAGTTAAACTGAAGAAAAAATCTAAGGCACGTTCTTTTTTACGTGAATTTCTAAACATGCCTTATAACCCTAAATACTTTAAAGATCAGGTTGAGCGAGATAAAGCTGACGCAAAAATATTACTAGATAAAATTTCTTAACTACTTTCTTCCTCTATAAATCGATCCATTTCTTTTTTTAGCTTATCTGGCTTACATACATGCACATTATGATCGGCCTCTTTGATAATCACGGTTTTAGCTGTCTTTACTTGTTGCTCAATCATTTGTCCTAACTTGCTATATTTTATATCATCCTCTCCGGCAAGATATAGAATAGGCCTTTTATAGCGGATTAAAGTAGGTACAAAATAAACTTGATTGGCTGTTTGTAACTGTCTTCCCCACTTTCGAATCAAATCCATATCATACGATTCTTTCTGTTTTAAAGCCTCGTTACTCATTAACGTTTTACTATTTTTAAATAACGGCTGGCTATACCATTCCTTTAAAAATTCTTTTACATTACCAGCTGTTAACTTGGTAAACTTTTTTTCCCATTTTAATTGTTCCTCTCGCCTTTGGACGCCACTTTCAAACCCTACATGAGCTGATTCTAATATTAACCCTTTCCATTTATGTGGATATAAACTTACTAACTGCATAGCTAATCGTCCCCCCATCGAATATCCATACAAATATGCTTCCTGAATTTCTTGTTGATCTAGATACGTGTTGATGGCTATCGCTACATCAACTAATGATCCATCCTTATTATCATGAAGTAAGTTTACCCAAGGCACTTCTAAAACGTCATATAAGCTATGATTGTCTCTTAGAAAGCCTAGTTCATTAGGATGGCCTAAAAATCCGTGCAAATATAATAATAAGGGCCTTCTAGGAACCATGAGTTTTAATGATTATTGATGATAGGTGGTCGGGGTGATTGGATTTGAACCAACGACCCCCAGTTCCCAAAACTGGTGCGCTAACCAGGCTGCGCTACACCCCGAAAATATGAATTAGCATTCTAGCTTTTATCCTTGGATACTGCAAGAGAATCTAAACTAAAGTTATTTTAGAGCTAATGATTTAATGTGCTACAAAATGTCTTTATATGATGACTTGCCTTGGCTAAGGCTTGCCCACGATGACTAATTTGATATTTTATCTCAGGTCCTAACTCTGCAAATGTTTGATCATACCCATCTGGAATAAATAGTGGATCATATCCAAAACCACTATTACCTCTTATATCCTGTGTTAGCGTACCTTTTACAACCCCTTCTGTTACCTGCTCTGTCCCATCTGGAAATATCATTGCAATGACACAACGAAATTGTGCCTTACGATTGCTTTTATCTTTAATTTGATTAAGTAAATATCCACATCGCTCTTGATCTGTTAAGCCTTCACCTCCATAGCGAGCTGAATAAATCCCAGGGTTTCCATCCAAACAATCCACTTCTATACCTGAATCATCTGCCAATTTAATGTCATCCTTTAAATGGCTTAATGCTCTTACCTTTTTTAAGGCATTTTCTTCAAATGTTACGCCATCCTCCACTACATCAATCTCATGACCTACTACCTCTTTATAGCGCATAACCTGTATCGCTTGATCTACTAAAATAGCTTGTAATTCATCACACTTTTTACTGTTATTGGTAAAAATAATACACTTCATTTTTCTAACCCTAAACTAACACGTGACACAGAATAGACATCTTCAATTGCATTTAAATTTCGTTTAATATCATAAAATTGCTTAATATCACTTATGTCTATGGTAATGGATGCAAACATACGCGTATTATCAGCATTTATTTTAGTTCTTACTTCTCTCAAATTTACTTTGGACTCATAAATAATACTTAACAAATCTTGCAATAAGCCTTCTCTATCGTAGCCCTCTATCCGTAATGTACAGGTATAATTTGCAGGCTTTGATCGATCAATATCCCATTGGACATCCAGTAACCTTTCTGGGCTATCGGTTTTTATAGAAGCAATATTTAAACAATCTTGTCTATGTATTGATACCCCTTTTCCAATAACAACAATTCCCATAATGTCATCCCCAGGAATTGGCATACAACACTTTGCTAAGGTAAACTTAACATTTTTTTCTCCCATCACATAAATGCCCCCCGACATCTTTTTTGTTTTTTTAGGTGGATCTTTAATTGATAAATTTGGTTCTGTATCTTTTTTTAACTTTTTACTGATATATCGCAATACCTCTCTTGGTGATAAATCTCCTTGTGCTACATATACATATAAATCCTCTACTTTTGATACATTAAACCGATCTAAAAATTCATTTTGATTAATCTCGTTGAGGCATGTTTCAAATATTAATCCTTCTGAAACAAAGGCTCTTTTTAATCTATTTTTTCCCGCTTCTAATGAATCTTCTTTATTTTGTGAATTTAAAAATTGTTTAATTTTATAACGAGAATGCCGTGAATTAACGAGACGTAACCAATCTACAGTAGGGCGTGATTGCTTAGATGTAATTATTTCTACACGATCTCCATTATTTAATTCATAACCTAGTTGAACAATCTTGCCATTTACAATGGCACTTTTACAGGTATGTCCCACCTCTGTATGAATACTATAAGCAAAATCTAGCGCAGTTGATCCACGCGATAATACTTTTAAATCTCCTTTTGGGGTAAATGCAAATACTTCATTAACAAATAAATCCATTTTTAAAGTTTGTAAATAATCGTTTGGTGCTAAATTTTCATCTTGATGCTCTAAAATATTATTTAACCACTTTAATTTGGTTTCTAATTGTTTTTTTCTATCGCTTTGCTTATATTGCCAATGTGCTGCAAACCCAAATTCAGCAATTTGATGCATTTCTTTTGTTCGTATTTGGATTTCTACACTCTTTCCATCATCGGTTAAAACCGTTGTATGTAACGACTGATACCCATTCGGTTTACTAATAGCTATATAATCTTTAAATCGTTCTGAAATAGGCTTAAAATGGGAATGTATAATGCCTAAAGCTCCATAACAATGTTCTACTTTTTCAACAATGACTCGGATTCCTGTTAAATCATACAGTTGATGTATTGTTGTATTTTTTTTGTCTAATTTTTGATAAATACTATATAAATGCTTGGGACGCCCTTTAATACTAGATGAAATTTTTTCTTTATCTAACTGATCATGAATCTTTAAAATGATATTTTCAACAAACGTTTCTCTTTCTTCTCGTGTTTGCTCAACGAGTTCTTTTACTTCTGTGTATTTTTCTGGATAGATATACCGAAATGCCATATCTTCTAACTGCCATTTTATATTATAAATTCCTAACCGATGTGCTAGTGGCCCATAAATTTCTAGCGTTTCTTTTGCAATTCGTTTTTGTTTTTCCGGAACTAAAAATTGTAATGTTTTCATGTTATGTAATCGATCTGCTAATTTAATAATAATGACACGATAATCTTCTGCCATTGCTAAAAACATTCGACGATAATTCTCTGCCTGTGCTTCTTGTTGAGAATGGAATTTCAATTTATTTAATTTTGTTACCCCATCAACTAAAACGCTTACTTTTTCACCAAATGTTTCTTCTATTTGTTTGCTAGTAACATCTGTATCTTCTACAGTATCATGTAAAATCCCCGCTATAATCGTATCTAGTTCTTGTTCTAATTCACATAAAATTGAAGCTACCGCAATAGGGTGCGTTATATAAGGTTTTTTTGATTGCCTTCGCTGTCCTTCATGTGCTTTATCTGCAAATTCATAGGCTTGTTTTAATACCCCCAATGCATCCTCATCTAAATATAGGTTAGCCTTATTTAATACTTCCTCAAATCCATGCTTGTTAGTCATTTAATATCTTTTATATTAATTTGTATTTTTTCTTGATTATTCCATTCATTTCGCTCTATTGAATAGGCTATATGATTTGTTTTGTTATATACTACTGATAGTTTATTTCCCAAATTAAAGCCTATCCCATCAAAACACTGTTTTGTTTGTGTATCTTGTAAGGTTACTTTTAAATGTTTTCCATTTCCTACTAATTTAGAATCAATCACTCTAAATTGATCCGAATAAAAAATAGGATTTGGGTTTCCATGACCAAAAGGTCCCAAACTATCTAGCGTATCAATTAAATCAAATGATATATCCCTTGTTTCTAATTTCATATCTAAGCTCATACTGTCCACCAAAACATCTTTTGTAATTGTTGTTTTTACAATATTTTCTAATGTTTCTTTAAATTTCCCAAAATTCTCAGGTTTTAAACTAAATCCTGCTGCTAATTTATGACCTCCAAATGAGGTAAACAAATGTGAACATTCTTTTAAGAGCTGATATATATTAACCTCCCCCATCGATCGTGCTGATCCTCGTGCTATCGTATCATCAATCCCAACAATCACTACTGGCTTTGAATATTCAGAAACTAACTTTGATGCAGCAATTCCAATAACCCCAGCATGCCAATCCTGTTTTCCTAAGACTAATACGGATTGCTGCTGATAATCACTAGACCCGTTCACTAAATCCATTGATTCTGCTACCACATTTCTATCTAATTCTCGTCTTTGATAATTAATTCGTTCTAAGTAGTTGGCAATTTCTTTAGCACGATCTTTATCTTGGGTTAATAATAACTCCACCCCATAGTTTGCTGACGATAATCGCCCTGATGCATTTAATCGAGGCCCTATTACAAATCCTACATCATATACTGACAACCCTTTTTTATCCCAGTTAGCTTCTTTTAATAGAGCTAATAATCCCATATTTTTTACCTTATATAATAACTTTAACCCAGCTTTCACTATGCGCCTGTTTTCACCTTGCAAACTCACCACATCCGCTACCGTTCCAATGGCAGCTAATAATAAGTAATATTGAATATCAATTCGAGAATCTTTTGTTTGTATATAAGAAACCAATTTATACACAAGACCGGCTGTGCATAAATCCTGTAAGGCTAATGGCGTCTCAGGGTCTTTTGAATTTAACGTAATATCAGCATTTGGAGCTGGATTCGGTATTTGGTGATGATCAATAATAATGACATTAACATCAGTTTCTTGTTTAATTAACGCAATTTCTTCTACATTTGTGATCCCACAATCCAATGTCATAAATAAACCGCAACCCTCTTCTTTAACTAAGTTCACGATCCCTTTATTTAATCCATAACCATCTTTAAATCGATGGGGTAATTTATACCGCACAATGCCCCCTAAGGATGTTAAGCATTTCACCATCATAGCCGTCGATGTCATACCATCAACATCATAATCTCCATAGACAAAAATAGGCTTATTATCATCAATACATGCTTTTATCATTGCATATAATGACTCTAATTTTTCTATTTGAAACTGAGTTTCTTTTGGTGATTCCGCTAAAAAATCAATGGCTTGATTAAGCGTTGTAATATTTCTATTTAATAACAACTGCGCAATAACGGGAGATATGTTTAACGTTGTAGCTAACTTATCAGCAACTTCTTGATTTTGAGCGTGTAATTTCCAGCGCTTTTCCGCTATCATCCCTTTTTAATTAAAAATAAGGTTTGTCCATACTCCACAGCAGCTTCGTTTGCTACACAAATTTCTTCAATGACCCCTTCTTCTTCAGATTCTATTTCATTAAATAATTTCATCGCTTCAATAATACAAATAATACTTCCTTTTTTTATCGTATCTCCTACTTTTACAAAGGCAGGTGAATCAGGATTGGCTGAATGATAAAAGGTTCCTACCATTTGTGCCTTAATTTCAATTAAATTATTATTTTTAGGAGCTTCTTTTGTTTCTTGCGGTTCTACGGGTGCTTGAACTGTATTTTGTACAATCGGAGCAGCTACCGCAGCTTGTGGTAATACCACCGAATTGGTTTCTTGAATCTCTTTTTTTATTTCTATCTTGGTGCCATTTTCATCGATACTTAAGTGGGTTATGGCAGCATTCTCAACTAATTCAACTAATTTTTTAAGTTCTTTATATTCCATTATTCTTTCCTTCTTGATTACTAGTAATTGTAACTCTATTTTATCGGTTGAAATGGATTACGTCAAAATTCTTAATAATTTTACAGCATTGCCCCATCTTTATTAAAACCTTTTTATCCTAAAATTTGTATTTGACAGTACTTTAAAATGCTTGTTAGGGTACAGTTATTAACTGAACTATAATTTTATATTTTTTTTAATAGGCTTAGATGAAAAAGGCGTTTTTTATGCGTGTATGTTCAATTTTTTTTGTAGCTACTACACTGATTGGGAGTCTTCATGGAGGTAAATCTAAGCCCCCTCATTCTATTAGAGGGTCTCGTGTCACTCAGGGAAAATCTAATGAGTTTTATAAAGCTCCTTTTTTTAAAACTCCCTTTAAACAGGATAAATCTAAAGAATTTTATAAAGCTCCTTTTTCCAAAACTCCCTCTAAAATAGATTCCCGCACTCCAACAGATAAGACTCGCTCAAAGAAGGATGATTCTAATCTACCCCATACGCATCCATTTGGTTATCATCCTCATTTTTAATGCTATTTTATAGCTACTAGACTTATCGTTTTCTTTATTCATTTTCTTTACTTAAGGGTAAGCTTTATTGATTCTTGCTTAATCTAGCATTACACTGTTTTCATGGCATTTAATTTTACTCCCTTAATTTCTCAAGAACAGTTTCACATTACTTCAATACCTGGCGATAAATCTATTTCTCACAGGGCTATTATTATTGCGTCTTTAGCTGATAATAAAAGTCAGTTTACAGGATTTTTACTCTCAGAGGATTGCCTTAATACACTTCAGATCTTTCAACAATTAGGTGTTTCTATTTCAATCAATAAAGATACTAAGCTTGTTACTATCCAGGGGGTTGGTTTAACGGGCCTTCAGGCTCCTGATTCACCTTTAGATGTTGGTAATTCAGGAACTGGTATTCGCCTTATCACAGGTATTTTAGCTATGCAGCAATTTGAATCTAGCATTTCCGGTGATCATAGTATTCAAAAGCGTCCTATGAAACGCATTGTTGAACCTTTACGAGAAATGGGAGCAATTATTGCAGGTAATGAAGCGGATGATACCTACCCTCCTTTAACGATTTCTCCTGCTCAACACTTAAATCCTATCTCTTATTTACTCCCTATGGCTAGTGCTCAAGTAAAATCTTGCTTGTTATTTGCCGGTCTTTTTTTAAAGGGAGAAACGACGATTACACAACCCGCTATCTGCCGTGATCATACAGAAATTATGCTAACGGCTTATCAAGCCAATCTTACAACCAATCATAATCATATTGTTATTACAGGGTCTACTCCCTTACATAACCCCTTTTCCAAACCTATTACAATCCCTGCTGATTTTTCATCGGCATCTTTTTTTATTGTCTTAGGACTTATTCATCCTACCATAACTATTACACTATCCAAGATTGGTATTAACCCTACACGCTCAAAACTATTAGATGTTTTAATAGCGATGGGAGCTGATATTACCCTCTCTAATCAAACTATGGAAATCGAACCTTATGCTGATATCACCGTTAGGTCATCTTCTTTAACTAATATTACCGTTGATGAAAGCCTGATTCCAATTATTATTGATGAAATTCCTATCTTAGCGGTTGCTGGCATGTTTGCTAGTGGAACTATGACTATTTCTGGAGCTCAAGAGTTACGTTATAAAGAATCCGATCGTATCAAACAAATTGTTCATCTTGTTCAAGCCTTTCAAGGGCATATTCAAGAACATGATGATGGTTTTATCTTAACCGGGGGGCTTGCTCCAACAACTCCTATTATCGAAACGGCCTTTGATCATCGTATTGCAATGTCAGCTATTATTGCCAGCTTGGCATCAGGATGCCCGATTACATTAGATACGATTGACTGCATTAAAACATCATTTCCTAACTTTTTTGACATTATTGACGGTCTTGGTTAAAATTTAACACATTACTTCAAACTTCAGCTTTCGACTTTGTGATTGCCCAATGTTTGTATAAAATTTATTGATCTAGTTATTACTAATACTAAATTATAGCTTAATAAGGAATTAAAAAATGAATTCTTGCTGTCGCGCAATTGAACACTGCCTCTATAAACTACGCAGACCTTTACCCCCCACTACACACTCAACGGACGCTATTGAACCTCCTAGATATGAATCACTTGATGATCCCAAAAATACTACATGTTGTGAGATGTTTTTTAATCTTTTCACTGCATCTGCACCTGCATCTCCATCTTGGTCTTTAAGAGACTCAGTGTTAAAGGATATAGATCCAAAGTATATAAAATCTGACAGTCAGTTAAGTCTTCAAGAACTCTTAAAGCTTCCCCCTTCTTAGCTTTGGAACACAACAATAAACGGTTCTCAATGATCTTTATCTTCAATATCTACTTTAGTTATTTTAACAATTCTTATTTTTCGTCTAATATGACATCAGTATCATGATTCAATCTTTTTTTTCATGCTGTTGTCCTGCTAAAAAGCCCCTTGATGATACTCCTCAGCTTGATTATTTACCTGCAAATCCTACATGTATTCCTAATCACTCACCTCAACCCTCTAAAAAGCCCCTTGATGATATTCCTCAGCTCAATTCTTTCTCTATACAATCTACATATATTACTAATACCTCATTTCAAGACTTTTCACTTAGGGTAAAGATGGCTGAGGATATAAAAACAAAAGATCCAAACTATGGTAAAGAACCCCTATCCGCTATGGATCTACAAACCCTAAACAAAATACATAGTAGTTTACCGCCCTCGACCCCCCCCACTTTATTATCATTACTGGAACGTCGTAATTATTTCTAAAACAACGTTACTAAATCACCATACCCGCTCTCAGCTAGCTTATTCTTAGGAATAAATCGCAGGGCTGCAGAATTAATGCAATATCGTAATCCAGATGGACCAGGGCCATCAGGAAATACATGTCCTAAATGTGATTTAGCTCTTTTTGAACATACTTCGATCCGTTGCATACCTAACGAATGATCAACATGTTCCATAATAGCCTCATTGGTAATCGGTTTTGTAAAGCTTGGCCATCCTGTTCCTGAATCAAATTTGTCATAAGATAAAAATAAGGGTTCTCCCGAAACAATATCTACATACACGCCTTCTTCTTTGTGATCCCAATACTCATTTTGAAAAGGAGGCTCAGTTCCTTGATTTTGTGTCACCTCAAAACTTAAGTCTGACAAGTTCTTTTTATTACGTTGTATATCCTCATCTGACTGTGATATTCCTGCTAGATTTTCATTAGACTGCATACTCACTAGTATAATCTTTTTTACTTTCTTATGTGAACCTTGATTATTGATATTTTTTTCTTGCTAATTCTTAACCTATGGCTTATTCTTTTTTTATCAACTTGCACTTTTCATAGTTTTTATCTGTTTTGAAAAGCTTTTATAACTCAATGGTTTAATTATTAGGTTAACATTTGTTAACTAATAGTTTGGTTAAATGTTTTTTAAAAAAATTATTTTATATTTTTATCTGTTACCTATGTATGGTATCAATACTTGCTCATGCAAAACATGATACCTCTCTTGTAATTATTATAAAAGAAATTAAATCACCATAATTGAATCATTGATCGATTACAACTAAATATTATTTCGTACCTAGTTAGGTACTATTTATAAAAGGAGTTTTTCATTTATGAAACAGAAACGCTATTTTATTTTAACCAGCATTGCTTTTGTTACTCTTTTCAACCTTTTTGGTTGTGGAGCTTTAAATCAAGAGGATACGCCATCATCGTTATTAGGCAAGTCCTCTCCTAATCACAATAATCCTAAAGGAGGTAATCTATACCAACATTATCAAAATAATTTTCCAGATAATCTGATGGATATGACTGTTGATGATTATATGGAACAATGGCCAAACGCGGGATTTATTGTTCAATCAGCCGATGGGTCTCAACAAATCACTGCTTTTGCTACGGCTGAAATATACCTTGATGTTCTAAAATCAGTAGAAGAATCTTACCC
>CERS01014410.1_pt1 | contig 29604 bp, 37 predicted proteins | sample 356251 | NCBI WGS metagenome assembly CERS01 (sample SAMEA2621020, study PRJEB7988) | marine metagenome | isolation source: saline water (ENVO:00002010), including
TAAACCACCACCCATATTTTATACTATTACAAAACATAATAATTTTGGAAAAAAACCATTTCCTTTAATTTTTAATTTTTAAATACTACTATTTAACTGTTAAAAATTAATTAATCGTTAGATTTAATTAGAGTATGCAAGACCACCCATACCACTCATGATTCTAAGAACATTGTAATTAGTTGCGTATACTTGTAATTCATTAGCTGCACCATTAGGATGAGCAAGAGATAATTGTAAAGTTGCGTTATCGATCCTAGAGAAATTGCATGTACCACTTGGTTGATGATCTTCTGGACGAAGACCGAAACTATATACACCAATCCTGTCACCATAAGGAACATTAGTATGATGTTGTAATGGTTGTACACGAGTAAAGTAGTTCATTGGTCTTTTTGCGAAACGATCATGACCATTTAATTGTAACAATGCAGTACTTCCATGTGTGCCTCCAATACCAGCAAAGTCGGTTGGGAAACCCTTAGTAGTGTTTCTTGTAGTTTGTCTTTCTACCCATACAAGTTCTTTACATGGATGATTAAAGTCTAATCTTAATGATTGCATACCTCCAGTACCAGCGGTTCTTGAAACAGCACCAGTGTATTGTACTTGGTCAATTAAGTACTCATGAGATTGTTGTGCAAAACGTCTTCTTTCTTCAGTATCCAAGTAGATGTAATCAACAAACAATTTAATTGATGAAATAGCAGGAGCTTTAGTATTATCTGTAGCAATTTCTGATGCTGCTGCAAATTGAAAGTTAAATTTAACTTCATGATATTGTAAAGCAATCAAAGGAAGTGCCAAACCTGGATTTCTATTGAACCAGAAAACCAAAGGAACATAATAAGTTTCAGCAGTATTAAAATCAAGTAATGCACCTATTGCTTTACCGTAACCAGATACAGCTGGACCACCATCGTCAGTTTGAGGACCAAAATGTGGGTTGCTCAATTCATTCCAGATTTGCAACCATGCAGAGTAATGTTTGTCAATCTTTTGACCACCAATTTCTACTTCTACACTTTCTATCAAAGCATGCATACCTCCATCAGTATATGAACCATCAGCGTCTACCTGATCAGCTTCAATTTGAAGAACGCAATTGGAAACCAAATCACCATTCCTTGAGATTGTTGCTGATGCTCTTGAACCTGCTGCTGCGTTACCCATAAAGGTTTGTTCTACTGATTCGATTGCGAAGTTAGTACAACGTCTGTATACTACCTTCCAGAAGGTAATCTGAGGATTACCTGTTAAGTAAATGTCTTGTGCTCCGTAAGCTACTAATTGCATTAAACCACCACCCATGTTTTATACTATTACAAAACAAAATAATATTGAAAAAAATTATTTATTACGATCATTATAATGAGTATTCTTTGCCTTTACAAAAGCTTGTTCTAAATCACCTTGACTAGGTTTTTGGATAGGATAGACGTAACGTCTGGCTAAAAATTCACCTACTGCTACGTCACCGTTAAAACTTTTTTCAGTTTCGTCTCCTTCTGAAACACTAACGGCTTGTTCACGGACAGAAATCATTTGACGAAAATAATTAACGTCAAAGTTTCCATCTATGATATGTTTGTAGAATTTAGGGTATCTTTCCTTAAATTCTTTGTATTTTTCATCCATTTCTATTTTGGATAATAACTCTGAATCTTTACCTATATTTTCAGCATTTTGGATAATGCTTTCATAGTCTATAACGTGCGCCATATAAATATTCAGGGATATTATTTTTATACTTATTTCATATTTTTATAATGATAGGATAATCTAACTTGTTCTTCATAAGCATCATTAATACATTTGTTACTACTAGTGTTAGTATGATTAGAATCGACAAAATTCATGTAAGTGGTTGAATTTGTATCAAACCAACTTGAATCTTCTGGACAAGCTTTCAAAGTTTCATTAAAAAGAATTTGACTCATATTTTGATAAGCTGGGAGATTTTCACCTCTACTAGACATACCTTGTACAGGTGCTCCTTCATGGGTACTTCCAGATTCAACTGAAGCATTAGTTGGTTGTGGAACAGGAAGAACATTATCCATTTGTGGAGGAACAGTATTATTAGGGGTGTAAAAAACAGAAGCTTGTTCAACGTTTGATGATGATAACATTGGAGTTGGACTTGGTGTATTCATTAATACTATTCAATATTTTTTTTATTGTAAAATATCTTGTAATAATTGTCTTTCTAAATTAGAATTAGTAAAGAATCTATAAACATAATTTTCTGTAATTTTTTTGTCCCTTGTTATCATAACTGATTTAATATTGTGTAAATATGACCTAACAATAAAAGCTTCTAAACCTTTTGCCATTATACAAGGATAATTTTCTGCTTCATTAAATTTTTCTTGTCTCAAAAATACTTTTGTAAACATTAATGAAGCTATATCGAATACATCAATATTTCTTTTTTTTCTCCAAGTAGTTATACTAATACTTGGGTAAGATGATATTTTTATATCTTTTGAATACCTGAAGCGCATAGTTTCTTTAACTTGTGTACCTACTACGGAATCTCCTGTATTGTGTAAATAATCCATTTGTTGTAATATTTTATCTGGATGTAAAATATCACCTAAAACACAAAATGTAATATAATCTCCAGTAGCTCTTTGGAAACAAAAATTAAGAGCTCTTCCTAAAGATACTCTTAAAAAATGAGTTATGTTTATTACTCTAATATTTTTTGTTATTTTTTTATATTTAGATATTTCTTCCCATAATTCAAATGAAATATCACCATCAATATGATTATCAAAAATAACTAATTCGATAAAAAAATTTCCATACTGGTCAATAATACTGTCCATAGATTTTTTAAAATCATCAAAACTTTCATTATTTACTATCATAAAAACAGAAACATTTATTTCTGGAAGTTCAAATAACCAAGGAGGTACATCTATTTCATCTATTATTTCGTAACTGGAATTAGTACTTCCCCAAAATTGATAAGCAAAACTTTTACCATGACCTTCATATTTAAGACCTGTATAATGTTCTGGGTAAAACATAAAACTAGGGTATATTTTTAGTTTTGGAAGTGTTTTGTTATAAATTTTAGTAAAAAGAAGAGGTCCTACTGTTTGCCATGCTTTTTTTCCTGTTTCTTCTTTACTCACAGGTATTTTATTTATTATTTCTAAAATGTTAGAAAGTAAAGGATGATTGGGTTCAAATCCTAAAACTCCTGTAGCAACAAGACCTTTTCTAATTTTTTCATTTTCATAAACGGCAAAAGAAGTTTCTAATAAAAAATTACCTAGTTTTTCTATACAATATGAATCAGCATCTATATAAATTCCTCCATAGCGATTAAGAATTTCGTATCGAATAATATCAGCTTTTCCACAATATTCTTCTATCTCGTCAATTTTAACTTGAGAAGCAAATTTTTCTTCTCTTATTCTATCTTCATCCCAAAGAATATATTTAAAATCAGGATGTTTGTTTTTCCAAGAATTCATCAAAGATATAGGAGGATCTAAATTACCAATCCATATTTGGTGAATTGTCTTTGGTATCATTAATAATAACCAACAATTTTTTTTATACTCGTTTAAAGAAATACTTTAAAACATTGCTAACAAACAATGGATGAAAATTTCCTCAGTCCTTATGATATTTTAGGTGTTCCAGAAAATGCATCTTTAGGAGAAATACATTGTGCTTATAAAAGATTAGTAAGAACAGTACATCCTGATAGAAATCAAAAAGTTTATAATTGGAGTAAAGAAGATGTAAATGAAGCTTTTCAAATGATATTCCAAGCTTATAAAACCCTAGTGAAACAAAAAAAGGTTAATACTGAGGATTTTCCTGAAACAAACGTTGATTATATTCTTGAAGAAGAATATAGAATTTCTAAAGAAGAAGCTAGTTTTGATATCAAAAAATTTAATCAAAATTTTGACCTAATGAAACAAAAATTTAATACAATAGATGATGATCCTAATAACAAAGGATATTCTTTTTTTAATCACGGTGCAGAAGATGTTAAAATGATAAAATTTGACAACTCCTTAGTAATTTACAAAGAACCTCATGAATACTTAAATCCAACAACTGCTAAAAATTTAGGAGAAAGTGTTATAAACGATTATAGTATTAATTCAGATAACCTTAACGGAAGTGATTTAAAAATTGCATACAGAGAACCTACAAAACTAGGGGAATTAAAAGAAGAAAACGTAGAAGAAAAATTAAAAGAACTACTTATTGAGAGAGAGAAATCAATTCCAGAAATAGACCCTAAAGAGCTTGAAGAGAAGAAAAAGAAAAAAGAACGTCTTGAACAACTTAGACAAAATAAATTAAGGAAAAGAGATGAAATTTTAGTAACAAGTCTCTATCTTAAATAAATAAAACAATAATATTAATACGACAAATAAGATTATCGTATTAAAATTATTAAATGTTCTAATTCTTCCATTTTAGTAAAAGATACCACTTACCTTCATTTTGACCTTTATCAATTTTACCTAGCTTAACGAAATAATCTTTTGTCCCCCAAAAAGAAATAAGGTCTTTTTTAAGATAACTTCCCTTTCTATCAAAGGTTCTATAGAAATGACTTCTTCTGAAAATATAAGAATGATTACATTCTTCTTCCGGGATATCAATGTCATCGGACTGTTCTAATATCCATCTAAATGAATTTTTTGGAGAACCATTTGGTAGAACTTCATTTTTGGCAGCCTCTAAAATATCTTCCCATCCTTCACAAGGATTACACAACTCTTGTAAACATTTTTGATATGAAATATCTCTTTTTTTTACAAATTCAGGTTCACTTTTTTTATTCTTAGATTGAGTTGCTTCTTCCATTGATAATCATTGTAGTAAAATTTCTTTATATTCCTTACTATACACTTCATTGTTTACTATTTTTAACAATGGACAAGACAATTTTAAAGAAAGATTTATACAATTATTATCAAATTCATGTTTATTCATTCTAAGACCCCTTGCTATCCACCAAGTACCATAAGGGTTGTCATCAGTATAGAAAGCTGTTATTAGCCACCATAAAGAATAAAGTTCTTTTTCTGTTATTTCTTCAGAATTTAAAAATTTAAGAAGATAACCAAAAATAATAACGTCCGTCTCTTCTAATCTTTTAGGTGGAAATGTCCTTAGATATCTATATATAATACTTTGAGCTCTACTAAATTTTCTGTAAGAATTGTATAGTAATATATTCGGTATATTAAGTTTTTCACCTATCTTCTCAAGGAGAGATAGGAACTCCATTTAAATATAGTCATTATTTTATTTTTAAAATTTTAATAAAATCCTCTTCTATAGAAATTTCTTTTCTTTTCCTAGAAAAAGGTTTTAACCAGTTTAACTGTTTTGGAGGTTTTTTATTCCAACTCCAAAAAACTCCATCTTTTTTAACATAAATTTTTCCTTTATAACGATTACTAACACACTCATATTTTCCATTAATTTTTTTATAAAACCTTTTAGGTACAAATTTTTTCTTAAACCTTTTTCTTGGAGCAATTTCATCCAAGACTTTAGCTTTTTTGTTAAAAGCTTTCGTGTCCCACCATTCTCTATATGCACACCCATTTCCACATATTCTACTATGTACTCCACAAGGAAATCCTTTCAAATTATTTCCTTTAATAGATACTACTTTACATACTTTTGGAATAGATTCTTTTATTGTTAGTCCTAAAAAGTCAAAATTTAGGGTGTAATCTGTTTTTGGAGGTATTTGTTGAGGATTTTGAATCAACATTCCTGCTTCTTTATAAAAATGATTATGTTTTATATAATCTTTTTCTCTACCACAAACTGTGCATCTTATACAACATTCTCCTTCTTTCATAAGATCTTTTATATGAAATTCATCCTTTAGTACTAAACCGTTCTTAGTATAAAACGGATTATAAGAATGTTCCAAACATTCTTTTGTACCAAAATTAACAAATTGTCCTAAAGAATTGTATTCGGGATTTTTTCTTCTCATCTTACTCATAATGATATCTTTTTTTTAAGACTGTAAAAATTTGAAAAAAAAATGTTAGTATTTTATAAATGGACTACTATAATAGATTTGGAAATGTCATGAATAGACAATCTTTTCAAGTTCCTCAAGTTGTCCAGAAGCCTTCTTATAAAATCCCAAGTGAAACTATCAATTTAATAAGACATTTTGGCCCTCTGATTATATTTTTTTTACTAATACCTGGATTTATATTTGAATTTGGTTTAGAAGATGATGATGAAAAAAGAAGAAAAATAAGCACTAAGACAGCATTTATACATGCATGTGTATTCGCTGGTATTCTTAAAATTGTACAATTTTTAGTAAATAAATTTTCTTAGCTATTAGTAATGAGCTTTAGCGAATACCCTCCAAAAACTACTTATTTAGAACCTCCTCTTTTCCAGTATTGTGGTAATAAGAAAGAATCAAGAGGTAGATGTATAGTACCTCTTCGTTATGAAAAACATACACAAGGAACTTTTACTAAAAAAAGATTTGACGAAAGTCCTAATTTTTCTATCGTAGCAGATTTTGACGTAGGTAAAAAAGGTCCTCCTCAAGGAAATCCTAGACCTTTAATACAAATTGGAAATGGATTTGTACAGTCTTCGTGATTTTAAAAGAATTAAAATATTTTATTAACATTAATGAGTAACAAACTTTATTGGCACAAACAACAAGAAGTAGTTCTTAAAAAATGGGCCGAGACAGCTAGTAGTTATCGTTATTTACACGACCGTTCTTTTCAAAAATACACAAGTCAAAACATGTGGTTTGCTATTCCTGTTATTATCCTCAGTACAATTACAGGCACTGCTAATTTTGCTCAGGCAAGTTTCCCAGATTCTGCTAAAGAGATAGCTCCTGCTATTATAGGTTCTTTAAATTTGGCAGCAGGTTTAATAACAACTATTGCTCAATTTTTGAGAGTAAGTGAGCTTTTAGAAGGACATAGAGTAGCTAGTGTAGCTTATGGAAAGTTTTCAAGGAATATTACAGTTGAACTTTCTTTACCAATAGAAGAAAGAACTATAGGAGGAACTGAGTTTTTGAATAATTGTAGGTCGGAATTAGATAAACTTATAGAACAAAGTCCTAACATCCCAATGAATATTCTCAAAAAATTTGAAAAAAAATTCAAAGATAAAGAATTTATGAGACCAGATATTCTTGAAATATCTTCTGTAGAAATTTATGTTCCAGATGAAGAAGAACAAAGAAAAGAGAGAGAAAAAATATTTAAGGAAGAGCAAGAAAAAAGAAAAAAAATTATAGAGGAAGAGAAGTCCACAATAGAAAAAGTTATGAGCGAAGCAGCATTAAGGAAGCAAGCAGCAAAAGAAGTAATTAAAATAGAAAACAAAAAACATAGAATGTCTGCAACTAGTGTATTTGGGGATATGGATAAACTTTTAGGGTTATTAAAACCAGGGGAAACCACGGAAACAATTGAAGAAAAAGATGATAGTGATACATCTTCAGATAACGGTACTACTTTTGACAATGGTATAACTTTTGAAAATAATGTTGAATTAATAGAAGGCGGTAAAAAAGAAGATGAAGATTAATTAAAGAAAAAAGAATAATTTTATATATGAAGAAAAAACTTTACGAAAGAAATAAAGAAAGTGTTTTTTTGATAGATAGTAAAATTCTACATAAAGAATACCCAATCCAAAATTGGAAATATAATAGACCACCAGATAAACAGAGAGTAAAAGAGATAAAAAATATTATATCAAATAATGGTTTTTTTGATAACAGAATATATCTAGCGGAAATAAAAACAGACACTAGTATACATTACTACTGTTATGATGGTAATCATAGGAGAGAAGCAATCAAAGAATTATGTGAAGAAAATAGTTTATTAGAAGTTCAAACTATGCCTGAATTAGTAATAAGTATAATACAAAATGCTTCTGAAGAAGAGGTAAAAGAAAATTTTAAAAATCTCAATAAAGGATGTCCTGTACCTGAATTATATACAGAAAATTTATCAAATCAAGAAATAAAAAATAACGTAGAATATATTGTTAACAAAATTATTACAAAATTTAAAAATCATAAAAGCTCTAGTAAACATGCTAGACGACCTAATTTTAATAAAGATACTTTAACTCAAAATATATTTGAAAAAATAAAAGATAAAAATATAGATAAAGATGAATTTTATGAAAGTATTTTAAAATTAAATAAGAAATATTCTTTAGGAGTGCATTTAGATTTGACCAAATTTCAAAATAAAAAATATTTCAAAAAATGTCAAGAAAACAATTGTTATCTTTTTTTAAAGAAAGATTTTACAGAGGATATTGAAATATAATTAAAGAAAAAAGAATAATTTTATCTAATAAATGGATTTATTGGATGAAATGATTCAAAGAAATATTAGACTTGAAAAAAGTGTTAATATTTTAGAAAGACATAAAGAAGAACCTCAGAATTTAATAAACAGAGAAGTGTTATACCAGAAGTATATTTGTCAATTTAGTGATGCTTATCTTAGTGGTAATGAATTTTATAAAAAGATAGGTGATAGTTATATAGACTGGTACAAAAAATATTATTTAAGTGATTCGAAAAAATATTTAAAGTATATAGGGATTATTAATTTTATTTTAAATAATGAGTACTAGTATGACAACAGAGGATACTTCTCCTAAACCTATAAAAATTAAAAAAAAAAGAGGCAGAAAAAGAAAAAAGAATTTTGATGATTTTAAAGTTAATGCTGATAATATAAATACAGTTGGGGACCTAATAAAACTAGCTAAAGCTTGGGATGAATTTCATCTAGGATTATCTATCAAATCAAAAAAAAGACAAAGGTTATGTAAAAAAGCTTATGATTTGAATACATTATGTTCTATTGTAGAACATTTGGAAGAACTTAATGATTTGATTGGTTTAGAAGAAGTAAAAAAAACAGTTGTTAATCAAATATTATTTTTTATACAGGGTGTTAATAGTAAAGAAATGATGCACACCGTAATTACAGGTCCACCTGGAGTAGGTAAAACAACCTTAGCAAAGATTTTAGGGAATATTTATTCTGCCTTAGGATTTTTATCAGAAGGACATTTTATGCAAGTAGGGAGACCTGATTTTATAGCAGAATATTTAGGACAAACTGCTATAAAAACAAGAAGATTATTACATACTGCTTTAGGTGGCGTTCTTTTTATAGATGAAGCTTATTCTTTAGGACATACCAGTCACGGGGATTCGTATTCAAAAGAAGCTATTGATGTGATTAATCAATTTTTATCTGAGAATACAGAAGATTTTATGTGTATTATTGCAGGATATAAGAATGAATTAAAAAGTTGTTTTTTTGCAGGGAATAAAGGATTGGAAAGAAGATTTCCATGGGTGTATAATATTAAAGGTTATAGTTCAGACCAGCTAATGGAAATATTTAAGTATCAAGTTTTTAAAAATGGTTGGGATTTAGATGTTGATGAAAATATTCTTAAAAACAGTTTTAAAGAAAATAAAGATTTATTTACCAACAATGGAGGAGACTGTCTAACACTTTTTGATAAATGTAAAATACAAAGTGCAAGATCTTCATTTGGGACAGAAGAAACAGTAGAAAGTATCAGTGACAGAAGTTTTTTAAAAGGTATGGAAGTTTTTAAAAAATTTAAGAGTAAGGATGAAGAAGAAAGAAATCCACTTGTTAATATGTACATATAAAGATAAGTTGATATATTAAGTAGAATGAATAAAAGAAGCTCTAGTCAATATATCAATTTGAGAAATTACCATAATGGTATTAAAAATATTTTACTTTCTGAATATGACCAAGACGAAGGATACTCTCTTTTTGACGTATCAATAGGAAGGGGAGGATGTCTTCCAAATTTTGCTAGGACTAATGTCAATACTTTAATAGGTATCGATCCTTGTTATCTTTCTGTCAATATTGCTAAGAAAAGGTACAAAAACATGAAAATACCTATACAAAAAACTGATTGGATATCTCCATTCTTACCTACTAATAAATTTCATTTTAAAATGTTAAAAATAACAAGAGAAGGAAAATATTCAATTACTAAATGGGAAGATTCATATCAAATAGTTAAACTAATAGAAAGTTTTTTAGGTGATACTAAAAATCTTACTATTACAGATTGTAACGGAGGTATAGGAGGAGATACTATAACTTTTTGTAAAAATTTCAAACAAGTTAATAGTATTGAATTAAAAGAAAGTCATTTTAATATACTTGAATATAATTGTAAACTTTATAGTATTAAAAATGTTAATATTTATAATTGTGATTCTAGTAAAGTTTTAGACCTAGAACAAGATGTTGTATATTTTGACCCTCCGTGGGGAGGTAAAAAATATCATTTAGAAAACAAAATATTTTTCAAAGAACCTTTTACTCATAATCTATTTAATAAGATTAAAGCAAAAATTTGTATTATTAAAATACCAATAAATTTTGATATAATCCGTTTGATTAGGCAAATAGATAAGAAAATTTGGAAAAAGTGGAAAATTTATAATCTGTATAGCTTTAACATAATAATTCTTTATAAAGAAGAGAAAGAAAGAATATTGGCTTATTCTAGAAGATTAAAACCAAAATGCCATAAAAATACTTTTAATATTTTCAGAAATATTTGTATAACCGATAATAATACTGAATTAAAGCTTAATAAATGGTTAGGGGATTTTAAGTTTAATGTAGTTTCTTGTCAATTTACTCTTCATTATTTTTTTGAAAAACCTTCTATGTTAGAAAACGCTATAAGAAATATTTCTAACTCTTTAGAAAATGGAGGAAAATTTATAGGAACTAGTATAGATGGAAATAAAGTTCAAGAAGTTGTTAAAGATAATGATTATATAGATAGTGATTACTATGTAATTTCAAGGTGTTATCAATACGAACCTTCCGATATATACGGTAACAAATATTACTTCAAATTAAAAGAAAAAAATAATACAGGAACTTACTTTGATTTTAAAGAAGAAATACCTGAATATCTTGTAAACCGTGAAGAATTTATAAGGGTGTGTAAAAAATATCATCTTAAATTAGTACAAATAAAGGAATTTAGCGAATATAATCATGAAGAGTACAACCTTAGTGATTATGAATATTTTATAAGTTTTTTATATTTTTCATTTATTTTTGAAAAAGATATTGATTACTAGTATATGGTATTTGGAATCATACTAAAGATATTAGGATTTCCTGCAACTTTATTATGTAGATTATTTAATGTTCCATTTGCTGGTAAATTAGCAGCGATTTTAGTAACACTTGTCTATATATTTACTTATCTTATGATAACATGGTTAGTTAATAAATATATGATCATTTATCCAGAAAAATTCCCATGGTATATATCAAAACCTTATTTATTCTTTAAAGGTATTTTCGGAAAAAAAGATGGTTTTGTCTCTCCACCATTAGAGTACAAAAAACAATTAAATAACGACGGAGGAATAGGTTGGGTACCTTACTACGGTAAACCTGGAAGGTCTTGTGAAGGAGATCAAGATTGTCCAACTTTTCAAAAATGTGAAGAAGATAAATGCGTAATACCACCAATAGTACGCTAAAATTTTCAAAATATTTATACTAATGATAAACCAATACTTTATTGTCAGTATGAATATTCGAATAGGTTACGCGTGTCTAAATATGACTCTACGGGGTGATAAAACTACCCCTAGAATCAGTGTAGAAGAACCAAGTAAAATACCAATATTTTCTAATAGAAGTTGTATTAGAAAAACAATAGAAAAAAAAGGAATGGACTATCTTAAAGATTTATGTAAAAAAAATGTTCAAGATATTCCATCCATTCTTGAATGGAATGAAAAACATGGAATCAAATTTTACAGATTGTCAAGTATGATGCTTCCTCATTTTACAGATCCTGAAGTTGAAAGATTTTCTATGGACTTTCTTAAAAAAGATTTCGAAAAAATAGGAGAAGTTGCAGACAAATACGGTCACCGCTTAACTTTTCACCCAGGACAATATAACCTTCTAACATCCCATAGACAAGATGTTGTGGAAAAAACTCAAATGGATTTAAGTATGCATGCTGATATTCTAGATGCTATGAATAGAGATGACGACTCAGTTATGATTATTCACGGAGGAGGAGCTTATGGTGATAAAAAACATGCATTAGAAAGATTCGTTGAAAATTTTAAAAAAATGCCAGAAAATGTCAAAAGAAGACTCGTCTTAGAAAATGATGAAAGAGTTTATAGTTCTAGAGACTTGCTACCGATATGTGAAGCACTTGATATACCTTTGGTACTAGACTTTCATCATTACAATATATATCCAGATGGACAACCAGTAGAAAATATACTTATGAGAGCACTAAACATTTGGGACTATAGAGGAATTACTCCTAAGTTTCATCTTTCAGATCAAAGACCAGGAGCTAGGACAGGAGCACATGCAGATTATGTAGAAGAAATACCACAAATTCTCTTTGAAACTGCTAAAGAAACTCCTCTTGATATTATGATTGAAGCAAAACACAAAGAAAATTCTGTATTTTGGTTAATGAATAAATATCCTGAATTGAATATCAAGGATGTTAAATTTACATAAACATAATTAGACGTAATAAATATGACTTCTTTAACTTGGACATCGAACAACGAATTTAAAAAAGGCCCTGGTGGCTACTACACTAAAATCAAACCTATGCTCGCACATAATCTTTACGAAACCTCAGGTAATAGAAAAGGGAAGATGACAAATATGCCAAGAGGTTACAAAGGAGATCCTCCTGTAAAAGGATGGTTAGCATCTGAGAAATTAGATGGGATCCGATGCATTTGGACTGGAGAACACTTGTTAACAAGACAAGGAAAAAAATTTAATTTCGTACCAGAATGGTTCATGGACAAACTTCCTAAGGGTTTACCTTTAGATGGAGAATTATGGTGCGGGAGAGGTATCAAAAACTATCAATACATCGCTGGTATTTCTAGTTGGGGAGGAATAACTTTTTTAGACAAGCTTGAAGAAGCTCAAAAAAAACCAGATTCGAAAAAATCAAAAAAGATTTTAGAAAAATACAAAGAACTTGACAAAAAATGGAAAAATGTTACTTTTCAAGTTTTCGATAGCCCTGTTTCTGATGTTCCTTACGAAGAAAGGATTAAACTTATAAAAAGTAAATTAAAAAATCCTTTAAAATTAGTAAAATTTTTTAAAATTAAATGTGAAGAACAGTTACAAGAGTATTATGACAATATTATAACATTAGAAGGAGAAGGTGTTATGTTAAGAGCTCCTGGAAGTCCTTATGAAGAAAAAAGGTCTCGCTTACTTCTCAAAATGAAACCTATTGAAGATTCTGAAGGACAAATTATTGAATACAAAGAAGGTGAAGGTAAATACAAAGGACTATTAGGTTCGTTTATTTGTCAAATGGTTGAAAAGGGAAAACCTGTTTTTTTAAAATCAGGGGAACCAAAAACATTTTGTATAAGTGGTATGGATGATTCTGTAAGAAAAAATTACAAAAATACTCATCCAATAGGTACTTTGATTACTTATACATACAGTCAACTTACTGGTGATGGATACCCTAGATTCCCTAGATACAAAGGAATTCGACATGATATGATTGTTAAAAAAAGAAAAAGAGAAGAGTTTCTTTATGATGAAAATTTAGGAGATTATCCTATCAATAAAATTATAAAAGATGAGTTTGAAGAACTTATTAAAAAAGTATCTACTACTAGGGAAAATGGTTACACTTTTAAAATAGCTAATTACAAGAAAGCTATCAGAGGTATTGTAAGTTACGATAAACCTGTTAAAGACAAAGAAACAGCTCTTGAAGCAATGAAAGAAGTTGGAATGAAGAATCCAACAAGGATTATTGAAAAAATAGAAGAGATTATTCGTTTTGGAAGTCTTAAAGTTACTAAGGTTAGTAAAGTTGACCCAAAAGTTCAAGCAGTTCAAGAATTAAAAAGAATACCTGGTATTGGTGATGCAGTAGCATCAAGACTTTACGATGAAGGTTTTAAAAGTATTGCTGATATCATAGAAAGAGGTGAAGACAGATTTAAGAAATGTGCTAAATACATCGATGACATCGAACAAAGAATACCTAGGGTAGAAATGGTGAAATGGAGAAGAACTCTTAAAAATTGTCTGCCTAATGATGTAGAGGGAGAATGTATGGGTTCTTACAGGAGAGAAAAAGAAACAAGTGGTGATATTGATTTTTTAATTGTTTCAAAAAAGAATGACGGTTGTATTAAGCAAATTCTTAATAAGATTAAGGATAAAATAAAAGTTTTGAAGACTTTATCCAACGGAGAACACAAATTTATGGGAATAGTGCGTTTCAGAGAAGGAGGTACAGCTAGGAGATTGGATATATTCTGGGAACCTTTAGAATGTCTTCCATTTGCTCAATTACATCATACTGGTTCAGGAGAATTTAATGTAAAATTGAGGAAAATAGCTAACGAAAAGGGATACAGGATTAGTCAAAAAGGGTTGTATAACTTAAAAAAGAAAGTCTATTTGAGGAACAGTAGATTCAAATCCGAAGAAGACATCCTTAAATTTTTAGGACAAGAATATATTTCTCCAAAAGACAGATAATTATTTTCTTGGTTTACTAGTATAATGAGTAAACCTGGAAAAGTATTAAGAAATATTTGCAAAAAATTGGGGGTACGTTTGACTGTTAAGAGAGGTAAAAAGAGGGTGTACAAAAGCGTTACTGTCCTTAAAAGACAATGTGCTAAGAAAAAGAAGAAAAAGGTTGTTAAAAGAAGAGCAAAGTTCGGAACTCAAGGATCTGGACGATCATTGGAAGTAGCACAAATGATACTTAACAGATTAGCTAATAAAACTGGACAAAATTTAGAAAAAGGTTTGGAAGGCAGAATACTTCTTTCTAGTCATAAGAATCTTGATAGGGGAGTAAGTGATGAAATATCGAGATACCGAAGACCACCTGTACAACAATTTCCAAATAATGAAATATCTAGGATGTTAAGAGATGGGGATCGTGTCGTTATCCCTAGCAATAGTTTAATAGAAGGTTATCGTCGAGCTTGGGATCCTGCTGGAAATTTTAGAAGAGCTGTTTTTAGAAGAGTTAAGATACGGAACTCTAATTTTAGTGGTAATTTTGAAAATGCTACTTTTCGAAGAGCTGATTTATCTGATTTTTGGTTTCACAATAATTTTCAATCTTGTAATTTCACAGGAGTTGATTTTAGAAATTCTATTCTAAATTATTCCTATTTTCATACTTGTAATTTTACAAATGCTAATTTACATGGAGCTGATTTAATCCAAACTCATTTAACGATTAGTAATTTTAAAAATGCTAATTTACGAGGGGCTAATTTAACCAATGCTCATTTAATGGTAGCTGATTTACGAGGAGCTGATTTACGAGGAGCTGATTTAACAGGAACTGTTTTAACTTTTATAACTTATGATAGACATACTAAATTCCCTTCTAATTTTGATAAATCAAGATTAGATACACCTACCTTTATTAATGATCCATTTGAAGTTGACAGACGTGGTAATTACACTTCATTTTATGGAAAAAGAAGAAAACGTAAAGTTAAAAAACTTAAAAAAAGAAAAAAATAATTTTCTTGGTATACTATTAATGAGTAAACCCGGAAAAGTATTGAAAACGTTGTGTAAAAAACTCGGAGTGCGTTTAACTGTTAAGCGCGGTAAAAAGAGGGTATACAAAAGTGTTGCTGTTCTTAAAAGGCAATGTGCTAATAAAAAGAAAGTTAAAAAGAAGAAAAAGAAGAAAAAGGTTGTTAAAAGAAGAGCAAAGTTCGGAACTCAAGGAGCTTTGGATTCATATTACACATTACAAATGATATTGAACAGATCAGCAAATAAAGCTAAAAAAAATTTAGAAAAAGGTGTGGAAAGCAAAATGTTGCTTATGGCTAATATGACTCTCCCTGAAGAAATAAACCAATCAATAAGACAACGCCCAGTATTAAGTACTCCGTTCTGGAATTCAGTAAAAGTACAAAGAATGAGACTCAGGGGTGAGCGTGTTGTAGCTCCTTTTTTTAATTTAAAAGGGGTTAATTTACAAAGGGCTGATTTACAAGATGCTAATTTACGAGGGGCTAATTTACGAAGGACTTGGTTAATGAAAACTGATTTACGACGGGCTAATTTAAAAGGGGCTAATTTATTCAGGTCTGTTTTACAATCTGCTAAATTACAAGGGGCTAATTTACGAGGGGCTAATTTAGAAGGGGCTAATTTAAAAAATGCTATTTTACAAGGGTCTGATTTAGAAGGGGCTAATTTAGAAGGGGCTAATTTAACCAATGCTAAATTAACATTGGTAAGTTCAGGAAAGATAAGAGGATTACCTAGAGAAATGCCACATTATTATACTATACATAGTGGTTATATTATTGGTCCTGGAGTTGATTTAGAAGGGGCTAATTTACAAGGGGCTGATTTAAGATTCGCTAATTTAAGACACGCTTATTTACGAGAGGCTGATTTACGAGGGGCTAATTTAAAAGGGGCTGATTTACACGGAGCTGATTTATACGATGCTAAATTACAAGGGGTTACCTATAACGATAGGACACAATTCCCTGTAGGATTTAATAAGAGAAATCCTTTTCATTTTCTTAATTATTCAAGATATTTCGGAAAAAAGAAACGTAAGAAAAAACGTAAAAAAAGAAAAAAATAATTTTCTTGTTTTACTATTAATGAGTAAACCCGGAAAATCATTAAAAGAGTTGTGCAAAAAACTCGGAGTGCGTTTAACTGTCAAACGTGGTAAAAAAAGGGTGTATAAAAGTGTTAAAGTTCTTAAACTACATTGTAAAAGAAAATTTAAAAGGAAGAGAGTTGTAAAGAAAAAGAAGAAAAAGGTTGTTAAAAGAAGAAAAGCTCGTTTCGGATCTGAAGCACCTAGATTGAGAAATAATAACAGTCTTAACAATAAAAAGATGAGTAGTCTTAACAATCAAAGGAGAAAAACACAAGATGCAATAAGATTGTTTTATCCTAGAGCCGGTTATCGAAAACCTTTAGGTAATAATAATCCTGATTATTTTGGTTCAGGATACAATCCTTTTGATATAGATAATTTTTCAAAAAATTTGTTGAATGATTCTTTTAACGATCCAAGTAGAATGGTTGAATTATTAATGAGTGCTGATGGAGATAGTTTAGGTTCAAAAAGTATTAATTATTTAATACATAATGATTTTTTTAAAACACGAAATGATGACAGTCGGATGAAAGTATCACCAGAGATTATGTTACTGAGCGGATATATACTAGGGAACTATCATAACGAAGTACCTTTTAAAAGAGAGGACATTGGTACTCCTTTAATAAATGAAGCTATATCGGGTCTTTTGTACCATGGTGAAAGTATGGGAACGCAAATACACAGAGAAAAAAGGGCTCGAGGCTTAATTAAAAAATACTTATGGCATAGTGATCTTTATGAAATTAATTGGCATGATGAGGATATGAAAGATTATAATTTTCCATTGGGAACAGGCGTAAAGACAGAAGAATGTCTTAGAAGAGAAGCTATTATAGAATTCATAATAATATTCGGAAGATATCCTACTATAAGTGACACTGACAGAAATGACATCATGCTTATAACACAAGACAAATTTAAGAATCGAAAACCAATGTCAATTGATGAAATTTTATATGAAATTAACGATAGAGAAATAAAAGCTAAGGATTTCTTTATAAAAGAACATATGAGTAAATATACAAATGAAGTGATAAACAATACTAACAATTTAGACAGCTGGAACTTAAGGAATAATGAGCTGGTTGTAGAATTAGATAGAGGAGATCATTCAGTTTTAATCAAATACTTCTTAAAAAGAACTTTAAAAGACTATATTTTTTTGTGTCATAGATTACGTGTACGAATGTTAAGTCATTATACAATAAAAAATACTAAAGACAATGGTGACATTTCATATAATTTCGTTACTAATGATGAATTAAGATTATGTACATGTGAACATTTTTATTATCGTAAATTCTCAAGTAAGAGAGGAGATAGAATTTGTAAACATCTTGCGCGTACCCCTAAACCAGAAGATAATTTTGAAATTAATTTCATAAAGAACATTCTTTTACCTGGTAGTGAACAAGCAAGTCCAACAAAACAAATGTATTATAATATTTTAAGATTAGAACGACCAGAAATGTTAGAAGAACTAGGTATAGACTTAGACGATGAAAGTTATTTTGGTTCACGTTATGCAATAGAAGGTTTAGTTAGAGAGAGAAATCAACTACCAAGAAAGGATATTGAAGGACTAGTAACAAGAAATATTGTAAGATCAGGAGAAGATCACTGTTATATATGTCTTGAAAGACCAAATTTTGTTATTAAAAATTGTCCTGAACAATGTAGAAGATCCAAAATATGTCTAGATTGTATTAAACAATATCCTCGAGATTGGTTTGAAGATACTGAAAAGATTAAATGCGGAATGTGTAGGGAATTTTTACGGAATGAACAAATTGTAGATTTTAATACAATGAAAAGGGCTAGGAATGTTAACCAAGATATAATTGACAAAATAGGTAAAAACCTACAATTAAAAGGAACACCAGGTATACCTAGATATTTTCACAAAATACGTGCAGACCAAAGATTAGAAAAAGTAGCTCCAGGTCTAGCTAGATATGTAAGAAGTATTCCAGGAGGACAAGTATATTTTGGAAAGAAAAAGAAAAAAGAAAGAGTACCCGCATCTTTGAAAAAGGTTTGTAAACGCTTAAAAATTCGTTTAACCGTTAAACGAAAAGGTAAAAGAGTATACAAATCTGTCAAAGTTCTTAAAGAGCTTTGTAAAAAAGCTTTGAAAAAGAAAAAGAAAGTTCTGAGAAAAAGTAAAGCTGGTAAAAAGAGAAAAGTTATTAAAAAGAAAAAGAAAGTTATTAAAAAGAGAAAAGTTATTAAAAAGAAAAAGAAAGTTATTAAAAAGAGAAAAGTTATTAAAAAGAAAAAGAAAGTTATTAAAAAGAGAAAAGTTATTAAAAAGAAAAAGAAAGTTCTGAGAAAAAGTAAAGTTGGTAAGAAGAGAAAAGTTGTTAAGAAAAAGAAGGTTGTTAAAAAGAAATAATTTATAAAAGTTCTTCATCTACTTATATCTTCTAAAATGTTTAATGTATTCTATAGAAGCTTGTTGTTGTTTATACTTTTGACTTATAATCCATCCTTTAGAGTATATTCGAGAAGCATATTTATGTGTTTCTTCAAGATGTTCTATTTGTTTTCCTACTAAAGTATTATTTAAGTTTTTAATAGTATTCTCTATTTTACTTTTAACTTTAATACCTAAATCTACTATGAAAAGATTTTCAGGCCATTTTTGTATAATTATTTGAAAAGTTTCAAGTGTACCTTTATCAACTCCTAAGAAATTTTTACAAATTAGATATCTTTCAGAGTTACAAGGTCTACTAGCTAAGGGTTTAAAAATATTAATTTCACCGAATAAAGATTTAACTAATACTAGTAACTGTATTGTAGGAAGTGTAAACATATCGAATATTTTACACACGAAATGTCCACCAACTTTAAGACTTTTAATAGCTGTTACGAATTGACAAAATATTAAACGAAAACTCATTTGTTCTTGAATATAATAATTTTTACTTACGTCAAATCCTCCATCAGCTGTTATTACTTGACACCGTTTATTAGATTTTTTTGAAAATTCATCAATAGTTTTATTTTTATATATATTACCACTTTTATCAGGACCCCATAGTATATTACCATTTTTGGGTAATTTTTTACTGAAAATACAACTATTATTATTTTTACTTTGTCCTATCCATACATGTTTAGGATTTTTTATAAGATCACAAGTAGCTTCAATAAACCCACCTGGTGCTTCGCATAAATGACCAGTAAATGTTTCATCTCCTGTAAATAATTTAAATTTATGGTCTAATTCTATAAGTTTATAATAAGCTCTACTTATTTTTTCATTCTGTTCTATGTACAATATATTTTCATAAAGATTCATTAATTTAGTAAATTTACCCCATTTTTTCTTTTCTTCAGCTGTTTTATATAGGTCTATTTTTGATTTTGAAAACTTTAAGTGATTATAAAATATTTTATTCACAAAACGATAACATTCTATAGGTGGATTTTTTGACCATCTAGGATTCATCACTATTTATTATAATCATATTTTTTTATGTATTTAAACCTAAATATTATCTACATTAATATTAATGATTGAAATCTTAATACTTTTATTACTTCTTTTTATTATTTTAAAGAGTTCTTGTTTAAATAAAGAAAATTTTGATTTTATAGGAAACGGTAGTCCAAGTTGGTATTTACCTAAAAAATACGACGAAAATGATTGGAAACCTTCAATGGTTGGTATTTCTGGTGAATAAAATCTTAAAAAAAATATAAACTAATATTATATGGATTTGAAAACAATCGCTATAATAATAGTTTTATTCTGTCTAATGAAAAAAATCATGAAAGAAAACTTTGGTTCTTATAATCCTCTTTATAGTAAAACTCATCAATATTCAGTACCCTTAAGGAATACTAAATTATGTGCAAAAGCTTATGGTAAACATAATTGTAGTAGTGATTTTTTACCATTACAAGGAGCAGGTGCAGGATTTTGGATGAGTAACACAGATGAAAAAAATAATCTTTTAATTTCTAGGGTACCAGGTGAAGGTATGGGTGAAGAAATAAGTATGATAGGAGGTAATTCTTTTGGTATGAAAGGTTCTGATATTACAAATGGTTATAGACTAGATGATAACAAACAAGTTATACCTAGGGATACAGAACGTAAAATAATAGAGCAATGTAGAAAATCAACAGACAGTAATTCTTGTTTTAGAGAACATTTAAGTGGTCTCAGAAAGTAAATTTCTATGATAGTCAATAATTTCAACAGCTTTATCAAAAGTATGTGTAACTATAACAGGTCTTGATTTAGGTGGACATATTGTTAATCCGATATTAAATAAATTTCTTATTATGGGATTTTCAATAATTATTAAACTAGCTATAGTAATAGCATCATTTTTCTTTGTTCTTCTTGAAACAAAATTTGTAATTTGACTTACATGTTTTGGAGATAATGTTTGTGTACTTCTCATATCCCATATTAACCCTAACATTTTTTTTTCATTATATAATTTATCAAGTATAGTATTAGAAACATTTATTAATTGTTCTAATTCTTCTGATGTACATTTAGTATTATGACTTTTCCAATGAATGTATTTTGAATTTATATAAATGTTTATATAATTATTAGAATATAACAATTTACTTTTTTCCATTAAATTGTTATATTATAATAATAAATTTTTTTCTACGAATTAATAATTAACACTAGGTGGCCAATTAAATTTGTTAACATGTAATAATTCATTACCTGGAAAATTATTTCTACTTAATTCAGCTTTTTGTCTCATCAATTCTGAAGTCGCATGATTAGTTTGAGCATGACTTAAGTTAAATCTTACTCTTTTTTTAGGTTTAACTGTAGGACTAGGAGTAAGAGTAGGTTTTTGTTTAGGACTAGTTATAAAAACAGTTCCAAATAGAATACTAATTATAAGAAGTATAATTTCAATCATATACTAGTAACGTTAGAAAATTATTTAATTACAATTAGGAATTAAATCACCACATTTTTGATGGTCTTTATTAGTAGCATACTGTTTATTCTGATACGTAACACATACGTCATTTACCCTTGAACAATAATCTTCTAATTGACTTTGTTTGTCATTTTCATCTACAATGTATTTTTCTATTCTATTTATACACTGTGTTTTAGTAATATCTCCAATACAATTTGTTGGAAAATGTTGATCTTTATCATATAAGGAACATGTAGTTCTCTTATCGTTAGGACACCAAGCCTGAGGAAGACTAACAGGTACTGAATTTTGTCCAGTAATTTCTTTAATTACTTCTTTTTGTTCCTGTTGTTCTTCTAAGTCCTTTTCTCCACTTATTCTCTTTTGAATAATACTAACAAGTTTATCTGCATCTTTTTCTTTAAAAAATTTTGATTTCTTTAAAAAATTTTTAATATTTTTTAATTTATCATTAGAAACTGGAGAAGTTATATATCTTTTTTTTTGTTGTTCAGCAACAACAGCTGCACCTCCACCTAATAAAAGCATTGCAATTAGTATTTCTGCCATATAACTATTATAAATATTTTATATTCAATAAAATAAATTTATTAATTTACTTTAGTGATTATAAACAATCAGCCCATAGTGGGACTTGAACCCACAATCCCCTGATTAGAAGTCAGATGCGTTAGCCAATTACGCCATACGGGCTGGTAATTTATAAAAATCATAAAATTCATAATAACTTTTCATGACAATGATTCATTACTCTAGAATTCCATTCTTTACCATAACCACAACCCAATAGTTTAATATTTCTCCAAATATAAGAATGTTGTACTGCTTTTTCATAACCCAAAGTTTTTTGAGAATGTAAAACATACTTTATACGGTCTTCTCTTTCGTAGTGTCTTTCCCATGGTTCTAAATAAAGTTCTTTGACTATTTCTCTTAAGCCTTTACACTTTGTGCCAAAGGAACTTTTGCTTTCTTTGCTTTCTTTGTTTTCTTTGTTTTCTTTGATACTTTCTTTACTTCTTCCTTTGCTTTCTTTGCAGGTGCTTTCTTTGTTGGTGCTGCTGCTTTCTGTGTAGATGTTTTTGGAAAGTGATGTTTTAGATACCTTTGTAAGTTGAAAAAGGTTAGGTCTACTGCATCCCCTGTTACTGGGTCTACTACTGGTGATAAAACTTTTGCTAACGCTTTCCCGTATTTTCCCTTCAATAAGATTACTCTCTTGTTGTCTGCTTGTTGAAGATTGTGTTCTTTCACATAACCTGTGATTTTCTTGGTTACATCGGTTCTTGCAATCTTCTCGTCTGCTGGGATTCCCAAGAATTTGGCCAATTCCGGAGTGATATCCGTTGGTCTGGCAAATCCACTTGGTCCCTTCTTTGCTCTGTCCTCTGCTTTCTTTGCCTTTTTTTTTTCTTGTTTAGCAAGTTCTTTTACTAATTGTAAATTTTCTTTACGAAGGTCTTTAACATAATTAGCAAGACCTTTTAATTGTTTTGCCATTTCGTCAATTTTAACCATTAAGTCTTTGTACTTGTCTTGTTCAAGTTCTTCAACTTGTTGAGTTTCTTTTTTTGAGGTAACTGTGTCTTTTGTCATGTCTGATACTTGTACTGTAGATTTTGTTGATGTCATTCTTACGCGATAATTATATTATACAATATTCTTTAAGTATGTTTAATAACGGTAGAATAAAAATAATTATATTAATTATAATGTCAAAAAAAACTCACGTCGAATTAGTAACTGAATTAGGTTCAAAAACAGTTAAAGCATTTCCAACAGGATTTCAGTTAGATAATATCATGGATGCTACTATGGAAGTAATGAGAGACGTCAGTAGTATCTATTATCTTCACGGTAAAGAAAAAAAACAACTTGTTATAGATATCCTCATCCATGTTGTAAACAACACCGATGCAGGGGCTTTAGAAAGCCTCGACCCTATAATAATTAAAATGGTTCCTAAAGTTATTGATACTATAATCAAAGTAGAATCAGGGAAAATGAAAATTAACAAAAAACCATGGATTAAATGTTTAGCATGTTTTCCATGTTGTCGTTAATCCAATACTTTAATAGCCATTGTTTTAATCCCTACTAGATAATGTGACACTATTCCTATAATAAAAAGAATTATAGTGGACCATACTAAAGGGATATTAGACATATAAGTTAAAATAAAAGCTAAAATGATAGTTCCAAAATAATCAAAAAGTGACGTACCTTTAAATTTAAGTGCATGTACACCAGTTCCTGGTTTTCCAAAAATATTTTTATATTTCTTAAATTTTCCAAATAGGTCTTTCATATATTAATACCGCAGATTAATATCTATAGTATTATTATATGATTAAAGAAATCAGAAGTAAATTTGATATGAAAACTATTAATCTTATTCATGTTCTTGTTACAGGTACTTTATTGGCTTGTATCGGTTATAAAAAAGACAGTACCCCTCAATGGAAGTTCTATGCATTAGGTTTTATGGCTCTACTTATACCAATCCTCGTTCATTTACCAAAAAAGTTTAGTTTAAAGTACTGGACCGTTATTCAATTAACTCATTATTTAATTATTATGCCTGGTTTGTTGTACATTGCTTATAAACAAAAATTCAGTGAACAAGTTTATGATTCTATATTTGCTTTAGGAGTAGGTGTATCAGGTTATCATGGATACAAATACTACACACGCCTCAATAAAAAGTAAATTATAACAATAATAAAGAGTACGTCAACTATATTAGGTAATCCTAATGAATACAAAAAATCGTCCATCTTTTGGATTGTCTTTATAATCTCATTTTTTTCACTGTGACTATAAAGATAAGCTTTTTTCTTGTTATACTTTTCTAAAATCATGTTACTAGTTATTTTACCACTTTCAACTGTACTTTCCATAGTCCATACATCAACTGTTGTCAAATTGTGACCTCCTGTCAAAAACATATTGGAATACTTAGTATTACCTAAAGGTCTATACTCTTGGTTTAAAGTATTGTTTACCCATTTAACATTCTTTGAAACTAATCTTCCATTCTTTTCTTCCCAATCTGAAAATATTTCTTTGAATATTATGTCTTCCTTTGTGATTTTGTTTTCTACAACGTTCAAAAAATCTTTACTCATAAAAATTTGTTCTATTATTTCTTCTAGAAGTTGTTGTTTTGTTAAACTTGTTCCGCTCTTTTTATAAATAACTCCTGGATAATATGGAGTAGTTAAACACCCACTCAATAAAGACTTTATCTTACCATTCATTCCTAAATTAGTCCCAGGACACCAAATATCTTCTTGAAAGTATGAAATAATATTATAAGGGGCTTCGATAAAATTTAATGCAGCATTTTTAATAGGTATTCTAACTTTTTTTCGAAATCCTAATCTGAAACTTATTTGATTATTAACTGTAGACAATTTTTCTATTTTTGGTTGTAATACAGGAAAATTACTTCTTTTCAGTATTTGGTTTAATGAATAAGGGTCAATTGCGAATATGTGTTCTTCTGCTACTACCCTAGTGCCATTAACTACACAATATTCTATCTTTTTACCGTCATGTTTTATCTTTTCAAGGGATACATTGAAATTAAATTTTACACCTTTATTTCTTAAAAAAGAAATCCAAGGTTCAATCCAACCTTCACTTGTGGGTTTGTTTAGTGCTTTAGACGTAAATTTTATACCTTCACTAGTAGAGGCAAACTTATTTTTAAAAAATTTTAAAGTAAATATAACTTGATGGGCATATGAAAGAGACTTTTTATCCATTCCGTAACCAGAACCTCCTAAAAAATCTACCAAGAATCTAAAAGAACTTTTTGATATTTTTTTTTTAACTAATTTGTCAAAACTAATTTTATAATAGTCTCTTCTCCTTTTATTGGAAAATAGTACTTTACTATAAATGTAACCTAAATAAGGTACGTCATGGATTTTAATACTTGCTTTCTTTTCACTAACGGAATTGTCTAATAGTAAAAATTTTAATCTCTCTGTAGTCAAATTATCATATACAGTTTTACTTTGAAATCCTTCTTGTAGTTTACCTATTTTATACTTTTTCAATGTTTTCATTACATAAGGATTTTCCATGTGCCACGAATACCCTAGATCTTGCCAAACTTGTTCAAGGTCCTTACCACCTGCATTAAGTATTAAACTACCACCTGGGTGACTTCCCATAAATTCTGTTACGTCATAAACTTCACCTTTGTAGTAAGTCCATAGGCTATTTTTGGTGGTATGTTTTTTAACTTCTTCTACAGAATAGTAAGAACCAAAATCATCACGTGGACATGTTTCTTTAACAGGTATTCTTTTCATAATATCAAACACATTTTTATAAAAAGGTCCATAAGCTCTCATTGAATGTTCGGTAGGAACATCGTTACTATATCTAAATGACCTAGCCATTCCTCCACCTATAGGTGCCTTTTCAAAAATTTCTACTTGAAACCCCTTTTCTACTAATTCATGGGCTACAGTTAATCCTGCTAAACCACATCCGTATATATTAACCTTCATTAATATATAAGGACATTTTTTTCTCATTCATTTGCCAGTGCTACCGAAACCTCCAGTATTTCTTTCAGTTTCTCCTAAAGTATCAGTGAATCTAAATTTAACACGATTACTATTCCATCCTGTAATTTGTACTAATCTTTGTCCTATACTTATCCTATAATCTTCTGGAGGATAAGAAACATTATCAACAACTGCTATAAGCTCTCCCCTATAAGAATAATCTATAGTTCCTATAGAATTACACAACCTTAAAGGTGTTTTACTACCCATACTAGATCTTGGTCTCATATCCATATGACCTTCTTCTTTGTTTTCAATACATATTCCTAAAGGAATCTTAAAACTCCTAGCATTAGCTGGGACAACTACATCACGAGGACACATGATATCAAACCCAGCATCACCTATACGGATGTCACAAATTGCCCTAGGTTCAATACCATGAAATACGTTATACATTTTTTCAATATCTTCATTTTCTGCTTTGACTAATAAGAACATTATAAATATGAAATACATTTTTTTTTAAATAGGTGTAATATTAGGTTTTTTACCAATTTTTTCACATATATTTATAATATCAAGTGTTTTAAGTAAAAGATTAATAGAATTGTAAAGACAACTTTTACTATTTGGTTTAATCTCTATTTCAATTTCATATTTTTTATCAATAACTGCGTTATTTTCAGTAGTTACAATAGTTAAGTCAAAATAAAGATCTTTTAAAGTATATCTAGTTCTTTCTTTAACTCTTGTGTACAATCCTTCTTTAGAAGTATAGTTTTTATTTGGAACATTTTTTTCACTAGAGAAAGAAATTCTGAAATCAAAAGGACTATCTTCTATTTCGAAGTCTAATTTTTCTAATTTTTTCTTCTGAATGCACTCTGTAGTGCCATCATCTTCTATTGAAATTCTTATTCTATCATAATAATAATCAGTTTTATTTATTTTTTCAACATTGTCCCATGTATTTGTATTATCAAATTTATTTTTAATTTTTTGAAAAAATTCTTCAGTAACATTTGTATCAAACCTACCTATATTAAAAAATCCCAACCGTGATTCAATTTCTATTTCACTATTATCTTTGTATTTGTAATATGCGTCTGTTATTTGTTGTACACAATTATTCATGTACTATATACACATGTGTCTTTAAACCATTTAAAAATTTTTGGTCGTACTTATTATGAAATTTTCAATTAAAAGTGACGTACTAATTAGTATCTTTGAAAATTTTCTTATTGAGTATCCTATAATTTTATCATACCAAGATAAACAATTTAACATTAACCAAATAGTTGGAGAAGAAACACTTATAACTTTTAAAGTTAATGATGACTGTATTAAACTTCCCAAGAAGAAAAAGAATTTCTCTGTTGAAATTCCTTCACAACCTTTTATAGGAATTATTGGTAAAAATTTATGCGATACAAATATTATTTTTTCAATTAAAAATGACGTACGAATTAAAATATCAAAAAAACTTATTTTGCAGTACAAATTAAAAGTTTACCAATTACCTTGTCCTGATTTTTCATTAGAACATATTTTTACTACTAATTCTGAATTTATAAACATAATAAAATATTGTCCTTCTGATACAATTATTAATTTCATAGTAGATGGTATGTTGAAAATAACTGTTAAAAATCAAGATTTTACTTGTATATACGAAATTGAAACTGATATACTAGACACCTTTAGTAGTAGTTTTCTTCAAAAACATTTATATGAAGTATTGAAAATAATTGATCAAGAACAACCAATAAATTTAAATTTACTTGAAAATCATCCTATGTACGTCACACAAGAAAATCAACATGGCGTTTTAGAAATATTTATAGCACCTTTTATTGAATAATTTTATGTACGTCACTATTAATGAAGCCAACATTTATAATAAAAAATAAATCAGAATGGATGCGTATTTCTAAAGGAGTAATCAATATTCCTTATCCAACTAGACAAGAAATGTGGGAGTTGTCTAAACCTTATCCTACTGCTAAACAAATAATGTTTCTATGGTTAGACAATAACAGATACAAAGCTATGGTTAAATTAATGTTTTTCAATAAAAAACAGAGTAAAGAATGTGGTAGTATTTCTAAATTACCTTTATGTGAATTAGGAGATGTAATTATTCATGAAAATTATAGAGGAAAGGGATTGTGTAAAAAAATAGTAAAACCTGTGGTGAGTTATTTTAATCGTTTTTTTAAGAAAACTCATTTTTTATTCTTAACAGTAAACAATGACAAAATACCTGCCTTAAAGTGTTATGCACATCTTTTTAAAGACGTCGGTGACTCCCCTAGGAAGCTTAAAGACTTCTTTAAAAAAAGGTATCCTTGGATGAATGTTGAAATTCATAAACTATTCCTTTTAAAATAATTATTTTTGTTCACATTTACTAATCAAAAATCCTACGATAACAGAAATCATTGAAATACCAACTAATTTCCATAATTCTTTATTATTTTCGTTAATATCAATAAACTCTTCTGATTTTATTTCTGGAGTACATGTAATACTTCTACCCATCAATGCTCGTTTAAAATCATTATCTTCTAGTAGAAGTTCACTTACTTCTTTTTTTAAAGAAGGCTCTAAGGTATTCCAATTTTCTGAAATTTTCTTAAAGCCTCCTAAAGTATTAATCCACTCCATATCAGTTAAATTTTGTGGTTTAGTTGTTTCTATAAAAGTATTAAGAGTTTGTTTTCTATTTTCTCTGCCGGTTTGACCTCTTTCTCTTTCAGGTGCGTCACCGCATGAACCTTCATCGTCAATAAATCTAGCGGGTCTCATCTATAATTAATAGAAAGAAAAAAATAACAATTTTTATACTTTTTTTTTATTGAGTATTATTAATGGTTCGAAAGAAAAGTTCAAAACCTAAAAGAACAAATAAAAGAAAACATTCTTATAAGAAAAGAAGAATAATAAGAAAAAGAAGATTCGGTACTACAGAGCTGACATGTAAAGAACTTCAACAAGACTATGATGAAAATCATAAAACAATAAAAGAAGCAAAAAAAGCTGTTGATGAATTAGAAGCTGCACAAAAAACTTTAAATCAACAGATTATTAAATGCAGAGAACAAGAAAAAGAAGAAGAAAGATTAAGAAAAGAAAAAGAAGCAGAAGCAGAAAGATTAAGAAAAGTAAAAGAAGCAGAAGCAGCAAGGAAAGCAGGGGAACAAGCAGGAGCAAATGCAGCCGAACAACAGATAGCAGAAGATGAAGCAACAACACAAACAACTACAGAAGCCGTAACAACTACTGAAGAAGCACAAAACCCAGAAAGTAAAGCAACTGATACAACAACAACTACAGAAGCCGTAACAACTACTGGA
>CERS01009785.1_pt1 | contig 29117 bp, 26 predicted proteins | sample 356251 | NCBI WGS metagenome assembly CERS01 (sample SAMEA2621020, study PRJEB7988) | marine metagenome | isolation source: saline water (ENVO:00002010), including
ACTTGTAATCAGTAGGTCGCCAGTTCGATTCCGGCAGTCGGCACCATTTTTCTTTTTTCTTTCCTATTCCTGTCTTACACTTACTCTCAATTCTTGCTGGGAGTAACGCTATGTTCGTATTTCGCTTTTTTCGTTCGTTTATTGCTATTGGTGCAGCACTACTGATGTTGTTCGGTTGCAACGCTGATGCGAATGAAGACCTAAAAATAACCCAAGGCTATGCCCGTGCCACCTTCCCGATGGCAAAAACGGCGGCAGTTTACTTTACGTTAGAAAACACCACCGAAAAGCCGGTTACATTAACCCGCGTTACAGTGAGTAAAGCCATTGCCTCAGAAGCACAGATTCACACCACGACCATGCAAGGTGACATGATGAAGATGCAGCAACTACAGGATGGCATAAAATTAAATGCTGGCGAAACGGTTGAATTTAGCTCTGGTAGCTATCATGTCATGTTAATGGGGTTAACACAGGGCCTTGAGGAAGGCAGTGAAATAACAATGACATTTCACTTTGATAGTCTTGGTTCACAAACGGTTACGCTGCCTGTGAAAAAGCAGACAATGAAAAATGAGCATCACCATCATTAAAATGTCCGCACGCTCGGCGTTATATAGCTTGAACCGTTAATCATTATTTTCTATGGGGTTAATTAGTTAATACACTAATCCATCCTCACCTTAATGTAGTATCATAATTATAGATTGTTAATTTATATTTTAATCTGATTTCGGACATCCGAACGAAGGAGTGACTCATGAGTAAGATTGATATTGGTATTTCAGAAAGCGATCGTAATGCGGTAGCGCACGGGCTTAAAAAGCTACTTGCAGACTCATACACGCTTTATCTTCAGACCCATAACTTTCACTGGAATGTGGAAGGGCCACAATTTCGTGAGCTTCATTTGATGTTTGAAGAGCATTACACTGAACTGGCTGAAGCGGTTGATGAAATTGCTGAACGTATTCGTACCCTTGGCGTTGCTGCGCCTGGCACCTATAAATCGTTCGCTGAACTAAGTTCTATCGATGAGGTTGAAGGCGTGCCAGAAGCGTCTGAAATGGTTGGATTACTTACTCATGGTCATGAGCAAGTGGTGAAAACATGCCGTGATTCTCTGAAGTTGGCTCAAGATGCTGACGATGAGTCATCAGCTGCACTTATTGGTGATCGCATGCGTGTGCACGAAAAGACCGCGTGGATGCTTCGTGCTATGCTTCCAAGATAATACACCGCACTTCTGCGTGCCTCGATAAGTGAACCTGAACAGGGTAACATAGCGTAAGATCAACAACGCTTAATAACCACAGGTTCAAATAGTATGGCGCGTACATTTAGACACTTGCTATTAGTTGCAAGCACAGCGCTGGCTGGGGCATCCCTGCCAGCGCATTCACACCAAGACTCCGATCATGTTCACCTTGAAAGCACCACGTTAGCCGAAGGGCTAGTGCACCCATGGGGGATGGCATTCTTGCCAAACGGTGACCTCGTGGTGACAGAACGTGCTGGTGGGATCCGTGTTCTCAAAAAAGACGGTACGCTAACGCCGCGTCTCAGCAATGTGCCAGAGGTGGCCGCCGTGAATCAAGGGGGGATGCTAGACATTACCCTAGACCCTGATTTCGAAGACAATAACACCCTCTATTTTTGTTTCAGTCAGCCCGGTGAAGGTGGCAGTAGCAGCAGTGTAGCTCGCGCAACCTATGCCGATAATGGCCTTTCTGATGTTTCTGTTATCTTTAGTGCTGCCCCGCTTATCGACAATGGTTTTCACTTTGGTTGTCGCCTTACATTTGATAATGAAGGGAAGTTATTTGTTACCCTTGGCGACAGATACAAGTACATGGACGAAGCGCAAAATACCAATAACCACTTTGGTACCATAGTGCGTATCAATAGCGATGGCACAGTACCTACAGACAATCCATTCACAGAGGGCGACGCGCCTGAAGTTTTCAGCTATGGCCATAGAAATGTGCAAGGCGTCACTGTGCACCCGCAAACCGGTAAAGTGTGGGCAATGGAGCATGGTCCTAAAGGTGGCGATGAAGTTAATCTGATTAACAAAGGCGCCAATTACGGTTGGCCGGTCATTACCTATGGTATTGACTACAGTGGGGAGGTCATTAGTGATAAAACTCACAAAGAAGGAATGGCACAGCCGTGGTTATATTGGGACCCTTCTATCGCACCAAGTGGCATGGCGTTTTACACCGGAGATATGTTTCCAGAATGGGAAGGGGACTTATTAGTAGGCTCATTGAAATTTACCCATTTAAGACGGGTAGAAGTAAACAATGGTCAGCCTGCTGACCAGCATGAATATCTGCGCGATAACGGTGAACGAATTCGAGATGTCGAGATTGCACCTGACGGCGCAATCTATTTGCTAACCGATGCCCCTAATGGGAAAGTGATCAAACTGACTCGGGCAAAATAAGCGTACACGTTGAAAGCGTGCTACAAAATAGAAGGGGCAAGGAGTTGTTATCATCCTCGCCCCTTTTTCTATCCTGCTTTTCATGCGTATAGTGAAAGCAGACGGCGATGTTTACACGTTGCTGTGTCTAGGAAAACCTTAACTTTCGGGTTTATCCTTCGTGCGATAGCGTTCAAACCATGCCAAAATATTGCCTACCTTTTGTATAAGCCTAGAAGGCTTACTCGCAATACCGTGAGACGCACCAGGAATACGAACCATAGCCGCATCAACCCCGCGTAGCTTTAGCGCTTGATAATACTGCTCTGACTCACTTATTGGCGTACGATAATCCGCTTCCCCTGTAAGCAGAAGTGTTGGAGTTTCTACATTCCCCACTAAAGATAAGGGGCTTCTTTTCCATAACTTGTCAGCAATTTTCCACGGCATATCTGCCATCCAGTACTGGCTGAAAAAAGGGTACGCATCAGCCGTGAGGGCAAAGCTCATCCAATTAATCACAGGTTTAGCGACAACGGCCGCGGCAAAACGATTTGTTTTGCCAATGGACCAGGCTGTTAATACACCACCGCCGGAGCCCCCAGTAATAAAGAGTTGCTTACTATCTATATAATTGTTTGCCACCATGGTGTCTACCACGTCCATTAAGTCGTCGTAGTCTTGAGAAGGGTAATTGTGGTGAATTAAGTTACCAAATTCGCTGCCATAGGATGAACTACCCCTAGGGTTAGACCATACCACCACGTAGCCTTTCGCAGCCATAAGCTGTATCTCAAGTGAGAAATGCGGTCCGTACGCGGCATGGGGGCCACCGTGGATCTCCAGTATTAATGGGTATTTTTTACTGCTATCGAAGTTAGGTGGGTACGCCACCCAGGCATCAATTTCGCGCTCGTCATAAGAGGATACCACCGAGAGGTCTTCCACCTTGGCCATGGTTAAATGGTTAAGGGCATCGTCGTTTAATGTGGTCAGTTGACTGTCTTGCTTGCCTTTGCGATACAGCATTAAATCGGCGGGGCGAGTGCGAGACGCTTGGGTATATACAATTGACCCGTTACGGCTTAATGCAAAATCCCCTGATGTATAGGGACGTCCAAACGATTGGCCGCCTAGGCTCACGTCAATGGGCTTTATATCCCCTTTTAAGTTCACAGCAGCAAGGGTATTTTCACCCTGATCTAAATAAGAAAAAATAATCCCTTTGCTATCGTGTCGCCACACAAACTTACCCAAGGTTCTGTCTAAGGATTCCGTTAAGCGAACCATTTCTTTCGTCTTAAGGTTCATTACCATGAGGTCATCGATTTGATAGGCCATCTTGTTGTCAATAACGTGGCTAAATGCTAACCATTTCCCGTCAGGGCTAATAGCTGGGCCATACTCTGGGCCTTCAAGGTCAGTAACCTGTTCCACGTCGCCACTATTAATTGAAACTTTATAGATAGCACTGCGCAATGGGTGCAGGGCGAAATCTTCAGCTCTGTCGGCCGCAAAATAGAGGGCTTGGTTGTCATGACTAAAGGCTAGCGTCCCCCCATTTGAAAAAGCACCTTGGGTGAGTTGTCTTGGTGTGCCACCCTCAACCGGTAAAATATAAATTTGCTCAAAGCCTGCTTTTGCATACCCTTGGCCGTCTGAACGATATTGCACATTCTCAATATACGTGGCTTGTTCTGCCCATGATGCGCCCTTCGGCTTTTTGGGCATATCACTGAACAGGGGTTTCGATGTGTGAGGGGTAAATAAGGTGAAGGCTAGCTGCTTACCATCATGAGACCAAGTCAGGTTGCGTGGAGTTTCAGAAACATTCGTTAACGGGATGCTTTGTTGCGTATCTAAATAATATAAGAATAACTGGGTGCGCCCATTGACGCTTTGAGTAAAAGCAATTTTATCTTTTGTGGGTGCCAGCGTCGCTTGAGATACCGAGCTTTTATTTGCAAGAAATGGGCGGTGAGTGCCGTCTTTTATATTAACTTGCCATAATGCAGAGCGCCGACTATCTCGCATAATGTCCATGCTTTGCCTAGCGTAAACCAGCGTATGATCATCAATGAAAAAAGGCGATGCTGGGAATTCTAGATTAAAGGTGTCTTCGAGCGAAAGTGTGGTGGGAAGTTGTGCATTGGATTGTGTCGGTAGGCTTAATAAAAATACCATTGCCCCTATTACCCATGCAAAGCGTGAGTTTGCCATGTCGCTTTCCTTTTTATTTAAATGATGTTGACTGTTACCTTCACCAGGACAGCTTTTTATCTCATTCGTCGCTACGCATTAATCATGACGAGATAAACTTACCTTACCAAAAAGAATGTCTTTAAACATAACCCAGTCACCCAATAAGCTGTAAAGCGGGTGGCGGAAGGTAGCCGGTCTGTTTTTCTCATAGAAGAAGTGCCCAACCCACGCGAAGCCGTAACCTACCACGGGAATCAACCACAGAAGGGCGAGGTTTCCTTCTGCTATGCTAGTAACAATCACTGCGATGACGAGCCAAGAGCCGACAAAATGCAGACGCCGACATATAGGATTAGCATGTTCGTTTAAATAGTAGGGGTAAAACTCGGCGAAGGTTTCAAACTGTTTGCGTGTTTGTGAGGTTGCAGACATGGTGATCTCCAGTAGTTGAAGTTTGAATTTAACACTAATTTTACAACTTTGGCTAGGCAAAGTCCCTTTTCTGCATAAAGGTTGTTTTTTGTGTATATTCGCCCCATATTCTTTTTAAAAATTTAATCGGTTAAAAGGTCTGTTTATGGATAACCTTGTTGCAAATCCCGCTGCAACCATCGTCGACATCACGATAGAAAATTTTCAGCAAATTATCGTTGAAGCCTCGCAAGACAAGCTGGTTCTTATAGATTTTTGGGCAGATTGGTGTGAACCCTGTAAAGATCTCATGCCAATTTTAGAAAAATTGGCAGGTGAATATGCACAGCACATGATTCTTGCAAAAGTAGATTGTGAGGCACAACAGGAGGTTGCTGGACAATTTGGCATCCGTAGCCTGCCCACAGTGATGGTGGTTCAAAATGGGCAACCGGTAGATGGGTTCGCCGGGGTTCAGCCTGAAGCACAAATTCGTGAAATGCTAGCAAAGTATTTACCTAGCCCAGAAACAGAGCACCTCGCGGCAGCAGGAAAGGCTATTCAAGCTGGCGATTATGCCTCAGCATTACCTGAGGCAAAACAAGCACTGGAAATTAACGCCGATAATATCGACGCGAAATATATGCTTATTGATTGCTACATTGAGACGGGCTCAGTATCGCAGGCGAAAACAGCGCTAGAAGAAATTAAGCTGGTGGACCAAGATGCACGTTATCAAACCTTAGTGGGCAAAGTAGAATTAGCGGAACAAGCCGCAGATACACCGGAAATTAGAAACTTGCAGGCGGCGGTTAAAGAAAACCCAGACGATTTGCAGCTCAAAGTGGATTTAGCCATTCAATTGCATCAGGCTAACAAAGCCGATGAAGCGTTGCCTTTATTATTTGGCGTATTGAAACAAGAGCTCAGTTTTGGTGATGCCCGTAAGGTTATGCTAGACATGATTGGTGCATTAGCCGATGGCGACCCATTAAAATCTGAGTTTAGACGTAAAGTCTATGGATTACTGTACTAATCACACACTAGGAAAGGCGCGAAAGCGCCTTTTTTGTTCCAACTAGATTTAATTTACTCGTCCTAAAAGCCTCCTTAAAAAGTGCCCCTATTGTTTATTTTTACAGCGATGAAAAATAAATCATTTGAGTAAACAAACAATTGCTGTATTTTTGTGCGAAAAACAGATGATCCTTTGCGCATAATTTTGTAGAATCCTCGCCTAATTTTTTTACACATATGATTCATGGCAAAGAACGTTGTGGTACTCGGCACCCAATGGGGTGACGAGGGTAAAGGCAAGGTCGTAGACCTACTCACTGATCGTGCAAAATACGTAGTTCGCTATCAAGGCGGGCATAATGCAGGTCACACTCTAGTCATTGACGGTGAAAAAACTGTCCTTCACTTAATCCCTTCTGGCATTTTACGCAGTAACGTTACCTGTATTATTGGTAATGGCGTGGTATTAAGCCCAGACGCACTAATGAAAGAAATCACTATGCTTGAAGAGCGTGGGGTTCCAGTGCGTGAGCGCCTAAAAATTAGTGAAGCCTGCCCGTTAATTCTTCCTTATCACATTGCCCTTGATGTTGCTCGGGAAAAAGCCCGTGGCGCTAAGGCGATTGGTACAACGGGGCGCGGAATTGGGCCAGCGTACGAAGACAAAGTAGCCCGCCGTGGTTTACGTGTTGGTGATTTGTTCAACGCAGAAGATTTTGCGGCCAAGCTGAAAGAAGTGCTCGATGTGCATAACTTTACGCTTACTCAATACTACGGTGAAGACGCTGTAGACTTCGATGAAACCCTTAAAGGCGCTATGGCCGTAGCAGATATCCTCAAAGCAATGGTCGTGGATGTAACAGACGAACTAGATAAAGCCCATAAAGCGGGCCTTCCTATTATGTTTGAAGGCGCACAGGGCACGTTACTTGATATCGACCACGGTACCTATCCATATGTAACCTCATCGAATACAACGGTAGGTGGTGTTGCTACAGGCGCGGGTTTTGGCCCTCTTAAGCTTGATTATGTTCTGGGTATTGTTAAAGCCTACACTACGCGAGTAGGTTCAGGCCCATTCCCTACGGAATTAGATTGTGATGTAGGTCAACACCTTGGTGTGAAAGGGCATGAATTTGGTGCGACTACCGGCCGTAAACGCCGAACTGGTTGGTTTGACGCGGTTGCAATGAAGCGTGCAGTGCAAATCAACTCTATTACCGGTTTCTGCCTAACGAAGCTCGATGTACTTGATGGTCTAGACACATTGCAAATTTGTGTGGGCTATAAAGATGCTGATGGCAACGTGAAAGACGTACCTCCCATGGCCGCAGACGGTTACGATAAAGTGACTCCTGTGTATGAAGAAATGCCGGGTTGGAGTGAAACCACTTATGGTGTGACTTCCTATGATGCGCTACCAAAAGCAGCAAAAAATTATATTCAGCGTTTAGAGCACCTAACCGGTGTACCAGTTGATATTGTATCGACAGGGCCTGATCGAAACGAAACTATCGTTTTGCGACATCCTTACGACGCTTAATCAATCATTACGCAATTAAAAGCCCAGCCGTTAAACGCTGGGCTTTTTTGTTTCTTCCCTTTTTATCCTCGCTCTAATATCAATGCTGTTGTTAAATCATTATTAACATTTTTATTGTGATGTTCTTTATTACCCATATTAAGATAAGATGCGTATAAGGTTTTACTCGTTTTACCTATTGACGATTGATGGAGCAAATTATGCCAATGAGACCATCCTTACAAGCTGTGCATGCAGGCGTGTGCTACCTTGATAAAGTAGAAAAGTTAAAGGCCAGTTTTGAAACGGGTAAAACGCGCTCTATTGAATGGCGGCGTAATCAACTCTTAGCCCTTAAACGGTTGTTGGAAGAAAACCAACACGATCTGCTTGCCGCGCTAAAGTCTGATTTAGGCAAATGTGAAACGGAAGCCGTGGTATCTGAGCAAGGCTTCCTCCTTTCCGATATAGACCATACTCTCAAGCACCTTGCTAAATGGATGCAGGTACGTAAAGTGTCTACCCCTTTGGTGGCTTGGCCAGGTAAAAGCTTTCAACAACCAGAGCCTCTCGGAACAGTACTCATCATGGGGGCATGGAACTATCCGCTACAATTACTCTTAGCGCCTTATGTGGCCGCATTAGCTGCCGGTAATTGTGCGGTTCTGAAGCCCTCAGAGCTAGCAGAAGATACTTCAGCGCTAATTGCGCGCCTGATACCGCAATATATGGATACCACCTGTGTCGAGGTCGTAGAGGGGGGGAAAGATGAAAGTACGGCCCTGTTAGCCTGCCAATGGGATCATATTTTCTATACTGGCGGCGAGGCCGTGGGCAAGATTGTGATGACAGCAGCCGCCCGTCATTTGACACCTGTAACCCTAGAGCTTGGCGGCAAGAGCCCTTGCTATGTTGATAAAAATACCAATCTCAAAACCACCGCACGTAGGCTGGTATGGGGGAAATGGATGAATGCAGGGCAAACCTGTATTGCACCCGATTACGTCTTGGTTGAAAGTGGATTTGAGCACAAATTAATAGATGCCATTAAAAAGGAACTTAAATCCCAATATTCTAAGGATCCGTTGAATTCGAGAGACTACGGGAACATTATTAATCACCGTCATTTCTCTCGCCTTCAACGTTATTTAGAAGACGTTAATGTCATTTATGGGGGGCAAGTAGACCCTGAACGTCCCGCCATGGCACCCACATTAGTGTTAGAGCCTGCTGAAAACTCCGCCCTTATGAGCGACGAAATTTTTGGGCCTATTCTGCCGATTATCACGGTGGCGTCTGTTGACCATGCTATTCGTTTTATCAATGCACGACCTAAACCGCTAGCGCTCTATGCATTTAGTGACGACGATAACGTGCTAGACCATATAATTGCTAATACGAGCTCGGGGAGTGTATGTACCAATGACACCATGTTATTCATGACAAACCCCGAACTTCCCTTTGGCGGCGTGGGGAATAGCGGCATGGGGCAGTATCACGGGCAGGCAGGCTTCGATACATTTAGCCATATCAAGACCGTTATGAAACGTGGCTTCGCCCTTGATGTACCTTTTCGATATGCGCCTTTCTCAAAACTAAAATTAGCCTTGCTAAAACGCTTTCTTTAATGGTGATTTCCCCGCCGTTACAGTCAGCGGGGAGAGGGAAGCTAACCGGCTAACGAACCATGCTTTTGCCACGGCCACTGGCCTCTGATGCTGCTTCTAGGCCTTGGTGTGTTCGCTTAATAAGATGTAGATCACCAAAACGCCGTTGGTCTATTACGTAACCTCGTTGCTTAAGCTGCTGAACGTCACTGTCTAAAAAGCCGTCGTGCATTCTTATCGTATCCTTGGGCAGTAGTTGGTGATGAAAGCGCGGAGCATTCACGGCGTCTTCTGCTGTCATATCAAACAAAAGCGCGTTTAACAAAGATTGTGTCACCGAAGAGATAATTGTGGTTCCACCTGGCGAGCCGGTGACTAATACCACGTCGTTGCCTTCTTTCACCAAAGTGGGTGTCATAGAAGAAAGCATACGCTTATAGGGAGCAATGGCATTTGCTTCACCGCCTACTGCGCCAAAAAAGTTGGGTACGCCGGGTTTTGCGCTAAAGTCGTCCATTTCATCATTAAGTAAGAAGCCTGCTCCAGACACCACAACCCCACTGCCAAAGGTAAGGTTAATGGTGGTGGTGTTGGCGACCGCGTTGCCCCAGCGGTCTAAAATAGAGAAATGGGTGGTATCTTCACTTTCCTTTAGACCCGGCTTAATATCTTCAGTCACTGAAATTTCGTGGAGATTGATTGCTTTTGCGCGGGCGTCAATATAGTCAGGTGCTATAAGCGCGTTGACGGGGACGTTCACAAAATCAGGATCACCCATATATTGTGCTCTATCCGCAAAAACCCGCTTACCAATTTCAGACATAACATGAATGTAGTCTAGGCTATTATGCTTCAGGCTTGTTGAAGGCGTTGCCATCGTGGTGTAGGCGTCGAGCATGCCAATCCATTGCGCCACTGCAACCCCACCAGAACTGGGCGGGGGCGCAGTCACTAAGGTGTAATCTTGCCATTGATAGGTGAGGGGAGCGCGCCACACTGCGTGATAGGCTTGTAAGTCGTCATGGGTGATAAGCCCCCCATTATTTTGCATAAAAGAAACGATTTTCTCGGCCACCTCACCTCGGTAAAAACCGTCTTTTCCCTGTGCTTGAATATGTTTTAGGGTGGTGGCTAGCTCAGGTTGGGTAAAGCGTGTATTCGCTTTGGCTTGTGAAAAATAATGCGCAAAATTCCCTTTTAGTCCCTGTTCTTCGGTTTTCTCTAAATACCATGCGATGTTATCTGATAGCTTTTTAGGTACGATAAAGCCCTCTTCAGCAAGGGAAACCGCAGGTTCAAGCAACCGTTCCCAGGGTAAGCTGCCGTACTTTTTGTGTGCTGCCCACATTCCCGCAACCGTTCCAGGTATGCCTGAGGCTTTAGCACCGAATAATGACTCGTAAGGCTTTACGTTACCCTCATTGTCTAGATACATGTCTCTATGCGCGTTAGCCGGTGCCATTTCGCGGTAGTCAAGGAAGTCGTTTTCGCCTTCAAATGCGATGGTCATGAACCCGCCGCCGCCGATATTGCCCGCTTCTGGTAGCGTCACGGCCAAGACGAACTGCGCTGCAATTGCTGCATCTACCGCGTTTCCGCCTTCCTCTAATACCGCCATTGCTGCGTCTGCACTGAAAGAGTCAGGCATCGCAACGGCCTGCTGATACACCTGTGTAGTCGCTTGTTTATGACTACAGGCGGTGACCACGATTACCGTTAATATTAATGCAAAGATACGTGCCATTAAGACTGCTCCTTTAAATAGGTTTACCTTAACCAATCATAACTAGGCTGGCGATAAAATAGGCCACTAAGGTTAATCCCCCCGCTAACAAGGCATAAGGGAACTGTGTTTTTACATGGGTGAGAACGTCACATCCTGCGGCTAACGATGAAACGGCAGTGGTATCTGAAATTGGCGAACAGTGGTCGCCAAATATTCCACCCCCCAATATAGCCGCCACGACTAACGAGGGGGGAAGCCCTAATGTTTGAATAAGAGGAACGCCAATAGGAATCAAAATGGCGAACGTGCCCCATGAGGTTCCTGTCGTAAATGACATGACGGCACCCGCGACAAAAAGCATGGGTACAATAAACACAACCGGGAGATATTCGCCGACGACGCCAGCCACAAACACGCCGGTACCGAGATCTTTTAAGCTATTACCTAACGTTAGCGACAAAAGCACAATTGTGACTAGCGGCAGCAGTTCACCCATACCTTTAAAACCAATTTCTACCGCTTGCTGGTGGGTAAAACGCTTGTGAATAAGCAAAAGGCCATAAGCCACTGCAGTCGCTAGGCCCGTTGCAAACAGTACTGACTTACTGCCACTGCCTTGGGATAACGTGCCATTGCCCGTCCATAGCATAAAGCCAATCATACTGAGTACCATGACCAGTAAAGGAACAAGCATAAATCGTACTTTTGTGGCTGGTGCTGTGTGTTGAATAGCGTCTGAAGTGGTCAGGGCTTTTTCTTCTTGCGCCATTGGCCCATGCACCTTGTCGGTAGCAATGGTAAACGCCACAATAACAAGGGTGAAAATGGCGTAGAAGTTAAAGATAACACTGCCCCACAAAATAGACGCTGATGACTCGGGAAGTTCATAGGTATCGAGTAAACTCAGTATAAACGCTCCCCACCCGTTGAGTAATATTAGGATACAAACCGGTGCGCTAGTGGAATCAATAATATAGGCCAGTCTAGCGCGGCTCATATTGAAGCGGTCAAACAAGCCTCGGGCAAAAATACCTGCGGTTAAAACAGATAAATTGGACTCAATGAACACCGCTATGCCGGTAAACATGGTAAGTGCGCCCACTTGCTTTTTACTCTTAGCGACGCCTTTGTTAACCAAATAATTGACTGTTGCCGTGACGCCACCAGAGTCGCGAATAAAGGCCAATAAGGCGCCAACCAATACGGAAAATAAAATAACCCGGGTATTGCCAGGGCTAGATGCAGTGCTCACTACCCGTTCAATGGCGTTAATCGGTGCTAAAAAACTAATCTCAGGCGTTGAAGTCAATAGAATGAGAGCTTCGGCACATAGCACCGCAAGCAATAATGCTAAAATAACTTCTTTTTTCCAGAAAACGACAAAAATGGCCACGAGTGGCGGGATGATTGACACCCAATCCATACATCTTTCCAATAGGTTTTAATTAATGAACATTGGCCAGAACACGACAGAAGGTAAGGTTTCGGCCTATTGACGTTTTTTGCGGCTGTACTTAGTTTACATAGGCTCAGCGACAACTTAATGTGTAAGCGTACCGTAATCGACGCGGTAATTACCAGCGCCTTAGTATTTTTTGTTAGTGTTATTTATTGAATACTCACGGAGTTTTATCATACTAACCTAACTTTCCAACGCGACTTATGCTTTTTTATTAGGACACTTTGTTGAATCACCTTGCCTCTTTTCTTTTATGTGTTGTATGCGTTGCCACGATAGGTTCAATGGATTCAATGAGCCATGCAGCGCAAACGAAATCCCATGTTGTTGAAACAACGGACCGTTCGTTGGGTCAGCGCCTCATTCTCGATTTACGATACTTTTGTGACGATGGCACGCCAGCGTCGGCCTGTCGCACACCGGTTACCCATTTACCCGAAGCACTAAAACGGTTATTGGTTGATTACAATATTGGTGGCGTCATTTTGTTTTCGGAAAATATTGTCAGTGCACAGCAACTGTTAACCCTCAATTATACTATGCAGGCTGCAATGGCTGAGGCGCACAAGCCGCCCTTGTTTATCGCGGTAGACCAAGAAGGAGGGCGGGTGGCGAGATTACCAAGCCATATGCTTACACCGTTTGCAGGCAACTTAGCCATTGGCGCCAGTTATCATGAGCACGGTACTGCATTTGCAAAGAATGTCGCACAGGGAATTGGCGGAGTACTTCGACCTCTTGGAATTAACACGAATTTTGCGCCTTCAATTGATATAAACAGCGAGCCTAAAAACCCTGTTATTAACGTAAGAAGTTTCGGTGAAAAGCCAGAGCGGGTAGCGGAATTAGGCGAGTCGTTTGTTGCTGCATTACAAGCCGAGGGGGTAATGAGTGCGGTTAAACACTTTCCCGGGCACGGCGATACCCACGTTGACAGCCACTCTGGATTACCGCGAGTCAACCACAGTGAAACGAAAGCGCGAGAGGGCGATCTTCTCCCTTTCCAACACATTATAAGCAGTGCCACGCCGCCCGCGTTTGTCATGAGTGCCCACATCCAATATCCAGCGTTAGATTCAACCACTTTGCCTAACAAGCATGGCCAATCTCAAATAGTGCCAGCAACCCTCTCAAGAAAAATTTTACATGATATTTTGCGCAACCAGATGGGCTACAAGGGGCTTGTGATCACAGATGCCCTAGATATGGCGGGAATTGCCTCTTTCTTTACGAAGGAGGATGCGGTGGTTCGCGCATTTCAGGCTGGTGCCGATATTGCGCTCATGCCCTATACTATTCGCACACCGTCAGATATACAGGCGTTCAGTGACTTTTTCGACAAATTGCAAACCCAGCTAAAGAAGGGAACCATAAAGCGCCAGGAACATCTTATGTCGTTGCAAAGGGTGTCCAATGCTAAGTCTTCGTTTTCCTTAAGGAATTTTCATGAGAAAGGGCTTTCTTGGTGGCGTGAGGAAGTGGCAGAAAACCCTTGGAATACAAAGAATAAAGCTGTCGAGAAAGCGCTTGCTGACGCGGCTATTACACTTCTTTATGGGGCGGAAGCGCTTCCGTTGCGTACAACCACATGGTTAGCCATGATGCCTGACACTGCACGTTGCCGAGCATTTAGCCACAGTGTGTCTGTGCTAGCACCCGACATATCGCTGGCTTGCATTCCATTAACGGCTAAACCCAGTAAGCAAGTCCTTACACGCTTGCTTCCACACGCAGAAACCATCATTGTAGGTGACATTAGTCCCCAACACGCTGTATACGAGCTTGCGGGGTTAGAGTCACCAGAAAATATACAAAACCGAATGGATGAAGGTACCCGACACGACTTTCTGATTCAGTTAATGCAGTCGTCGAAACAGCAAAACAAACAAATTGTGTTTGTGCCTATGCGTATGCCCTATGTCGCAAATACATTTATGCCGTATAGTGATATCGGTATTGCCACCTTTAGCTATTCTGTGACGTTAAATCAAGAAGAGGAATCCCCGGTGAGCAGTGCCATTACCGATGCATTAGTTGAGGTGTTATTGGGGAAATCTCAGGCGCATTCATACGCCCCTTTAAGCTGGCGTTTTAATCAGCATTAATACCGTTACCCTAGAGAGGGTAGGGTTAAAACTAGAATATCAATGAGAGTGGCGACGTTATTTATGGATACAATGTTTCACGGAATTACCCCTTTTTTACCCCTATTGGCCTCCCTCACCCTCGTTATTGTGATACTGGCCGGGTTACACTTTCTTTTGCTAGCGAAACCGGTTCATTTAACACAACAGCAGAAGTTACCCCGTCAGTTAAGTATGTTAGTACTTACTTTGATAGGGCTGGTGGTGATTGCAATGTCTCTGCCAGTCAGTGAGAGTACGCGAAATCAGGTGATAGCGCTCATAGGTGTACTTGCGTCTGGAGTTATCGCTTTTTCATCCACCACCATGGTTGGGAACCTTATGGCGGGCTTAGTTCTGCGTGTAAACAAACCCTTCAAAGTGGGGGATTTCATTCGCGTAGAGCAGTTTAGCGGTCGAGTGGCAGAAATGGGGTTACTTGACACCGAAATACAAACCGACACAAGAGAGCTAGTGGCGCTTTCCAATACCTTCATGGTGAATACACCGATTACAGTTACGCGGGGTTCTGGCGCCGTAATATCGGTAGACCTTAGTTTGGGTTACGAATTACACCACAGCTTTGTAGAGAAGCACTTACTTACTGCAGCAGCCAATGCCGGTCTGGATGAAGCTTTCGTTCAGGTAACTTCGCTAGGCGATTTTTCGGTAAGCTATCGGGTAGCGGGGCTATTAACAGACGTGAAAAGTATGCTAAGTGCGCGCTCCCGTCTTCACAAAGCGGTGCTAGACAGTTTGCATCATGCAGGCATTGAAATTGTTTCCCCCTCGTTTATGAATCAACGGGTGCAACCGGTGGGGAGTACGATGATCCCGCAGATGTCTACCCCCGATAAGGGCGCAGTAGATGATCAAGAAAGTTCTCCAGAAGCCATCGTTTATGACAAAGCGGAGCAGGCTGCGGAGCAAGAAAAAAGCAAAGCGCAATTACAAGAGCAGATAGCTGAGTGCGACGCACAATTAGCGATGGCAGAAGGGGAAAATAAAAGGCGCCTTAAGGAAAAGAAAATGGCACTAGAAAGGCAATTAGAAGGTGTCATGACCACAGCCCCGCCAAGCTAATTCGCGCTTCGCTCAATAGAGTAAGTAAGGGGCTCTTTGCTTTTTAAACGCCGCTAAATCGGCTTGCCAACTTGCCTTAATCTGTTCCCCTGTAAACCCATCTTTTATTTGTTGCCGCAATAACGATGTACCTGCCAGTTTGTCGAAAAACTGAGGTCGCGTAAAAAACGGTGTATGCGTTTGTTGAAACGCATTGTAGGAGCGAACCCACCATGTAGGCGATAAACCTAAAGCATCTTCAGCGCTCAATTTTTGAATCCGCAGTGTGGCATTATTATGTTTCGGGTTTAATGCCGCTGTTGAACTACTGACTTTAATTGTGTCTTTTCCTAACGCAACGTCTGGGTGGCCAATAATTTGGAAGGGAAGCGGCGTGCCTCTGCCAATACTGACGTCAGTACCTTCAAATAAGCAAAGGGTGGGGTATAAAGACACGGCGGTATCATTAGGCAAATTTGGGCTAGGCGGCACTGGGAGGCGATAAGCTTTTTGTTTATGGTAATGACGTACGGGAATAATGGTTAACTGTAATTGATCAGCGTTTTCAATCCACCCTTCACCCTTAATCATGAGGGCCAATTCGCCTAGGGTCATACCATGTAATACAGGGATAGGGTGCATACCTACAAAAGAGCGGTAGTTTAGGTCAAGTACTGGGCCATCAACATATTGCCCATTAGGGTTGGGCCGGTCTAAAACCATTACCGGTATATCATGCTCAGCGGCGGCTTCCATCACGTAGTGCAGGGTGCTTAAGTAGGTGTAAAAACGTACTCCAACATCTTGTAAATCAAAAACGATCAGGTCGACGTTTTTCAGCATGGCAGACGTGGGCTTCTTGTTGTGCCCATACAGTGAGTAAATAGGAATATGAGTGATGGGGTCGCGCTCATCACTAATTGTTACACCTGCGCCTTTGTCACCTCTAAAACCATGTTCAGGAGACATGATGCTAATAATATTGACTTGCTTATTGAGTAGAGTGTCCACCAAATGCACGTATTCTTCTGCGTTTTCTGAATCGGGCACAACCGCACTTTGATTCACAACCATGGCGACCTTTTTACCTTTCAATTGCGAAAGGTAACGTGGGAATTGTGCCGCACCAACGTCTTGTAATGTGACCCGTTCATTTCCGCTAGCCACACCAGTAAACACAAGCTCTAAAAGCAAGACTAAAGTTAACGTTATTGCAGGTAGCCGCAGTGTTTTAATGGGTGTCCTCACGGTATTTCCCGGTGACCTATTGCGCCGCGCAAATAACCCTGGCTTTCGGCGAGGTGTTTTCGGGCGGTATCAACATCTGTATTCGTCAATATCATTAAAATAGCTAATTTGGCGTTATTGTCTGCCGCGCTGAGAGTTTCAGCTGCGAGCTCTTCTGTGCATTGAGTTGCTTGCATCACAATGCGTTTCGCCCTTGCTTTTAACTTGGCGTTGGTGGCGTTGACGTCCACCATCAAATTCTCATAGGTTTTCCCAAGCTTTACCATGGTGGCGGTGCTAATCATATTCAGAATCATTTTCTGCGCAGTACCCGACTTCATACGAGTTGAACCGGTTAGCGCTTCAGGCCCTACCAAGGGGCAAATGGCAATATCAGCATGGCTAAACATGACGGCATTAGGGCTACATGCAATCGCAGCAGTGCTGCAACCAAGTTGGCGTGCGTATCGTAGTCCGCCGCACACATAAGGTGTTCGGCCACTTGCAGATAGCCCGATGACGGTGTCGTCTTTGGTCAAGGCCAGTGAGGCCAGGTCTTCTTCCCCGGCAAGTTGATTATCTTCTGCGCCTTCTACTGCATGTTGAATAGCAGGTTCGCCTCCAGCAATAACGCCAATAACCATAGAGTCTGGCACGCTAAAGGTAGGTCTGCATTCTACGGCATCTAAAATCCCCAATCGGCCACTGGTTCCAGCCCCTAAATAAATTAAACGGCCACCCTTTTTGAGGCTTGAAGTGGCAGCGTCTACTGCTTTTGCAATGGCGGGGATTGCTTGTTTAACCGCCTCTGCTACTTTGGCATCTTCACGATTAATACAGGCGAGCATTTCTTCAGTAGAGAGCGTGTCCATATGTGTGGTCTCTGGATTTCTCCCTTCAGACACGATACGTGATAACTCCTCAGCTAAAATAGACGTTGAGGTCGTTTGAGAAGACGGCGTGGATGACATAGCAGATCCTAAATAGGTTTGAAAAATAGCGCATTGTTATTGTAAGCCGCTTTATTAATAAAAATAACCACCACCAAGGCCATTGGTGAAAATAATTACGCCAGCGAATTTGATCTTGCCCTAGTCATGGTACACTGCGCGTCTGCGCTGTACTGAAGGAATACTTTGCACACGTGAGTCGACAAACACAAGCTATCATCCACGCCGATGCCATTATTCACAATTTTAAATTGCTATCGGCTATGGCCCCTCAAAGCACATCTATGGCGGTGATTAAAGCTGATGCTTATGGTCATGGGGCCGTTAATGTTGCGCGCATTCTACAACATGTTTCACCTCACTTTGCCGTGGCAATAATTGAAGAAGCTATAGTGTTGCGTGAAGCCGGTGTCACCGTACCGATTGTCATTCTGGAAGGCGCGCATCAACCCAAAGAATGTGAAATGGCGTTTGCGCATAACTGCATTTTGGTCACCCACAATGAAGAGCAATTACGATGGCTAGAAACATGTGCTGAGGATAGATTGCCCCAGGTTTGGTTGAAAGTTGACAGTGGTATGCATAGGCTAGGTTTTGCTGTGAATCAGGTGCCAGGTATTTTGTCGAACTATCCTCGTGTATTGAAACAAGATACAGTATTGGTGACCCATTTAGCTTGCGCTGATGACGCCAGCAATACGTTTACTCAAACCCAACTAGACACCTTTTACCGCATGGCGACGCAAACCGGGCTGTCGGTAAGTGTGGCCAATTCTCCCGCCACTATTCAGTGGCCAGCAAGTAGAAACAATTGGAACCGGCTTGGCATTGCTGTGTATGGTGGTTTTAAAGATGAATCTGCACTTTCTCTTCTTCCCGCTATGACGTTACGCAGTAGCGTTATTGCATTACGAAAAGTACCTCAAGGAGAGTCGGTGGGTTACGGTCAAACATGGACGGCAACACAAGACAGCGTTATTGCGACAGTGGGTATCGGCTACGCCGATGGTTACCCTAGGCATTGCCCTAATGGCACGCCTGTGTTTGTTAACAATGCACGAGCCTTTCTTGCGGGGCGGGTCTCAATGGATATGATCACAATCGATGTTACCCATATTCCTGACGTTGCTATTGGCGATTCGGTAGAACTGTGGGGGGAAAACGTTGCCATTGGAGAAGTGGCGAAGGCCGCAGGAACCATTGATTATGAATTGATGACACGGGTGTCTGCGCGAGTGCCGAGAATCGTTAAGTATCGTTAATCTTATCAAGGGGTTAACAATATTTGTATGAAAAGTTAAAAAGTATTCATCAAAAGAATGAGACTTTACCCCCCGTGTTAGGCATATACTAGTTGAACTTAGTGATGAGACTGGCGTGAACTTTTCATGACCTACTGCACTAAGTATTAACTTGTCAGAGAGGTTTTTATGCGCACTTCGTATTCTCGCCCAAGGGTGAACCGTGGAGTTGTAAGTAGACCGTCAAGGCCTGTGCAGAAGAAGCAGTAAGGTAGAGGCAAGAACACTACGCTGGTAAGCGAGTGATTTAGCAGTAAGAGATACAAAGCGAACCCGGTACATCAGTAAAATGAGGTGCCGGGTTTTTTGTTAGCTATTTTGAGGGTGTAACTCAGACGCCACATTCGCTTCTTGTTGTGTGCCCTTAGCGTTTCTCTTTTTATTTTTAGTCTTCGCATCCGCAGTGGGGAAATAGCGCTCGGGTCTATGATTTAGCGAGATTACCATGTTTAAACAGATCGCCGCTAAAATAGAAATGAGTACCAGATGCCATTCAATAAAGAAAAGGGCGGTGAGCAAAATTGTGCTATCTACGGCCAATTGAAATGATCCTGCGCGAATATTGAATCTACTTTGGAGGTAAAAAGCTAAAATACCAACGCCGCCTAAGCTGGAGCTATGCCTGAACATGATTAGCATGCCCACACCAATGAGTATGCCGCCGAAAATCGCAGCAAAAAACGGGTTAATATGGCTTATATCCACAAAAGCTGGAATTTGCTCTGTCAAAATAGATACTGTGGTAACGGAAATGAAGGTATTGAACGTAAACCGCTTACTAATTTGCGTCCACGCCAACGTATAAAAGGGCAAATTGATTAAAAAGAATAACAAGCCAAAATCCATGTCCACTGCGTAGGTGCCTAGTAATGCTAAGCCAGCAGCCCCGCCTACCATGAGATCTTGAGATTGAAATAAAAATACCCCAAACGCGACAAATAAGCCTGCGCTAACAAGAGCAAAGATATCCTCAATGACACTGTGAGTTGTGTTATGCATAGGAAGAAGATCGGATTAAGAAGACACAGTGTAATTATACGTTTACATAGTAAACGGATACAGGGAAGAGGATGAATCAAAGAGGGTAAACCTAAGGCGAAGGGTACCTAAGCCTTTACGACTCTTAAAGATTTGGTAATTATAATGTGGTTTAAATGTAAAATTTAACCTAATACTTCCATTGATACGAGGTTATAAAGCATGCCTAGCCAATAGGTCGGCGCCTGACCAGCTTGGCCTACAGGCTATTGCGCAATAGAAAACACCACAATATCTTGCTTATTAAAATCAATGCGACATGACATCATACCCAGATGAAGGGGGCTATAAGCCACGATACGACTTCCGTTAGCGATAAATGTTGTATCGTACGTCGATAGTTCTGCGGTATTTAATTGTCTTATTACGCTGCTTTTCGATACGCCAGGATAGAAGTTATCACACAGATAAAACACCTCTTTCTTCGCTTCAATCCAGAAAAAGGTAAGTGAAATCAAAACAGCGATAGCTGCAATTGCAATAATATCAATGAGTATAGAGCGCTTCATTGCGTGCAATTTATTCTCCTTCTACCTTTTCATGTCAGCCGGGATATCAAATAGGAAACTAAACAGTGGGTTGAATGAGATCCCATTTATTACCGTATTTATCCCTAAAAATAGCCACAGTGCCATAAGGCTCTTCTCGGGGAGATTCTAAAAATTCAACGCCTTTTTGTTTAAAGGTGTCGTAATCCCGCCAAAAATCTTCGGAAGCTAAAATCATAAATACACGATCTGCTGCTTGTTTTCCAATGAGCGCACGCTCCTCTTCGTTTGAGGCGCGCATTAACAATATGCTTGCACTGCTGCCTCTAGGCGTGACTAATACGAAGCGACTGTCCTTGCCCGTCGACTTATCTTCACTCAACGTAAACCCTAACGTGTGTGTGAAATAATCGATTGCGGAATCATAGTCATCTACAAAATAGCTAATGGCGGAAAGGTTGTGGGGCATACGTGGCCTTATACTTTAGAAAATAAGGCATCAGTGTAACCAACCAGGGCAACGAAGCAAACCCAGCACTCGATAAGTTAACCGCATTTCATGGTTATTAACCCTTGGCTCTTAAGCGTCTGTAGGTGGCGAAATAGGGGGCATATGTGATCTCTTTACCGCACTGGCTGAGTATAGTGGTAGTGATGGAATTAATTTGGTACGTCGTTGACAGAAGGTTTATCCTTACAAGGATACGCGTACCACAAGCATGCAGGAAGAGGAATGAAAAAACTATTACCCGTGCTTCCCTTAACTCTTTTAGGCGTGAGTGAAATGAATCATGCTTATGCCGATGAACTCCCTTTTACACTGTCTGGCCATGTGCGGGTTAATTACGGGCATCAAGACTGGCAGCTGCCTGAGTTTCGCGATGGATTTGAATTTGAGTCCATTAAGCTAGGAGTGTCAGGCAGTTCTGACCAATTCAGTTATAAAGCAGAGTATCGGTGGTATGAGAATACCGACTTCGACACGATTCGCTTCGCCGACCTAACCTACCATTATGACGAGCAAACCGAGATAACTGCCGGTATCACTCAAACCCCTTTTGGCTTGCAACCCTTCGCCAGTAATAACTTTTGGTTTTCGGTGAATTATTATTTGGGATTTGAGGACGACTACGACGCAGGGGTTAAAATTAACCATCAGCGCGGGGCGTGGGATTTCCAAGCAGCCTACTTTATGAACGATGAATATAATGACGCCGCCGAATTTGGCCGATATTCATTTGATGTAGCTGACGACGGAGAGTATCGAAATCAGGAAGATGGCCAATACAACCTTCGTGCGAACTACACAGGAAACTTCATTAAAGGGGGAACCACCGAAATAGGTGTGTCTTATCAATACGGGGAAATTCTCAATCTCGACACACTTGATGATGGCGATATGAGTGCGTATGCCGCACACCTAAGGCATACCCAAGGGAATTTCAAAGTAGAACTGCAATATATTGATTACGACTATGATCTGGCCGTGCCTGACGAGCAAGCAGATGATCGCATTGCGCTATCTTCATTTACCTTTCCGTTTCTTGCTGCGGCAGATGGTGAGACCTACTCAGCCAACTTGGTTTATTCGGTCCCTTATCAATTTTCTCATATCGAATCTCTCACCTGTTACTCTGAGTACAGTGAAGCGAAAGGCGAGGATACTTCTGGTATGCGCTCATCCCAATGGATCAACGGGTGCAGTTTCGGATGGGATAAATTATTTGTATATGTCGACAGCATCCAAGGCAAAAACATGTGGTTTTCTGGTGGCCCAGGGGTAGGCTTAGACTTGGGCGGCAGGCAAGAAACTACGCACAGGTTGAATATCAATTTGGGTATTTATTTTTAATTCATAAAGGATAAGGAATGACTATGCGGTTTTTAATAACGCTAACTTTACTGTGCGCACTGGTCCCTTTACCGAGCTTTGGGCACGCATGGTTAAAGCTTAAAATTGCAACAACGGAATACGCGCCTTACACGTCTACCGAGATGCAGCATGATGGATACATTAATCATATTATTGCTGATGCATTTTTGGAAACAGGTGTGGTAGTTGAGTTTGTTTCCATGTCTTGGGAAGACGCGCTAGAAGCTGCTAAAAGCGGAGAATACGATGCGGTCTCTTATGGCAACTTTGTAAGGGCGAGAGAAGATGAGTTCTTTCACAGCGAGCCTATAACGGCCGAAAGTTTGGTGTTCTACGTTAATAAAAATGCAGGGCCGGAGAATTGGCGTGAACTCTCTGACCTATCAGAACATAAAATGGGTGTCACTGACGGCTACCTTTATAATGATGAACTCGCTTCCTATATTCAGGCTGGTAGCAACATTGTTAAGAACAGTGACGACGACACCAATTTGCGAGCACTCATTCAAGGTGATATTGATGTTTTTCCCATCGATGAACTCACAGGCTGGTACTTACTTGAACGGGATTATTCGAACGCTGAACGCAATAAGGTGATGGCCATAAAGCCATTTATCTCTACAGTAACCACGCATTTGCTGATACCTAAGGGGCAAAGTGACAGCCAACTTATTCTCGCTTTATTTAATAAAGGATTAGAATCCTTAACGTTAGAGGGTAAGTTAACGCGCTTCAAGCGCCTATTAAAAGAGGGGTATTACCAGCATCCGCAAAAGAAAGTAAATTTCGATAGGCGCTAATGGAATAGTGGAACATACGGTGTGATTGATGATGAAAGGTGAGTTTCTCTCACCTTTTTTCACCCCTAATGACAAAACATTTGCCTCGCTCGCTATACCAAAGAAGCAATGCATTTTTTGCCCTACCGCCTATACTGCGCACTAACTTAAAGCATGCGCGGACCCACAGGTTGATAGATGTTGATGAAGTATAAGCGTAAGGCTAGTTGGTTTTATTTTCGAAAATTCTCTATTTCAGCGCCACTACTATTCATTCTGGTTTCAGCAGTCGCTAATGCATCTTCAATAAAATATGATGTCAGTGGCTCATATCGGTTGCGTTATGAAACTCTACATAACCCTATTTTCCCTACTACCCGTGACGAGCGCGATAAATCCAATGAACGCATCTCCTCTCAGCTGCTTGTTAAAGGGCAAGTGGCATGGAACAACTTTCAGGTTACCGCAGAGCTCGCTGACTCGCGGGTGTTCCTCGATGACAACGATCCCACATTAACGTCTTCGCAGGTTAATACTTTAGAGCCCATCCAGTTTTTTATGCGCTACACGTTACCGCGTAATGGCGGGCTTAAAGCCGTTTCTATTGGCCGTATGACCATTGATCATGGCAGCCGTCGCTTACTTGCTCAAGCAGTCTATCGGAATACCAAAAATAGCTTCGATGGCGTATTGCTCGATTGGGTTTGGAATAAATGGGATATCAGAGGCTTTTATTTATTGCCGGTGAGCCGTAATCCTTCTACAAGCCAAGCACTGGATAACAATGAGCGAGCCTTTGATAAAAGCGTTAGTGAACGTAAAATCTTTGGCCTATATTCAACCTCGCCAGATGACAATGTGAAGCTTCAAAGCTATTGGTTCAAAGAGGATGATTCTGCACGTTTATCTACAAAAAACCGCGACTTATTCACGCTTTCTGTTGACTATACGTGGTCAATTGCCAACACCTGGAAAGCCAACGTTGAAGTAATAGGGCAAACAGGCACATCCCATCAAACCACAAGTGCCACGGATCTCACTGAAAAAGAGGTGCGCGGTTTTATGATGCATGGTGCAATTGAAAAACAGCTCAAACTTGCCACGCTTTTGCGTGCAGAACTTGATTACATCAGTGGTGACAATGACGCGTCTGATGACACTATAACGAATTTCGATAGCCTGTATGGCGTTCGTCGCTTCGACTTCGGGCCAACGGATGTTTATCAAGCTATGCCAAGAAGAAATCTGGTTGCGATAGGGGCAAGAAGTGTGAACACAGCATTTGATCATCACAACCTTATGGTGAGCTATAAAGCCATGTGGTATGAAGAAGCGCCCGAGTCAGTGGATAGCTTTATTGGGAATCAAATTGAATTCCGTTGGCGTTGGCAAGTTAAGCCCAATCTCAGGCTTGCTCTTGGCGGCGCATATCTTAAAAAAGGCAAGGGATTTGAGCGTGGTGATTACAGTGGCGACAGCCGCTTTCTATTCACCGGTGCGCGCTACACGTTCTAAGCGTTGCTTCATTGCAGGTTGGAATGCAGCACATAGACTAATCTTCTTCCGCCAAAAACTATTACCTGATAAGGTTGCCGTTTGAATTTCTTTATATCTACATTAAGAGGTTAGCTTGTCGGAATTATCACAGCCTACACCATGGGCCAAGTGTGCAGCTTTTTTACGATTGTTAGGGCCAGGCGTACTCATGGCAACCGCTGCCGTCGGCGGGAGTCACTTGGTTGCTTCTACCCAAGCTGGGGCCAAATTTGGTTGGCAACTTATTGTCCTTATTCTGGCTGTTAATGTTTTGAAGTACCCCTTTTTTCGCGCAGGGGTAAGCTACACAATTAGTACCAAAGAAACCTTACAGCAAGGTTATCGAAAAATGGGAAAGGGTTACTTAGGGTTAGCGCTTGCCCTAAATATTGTAGCTTCAGTTGTGAATGCAGCGGCATTATTGTTATTCGCGGCTAGCTTACTGGCTTATTTTATACCCATTGATGTCTCAGTCGCCGTGACCGGCGCAGCCGTACTTTGCGCTATCCTTTTTATTTTACTGGCAGGGCACTTTGCGGCTCTGGATGGCGTCGCAAAAGGAATTATGGCGGTACTCGTGATAGCTACCTTTGCCGCGTTTCTTATGGCTTTATTTAACGGCCCCGTGCAACCCAGTGGCTATGTTTCACCTTCACCTTGGACAATGGCCACCCTAGGGTTTCTAGTGATTACTATGGGGTGGATGCCCGCCCCCATTGAAATATCCAGCATCACATCATTGTGGCTAAAGCGACAATGCAAAGTTCAGCCTGTGTCGGCAAGAAGTGCATTGTTCGATTTTAATTTAGGCTATGCCGTAACGACGCTTTTAGCACTGATGTTCTTGGCGCTAGGGGCGTTAGTTTTGCACGGTAGTGGCGAAACATTAGCAACAAGCGGCATTGGTTTCTCACAGCAGCTGGTCAGTTTATACGCCAACACCATTGGTCCGTGGTCACATTGGCTTATCGCGCTGGTGGCATTTTTATGTATATTTGGTTCTGCATTGACGGTATATGACGGTTACGCACGTGTTATTGCGGAGGCGATAGCGTTGCTTGCACCTACAAAACTAAGCACCACAGCTGTTTTTACCCCAGTTCTCATAACTATGGCGATATGTAGTTTCAGCATAGTGTTGTTCTTCAAGTCTGCGCTTTTAGCCATGTTAGGTTTTGCGATGACATTAGCGTTCCTGACAACACCTATTTTTGCTTGGCTGAATCACGGTCTTGTGAAACGTTTTGCACTGCACCCAGATGTGAAAGCAAATAAATTGGTTCAAATCCTCAGTTATGCAGGTCTTCTCTATTTGTTTGGGTTCTTACTTTTATTTGTAGGTTGGAAATGGTTCGGTTAGGTATTACGTTATCGAACCCTTCTTCATCAATTAGTTGTAACCTTCCCTAGAGTGGCAGATCATCGCCTATACTTATTCAATGTAAATGAATAGGTAGAGAGCCAGTATTTATGCTGTTTCCGATGAGTCATTCAATGACAAAAGTGACGCTGTTAGGCATTGCTATGCTTTTTTGTTCTGCGTGCACAGAGGAACAAACAACATGGCATAATGCTTACGACATAGAAAATGAACTGCACTTGCTAACACAAGAAAGTGACAGGCAGGTTATTTTCGCAAGATTGCAGGAAATTCATCAAACCCTTCCGTTATATATACAACGGGAACAGCAAATTGCCTCGCTAGAAGGTGAAATGGCCAAGTGGCTTGTAACGCTAAATACCAGTTTAAGAAATGCGCCGCTCCATCACGCCACTATTGAAAACTGCGAATCATGGCGACATGCCATGGAAGTATCTTGGCAACAAGAACTCAGCCTTTTAAATGAACGGGCGAAGGAAGTGTGGCGTGTTATGTTAGCCACTTGTAAGGCTTAGCTATCATTGCACGCCCACCTTAGTTTTTACCCGTTGGGTTCGAGTAGAACAAATGCTTTCAACAACGCAACGTTCGAATGAAACTGCGCTTTCATGTGTTTCTCGTGTGTTGGAATTAAATAGGCTTGTTGGTCAAACTTGGTATGCCAAAGCTTACCCCAAAACTTTTCTTCTTCCCGATTACACGCCGACAGCGTTTTGTCGTCGAAGCAAGTCCAAAATTCTGAGTTTGCTGTTTGCGAATATCCATCCCGTCCAGATTCACCATCAATAGCAAAGTTTGTTGCTTCTATGTACGCTATAGGAAAGCCAGCACACGCAAATGGCGCATGATCTGACCATCCCCCAGTCACGCCTTCGGGGTAATCTTCAGTCGTAGGGTGAACTAAATACTCAAGGGTATTGCTTACGGTTGTGGAGGTGGTCAGTAAGGCATCCCGCAGAACGGGGTTAGAATTAAAGTTATTGGCCTGCGAATCAGCACATTTATAAGGCAAAGCGTGCGCGCTGTGAACATACAGCATATCACCGCCAATTACTGTATCTAAGTTTATCATGCCAACAATATCTGTATGCGCTATTTCTTGTGACTCTATTAATGATGATACATAGTGTCGCGCGCCAAATAGGCCAACTTCTTCTGCACCAAAAAGCACTATGCGTACATTGTAATATGGCGTTTTTCCTTGAAGTTGTTTAGCGAGTGCTAACAGGGTTATTGCGCCAGAGGCGTTATCTGTCAGTCCATGAGAGCCTTTTTTGTAACCAATGGCATCGTAGTGTGCACCAATGATGAGTGTTTTATCCGACTGGCCTTCTATAACCACTTCAATATTCTGAGAGGGGAGATTTTTGCCATAATGGAAAAACGTAAAGGGTTGAATATTGACGGGTACATCTTGCGCTTCAAACTGCGCAGTAAGCCATTGCGCTGCCTTCTGCTCACCGGGTTTTCCTGCTAGCCTTTCGCCGTAGGTAGAAGAAAAATGCACAAGCGAATCCCAATCCGACTGTGATGCCGATGCAGTCAGGCAAGAAAAAATAAAGGTTACAGCGAACAAGTAGGCTTTTTTCATAGTGAATGTTTTCAATGTTATATAAGCTAATGCTTGGCTAAGTAAGTCGCCTTACTTAGCCGTAAGCGTGGTTTCTACCTACCGAGCATGTTGAGGCGGTTGAGGTAGTGCAGAGCGCAATGCTTTCTCAGTTACGCCGAGTTTCTCTGCAGCGGCAGCAATGTTGGGGCGTTGCCCATTACTTTTTAACGCATTCATCAGGTCTTCTGTAGAGCCCCCTAATATTTGCGCAGCTTCCTCAAAGCCAGGGGGCATGCCCTGTCCAGGGCCTCTTCGTGCATTCCCCTGAGACCCAATGCCGGTGGATGATGTGGTTGAAATGTTATTTTCAGCAAACGCAGACGGTGTAAATTTTGTTGGATCTACATGGGCGCTAACGAGCATTGGTATCGTTGCCATACTTAAAATAGGCAACAGGATTAACCGGCCGACTGGTCGCTGGGACATACTTAAACCCTTTGAGTTAAAAAACGTTTAAAGATTGACGATGTAATGGATGAGCATAAAGGTATTACTATAAACATTGTGATGAACAGGGTAAAAGGATTATCTGCGAACTACCTTATGGTGCGTTACGTTGCGAGGGATTACGCTTAAAATCTTTTACTAGCTGGTGAGGGTTCACCTGGTCTCGATGTTCTTTTGCAGCCTGCGCCCACCAAATCATTTGGTTGATGGTTCTACCAAAGTAATCAAACCACGCCTCTTGCTTTTCACCTGCTTTTACTGAACCATCCGCCTCGAAAATATCTTGCGCCTTCGGCACATGTATCATGGCAGACACAGGCAGGCAGCCAAGTTCCGAAAGAAAAGTTCGCATTCCAACCGCAGCTCGCATCCCGCCCCATTGCCCTGCAGAGTAGGTCACAATGGCACTGGGTTTGTAGGAATACAAAGAGCTGCCAAAATGGTTGAGTAAATTGGCTAAGGCTGGGCTCATGGAATGGTTGTATTCTGGGCTTATCATGACAAATCCATCAGCGGCTTCTATTTTTTCAGCTAATTGATTAAGTGCCGAAGGCGCTTTCCCTTCAGGGTAAGCAAAGTGAGGTTTGAAAACAGGGCTGGGCGAAAAATCCATAGCATCTACCAACTCAACGTCATGCTCGCCGTAACGGCGTTGTAAACAGGTTACCAGTGCATCTGACACTCTAGCCCCTAATCTGGCCGGGCTAGGCGGCGTACTATCTCGCACCGTGCCCAAAAAAACTAGAAATTTCATTGTAAACTCCGTGAAAGGGTAAGGTGTAATACCCATTGTTCATTGTCGTTTAGTTTTTCACTTATCATGTGTCGCCGCAGCGTCTTACGCCGCATATCTTTGCTTGTTCGCGATGCCCAAGGAGAAAATGTTTTCGATAGCGTTATAGTGGTCGTGTTGCACCCAAAGACGGTT
>CERS01152446.1_pt1 | contig 28984 bp, 29 predicted proteins | sample 356251 | NCBI WGS metagenome assembly CERS01 (sample SAMEA2621020, study PRJEB7988) | marine metagenome | isolation source: saline water (ENVO:00002010), including
ATCAAAACATGCATCAGATTTTGTAGTTGAAGATGTTTTGATATCAGAAATTATTGCGTTTTTAGAATATGAAAGTAACAAATTGGCACCAGATAGATCTGCAGATGCAAGATTTGTAGAGATTAGGTCAGTTTGTTTAAGATTGGCTCCAGACAAATCTGCATTGGATAAATTAGCATATGATAACTCAGCTTGATGAAGGTTGGCGTTTTTAAGATTGGCATTAATCAATATAGAATCACGAAGAAATGCACGAGATAAATCTGCGTTTTCTAGATTTGCGTTAGTAAGATCTACTTGCCAGAAATCAGCATTATGTAGATTAGTATTTTTTAGATTTGAAAAGGAAAGATCTGCATTTTTGAAGTATGCATAATCAAATTTTATTCCTTGCAGATTAGAATTAACTAGTGTTGCATATCGAAGACTTGCACCAGTTAATTCAGAATTTTGTAAATTACTATTTGTAAGATCTGCTTTTTCTAGATTTGCACCAAGCAGTATACTATTTTCTAGATTTACATTTCTGAGCATTGCACCAGAAAGATCAGCACCAGAAAGATTTTTTCCAGATAAATCTACACCCTCCAGATATACACCGTGAAGATTTATTCCAGTCAAATCATGCGAGGTCAAGTCATATTCATTGGACATATGATAAAGATCAACTTCTCCTAAAGGAGTATCAAAATCAGCAGATTCAAAATTAGTATCTTTTAGATTTAAAGAATTTAGTTTTGCGCCATGTAGAAAAGCTCCATCTAGATTTGCGTTGGTTAGATCTGCAGTAGTAAGATCTGCGTTACGAAGATCTGCATTACGAAGATCTGCATTTGCAAAGTTTACATTTAGAAGATTAGAATCAATCAATTTTATTCCAGTTAGATCTTTTCCAGATAAATCAATATAGTGTATCACCGCTCCACGTAAATTTGCATTTGCAAGATTTGCATTTTTTAAATCTGCACCTATGAGGTTAGTATACGAAAGATCAGCGTATGAAAAATTGCTATTATTAAATCGCTGTTCATCTAATGTTGCGCCACAAAAATTTGAACGAGTTAAATCAGTGTTTTCTAATTTAGAATTTTTTAGATTTGTTTTGTAGACATATGCATTTTTGAATATTGCATTAGTAAGATCTGCATTTTCAAGATCTGCATTTCTAAGATTTGCGCCAGATAGATCCGCTGAAATTAATTTAGTGTTTGATAGATCGGTACGTTGTAAAACAGTACCAAAAAATTCTTTCTCAGATAAATCTAATCCAGATAAATCTAATCCAGATAAATCTAATCCAGATAAATTAACATCCTCATTATTTTTTAATTTTTCAATAACCCATTTATTTTCAATTGCAACATAATCTTGTAACTGATTTTTGTTTTCATCAGGAGAAAGAAATATCCAAATTGTAAATATCAATAAAATACCAAATAACACAGAAAATGTTGAAAACCTAGCCAACAAAATAAAGTAGTTTTTTTTGGATAAAAATGATTATGTTGAATTTATCTAAATGAGGAGTATTATGCAGCAAAGAAATAATTCAGGCACCAAAATAGTCCTCTTTCATATACATTAGAACTACGTTTGAAATGCAAATGTGAACCAATTTCTGCAGTATTCCAATTTGCAAATTTTGGTCCCTTAAAAATTCTAAATAATAATCTAAAATCAGTTTCAATAATCACATAATGATTATGAATTTTTTCCTTTTTTTCTTCTGAAATTATTTCAAAAGTTTCTTCATTGACATTGATTAATAAATACATTTTTTCAGGAAGACCAATCAAAATTTTAGTATCAGTTTTAAAATTTAGTTGTCTAATTTTTGAATTAAAATTTTTTAAACAATTTGGAATTAATTCAGTTAAATCATTTAATGTTGGCATATCATCATCTTCAAAATCATATTTTAATTTTGATAGAATATTTTCGGAATACTTAGTTCTTTCAAGTTTATTTATAGGCATATATTCTTGTTCAGATTTACCTTGAGAGATATCAAAAGTTGACATTTGATTCAAAATTATGCCTTGAGAGATATTGTTGTTTACTGAATTGTTTAAAACTTCAAGAGCATCTTCAATATCGATAATACTTCTTTTATCATTCAGATGAAAGTTCTTTCCTCCAAGAACATATTTTCCTGCAAATGGCATAAAGAATTTTGGTTCAAACAATTCAACATATGATTTTGCCCAATCAAGAAATTTATTAATAACTTGTTTTTGGCCAAGTTGTATTTCTCGTTTACTTAAATCAAAACATTGTGGATAAGAATTTGCAGAGGAATAACCCACTAACAAAAAATCTATATTTTTATAGTAATCTTTTATCTTTTTTGCAGATTCAATTCCCAATGGAAATGGACTATCATTTGTATTTACTACTACTTGTTTGCCATTTGTGATGACGGACATGGAATCGATTGTTGTTGAACCTGCTGTTTTTTCGTATAAACCACAGCCAAAATATTGACGACATAATTCAGGATTGCAATTATCTGCAGCAAGAATTTTTAGAGATAAATCATTTGTTATGTTAATATTTTCCTCATGAGGTATTTCGACAACATTAAATCCTAAATTTTCTATATTTTTTTTTAGTTTATCATAATTAAATTTATGAATATAAATTGGAATATTTTTATTCATTCGTTTTAGAGTTTTAACACTAAAATGATCAGGATGAATGTGACTAATGTAAATTGCATCAATTGAATTTAATTCCTCTGGTTTTATAGGACAAGGGGGATAAATACACCATGAACCGTAAAATTCACCATCAACTAACCAAGGGTCACATAAAATTGATGAATCACCATCTTGAATCAATACTGAAGCAGAATTCAGATAAGTAATTTTCATAACCAATATAATATTTTTATAAATAAAACCCTAACTAAGATTTTTAAAATTAAGTTAGAATATTATTTAATTCTAATTTTATGAAGACTTTTTAAAATCAACATTTGGTGCGTCGTTTTGGTTGGGAATGACCAGTAAACCACCTTCATGAAGTTGTTTTAACAATTGTAGTACTTCTTTTTCAACTTGTGTTCTTTGTAATCCAGTTTGCTGAGCAAATAAATCTACTAATTCTGTCACCTTTCTCTTTCCATTACATGATTTCCAAAAATCAATAATTGCTTGATTCACCATAAAACCTTGTTCGTGTTCATTTGCAAGAACTAAAGAACCATCTTCTTGTTTTATTAAATTTCCAACACCTTGTGGAACGGCAGTTTCATAGTTAATAGGTGCAGGAGTACTTTGAGAACCCATCGTTTTCATCTTAGCTTTTGCCTCATCCGACATTTTATCCATAGTCCAAGGAGGATCCCAAACTATCTCAACGTCCACATTATTTACTCCAGAAACTTTTTTTGCGTATCTTTTAACATCGTCAACCATTGTCTCATGTAATGGACATCCTTTAGTTGTCATTGTCATTTTGATATTTACATCATTATTCTCAGTAACATCAATTCCGTAAATTAATCCCATATCAACAATACTTAATGGAACTTCAGGATCCATGCATTGTTTCAGTGAATCACGAACTTGGTCTTCATTAACAGTACTCATGAAAAAAAAACAGTATGGAATGAATAAAAACTTGGTGTTAATTAGCTTGGAATAATTTTTTTATTGATTCTTCAAAAGAGGGTTTAGCAACTCCATTTTCAGTAATTATTCCAGAGATTAATTCTGGAGGAGTCATATCAAATGCAGGATTAATTACATCTATTCCATCTGGTGCAGTTTTTTTGTCTCCAATTCCAGTTACTTCAGATGCTTTTCTTTGTTCAATTATTACATCTTCAGGGTTACTTTTCATATCAAATGTTGATAGAGGGGCTGCAACATAGAATGGAATATTGTGTTGTTTGGCCATAGTAGCTACTTGATAGGTTCCAATTTTATTATAAACATGTCCCGTTCTAAGTATTCTGTCAGCACCAACAACAATTTTGTTTACAAGATTATTTGCCATGGTATAACCAACTGCTGTGTCAGGAATTAAACTGACATCAATTCCATCATGTTTTAACTCAAATGCAGTTAATCTAGAACCCTGTTGAATTGGTCGGGTTTCAGTTGCAATTACTTTGATATTTTTACCGCTGTCTTTTGTTGCGCGAATAACTCCTAACGCAGTACCATAACCAACTGTTGCTAAAGCACCAGCATTGCAGTGAGTCATAATGGTATCATTATTATCAAATAATTCAGAGCCATTTTTTCCCATTGACATATTAATTTGGATATCATCTTTGGCCATTTTTTTTGCATGCTCAACAACATTACTTCTAATTTCATCTACAGTTTCTCCCTGGTTTGCAATTTCCATTATTTTTTCTAACCCCCAAGCAAGATTCACTGCAGTGGGTCTGGTTTCAAAAAGAATTTTTTTTGCATTTTTCATGTAAGAAAGTAATTCATTTTTTTCTGTTGCGTCACTTTGTAATGATGCTAAAGCAAGACCAAATGCACCAGATACACCTATTGCGGGAGCACCTCTAACTACAAGAGTACGAATTGCATCAGCAACTTGATTATAATCGGTATAAGTAACATATTCCAGAATATTTGGAAGTTTTGTTTGATCGATCATTATTACAGAATTATCTTTCCATTCGACTGTTTTTAGTGTCATACAAACCAAAAAAATTTAGGGATAATTAATTTTTGGTAATTCTTTCATTTTCTTTATTAATTTCTAACAATTCGGGGTATTGTTTTAATACATTAACAATATGATTAATCAAAATTGGTCGATTTTTGGTTTTATTGATAATTTCACGAATAAATCTCAAGTCGCTTTCATAATCAAGAGACCATCTTAAATGAGAAAGATTATTCTTTAATTTGATCGAATTAATTCGAAATTTTTGGGGATTCAAGTAAATATATGGAGTTACATGTTCTCTTTCTTCACTGCTTGTTGCATTTTTCCATGCTGTTTCTAAAGCATCAAAAGAAAACATTTCAACTTCAGTTCCAGAAGGATATGTTGAATCCACAATGTAATCTTCATTTTGTTTTTTAACTTCAAAATTTGCAATATAATCAAAATTATTATTTTGAAATTTTTCAATTATCAGATCAATAACTTGAGGATCTATTAGGGGTTTGTCTGATGGAATGCGTATTATATGAGTTAGATGAAATTTCTTTGCACATTGATAATGTCTATCTAAAACATCATTTTCACTACCACGAAAAACTTCTACATTGTGCTTTTTACAATGTTCAAATATTTGATCATCTTGGGATTCATTGGTTGTTGCGATTATGATGTTATTACAGTTTTTACAATTGCTCAATTGATTTATAGAATAATCCAACATCAGATCAGTTTGATCAGCTTTCATCATGATTTTACCAGGCAATCTACTAGATCCCATTCGAGTTTGAATAATTATTCCTATTTTCATTTTATATTGTAAACTTTATTCTCATTCAAATTTTTTATGATATGTGTTTTGTACATGAGTAAATCCGTGTTTTCCAAAAAACTGTATTGATTTATAATTTGTCGGATTAATATTTGCCAAATATCTTTTTTTACCATTTTTTTTCATAAATTGTATTATTGCATCACTTCCATATCCAAGACCTTGAAATTTTTTATGAATGAATATTCCAATTTCATCACGACTTGTAAGATAAATATTTCCAACTTTTTCATTATTTACTAAAATTATATCCCAAGAAAGATAGTCATGATTCTTAACAAATTCTAAATGTTCATCCCAAGATGGAGTACTTTTGTGGGATATGTTGATTCTTCCTTCTCGTTGTTCAAGTAATTCATGTAAAAATTTTGCATCTTCTTCAGTGACAGATTTTAATTCCATTAAACATGTTTAATTTTTAGAGATTTATACTTTATTAACAAATTATTTGTAAATAAAAAAATATCAATATCTACATTTTTTTAGAGTAATTTTTTAAAAATTCAATTAATTTAGCAGATGAATTATTCCTGTATGAAAGATAATTATCTAAAGAGATATTTGAATTTTTGATTAATTCTTTACAAAAATTATTATCATTCAAATTTTTAATTACTTTTTCCAAATTAGAAATTTCAGTAGAAATGCAGGAATTATTTGTTAATGCAGTAGGTAAACCATATCCATTATCTTTTACAGGCAGAGAAATTACCGGTTTGTTCAAAAGATAACAATCTAAAATAACAGTTGAAAAGTCAATAACAATTACAAAACTAGAATTTTTAATGATTGACGAGAAATTTCCATCTTTTATAATTTTGATATTTGGATTTATTTCATGAGCTATTGTACTAGGATCAAATTCAGAAGGATCAGGGTGTATTTTTATGACTAAATCTAGATTTAGGTTAGTTATTATTTTGCAGACATTTTTGATAGTATCAGAATTTTTCTTAATTGTGTCTACAGTGAGATCAAAAACTTTTTCTTTTGTAGGTCCAGATGTAGCTAAAACAACATAATTTTTCTCTTTGAAAAATGAAGGAATGTTTTCAAAATTATCATATCTACAAGATCCTACATCAATAATTTTGTCAGTTTCTAAACCAAGGGTTTCACGATATTGACGATCTGTTTTTCCCCATACTAATGAAAAATCAGATAATTTTGCTAATGCACCATGATGAATATTCATTTCATATCCTTTTTTTGTATCAAAAATTAATCCATGTTGATATAAAAAAATAGGAATTTTTTTAATTTTTGCAAGTTGAGAAAGAATTTGTTCATTTGGACCAACTTCATTATTGATTATCAATCCACCAAAATTGTATTTTTCAAATAATTTTATTGAAAGTTCAATTTCAAATAAATTTTCGTGAACTCTTTTTTTAAAAAATTCAATAAATTGAGATTTTACTATATCCCAAAAAGAAATATTATCAATTTGGAAAATCTTTGAGAAAATACTATCATTCAAGAATAATTCATCTAATTGAGATTCAATTTTAGAGAAATTAATTTTTAAGGATTTTTTAATATTTGGTGAGGATAATGAAACCTCATTTTCCACAATTCCAGTAGAATTTCTAATACAATCTAAGGTTTTTTTGTTCCATATTGCAGGTTTTCGTCTATTATAAATAACAAATGGTAAATCATTTTTCTTAAGAAATTGTTCATAACCTAAAGTATCAAATTCTGAAAATAGAATTGGATTTTGATTTTTTATAAAATTATTATTAGTAATTATTGAATTTGATACTTTTTCAGAAAAAAATTTTAATTTTAAAAATAAATTTTTAGGTATTTTTATTGGATATGTATAATTTTTGTATCTTAAAGTATAATTAACATCTAAAGAATCTAAAGGTAGAAAATTAATATTTTTTTTATTGTTTGAAAAAATTGAAATGTTGTTTGTGAAATTTTTCATAATTTTGCCAATAAATTCTGAACAAATGTAATGCTGATTTTTATAATTAATTGAAATTTTATATAATTCATAAAATAATTTTAGAAAATTTACTAAAACATTGATTAGTTCAGATTTAATTAATGAACCAAGATTTACGTTTTTATATATCAAATAGTTTTTTATTTCTAAATTTTCATACCAATCTGAGAGATCATAACATGTGTTTTGTACAAATAAACGTTCAGAATCTGTTAAAAATTTATCAGAATTGACAGATGGAATATTATTTTTTTCTAGTAATTCATATGTTTCATAATTTGTTGTTATAATTTTTATTTTATCATAGTCCACAACATCTAATAAATTTGAATAATCATCAACATTATCAAATACTATAATTTTTTCAACAGACATGGTAGATTTAAAATGTTGATTTCTTCCAGTTATAATCTTCAAATGTTGTATTGATCATTTCATTATCGTTTGGTTTCCAAGAAATATCTGCTAAGGCTAAAACACGTGAAACATCAGAATGTAAATTTATGTGAGCAGATGCAATATTTTTTGGAACGTGAACTAAAACTGGTTTTTCATCACTAGAAATAATTTCAGAATAACTTCCATCATTATTTTTAATCACAAAAAGAACCTTTCCATGGATACAGACAAAATAACTAGCTCTTTTTGTATGAATGTGAGGACCCTTAATTTCTCCAGGATTTACAGAACTAACGTAGACCATCTTAGGATGATTTTCTAAGAATTTGTCCCAATCTCGCCAAATAACTGTTAATTCACCATTCACATGTTGATCATCAATATTTTTTGTAGGGTGTTTTTCAAGATTTTCTGTGGAAAAATCATTCATACAAAGAGATTCATGGATTTACCATTAAAAGTTTGGATGGAATCATAGTATTCATTACAAGATTTTATAAATCAAACATATTTTTTTGAATTAAGTTGTTAACATTAGATTATCTAAAAAAAATTGATACAGAAAAGATGTTTGAAACTTATGATAACTGGCCTAAAATTGCCGAAAAAAGTTATAATAAAAAATTTTTAAAAATTAATGTAGAGGATATAGATCATATTGTTTTTGCAGGAATGGGAGGTTCAGGAACAATAGGAGATATTTTTTCATCAATACTTTCAAAAAGTAGAATGCATGTAACTGTAGTAAAGGGCTATTCATTACCAAAAACAGTTAATGAGAAATCTTTAGTTATATGTACAAGTATTTCTGGAAATACACAAGAAACATTATCGATTTTAAATGAATCAAAAAAATCTAATGCTAAATTTATTGGTTTGTCATCAGGAGGCATTATGGAAGAATATTGTAATAAAAATAATATCGAACACTTTAAAATAAAAAAAGATCATTCTCCTAGAGCATCTCTTATTGGATTTTTATATTCTGCTTTAAATATATTAAATGATACAATTCCAATCGAAAAGAAAGATATCGATGAATCAATTCGAACATTAAATGAAATTAATAAAAAAATTAATTCAAATAATCTTAATACAAAAAATATTGCTTTAGAAATATCAATGTGGATAAAACATATTCCAATTATCTATTATCCAGTAGGATTAGAATCAGTAGCAATTAGATTTAAAAATTCTATGCAAGAGAATGCAAAAAAGCATGTAATGTGTGAAAATATTATTGAGATGTGTCACAATGGAATTGTATCATGGGAGAGAAAATCAGATGTACAGCCAATTTTAATCCAAGGTAAGGATGATCATTCAAAAACCATTCAAAGATGGCAGATTATAAAAGAATTTTTTGATGAGAAGAAAATAGAGTGTAAAGAAATTTTTTCTGCTGAAGGAAATATTTTGACCAAAATTATTTGTTTGATTTATTTATTAGACACTGTTTCAATATATTATTCAGTTTTATCAAACATTAATCCATCACCTGTTGAATCAATAGATTTCATTAAAAAGAGATTATGATTATTTTTTCTTCAAAAATGTTTTAAATAGATTATTTATTTCATCAATTTGGTTGAGAGAATTATCATCAAGTAGTTCAAGATTAGGAATCACACAATGACCTCCTATGAAACCAGGATATAGTTTTGGACGATTTCCTAAATATTTGTGAATTTCTTCAGCAAAAGACCACATTTCATCATAATCAACATTTTGCTTTTTTGCAATCATTGCGCTCATTTGTGCAAAATTAATCAGCCAACCATAATATGATGTATCACAAACAATTTTTCCTAGTTCAAGAGTAATTGGAGAAGACATTTGTTTTCCTCGAAGCCCAGAATTTTTTAATAATTGTTGAAATTCAGTACATGCCCATTTTTTATTTGGGGCATTTTTTTCAATTGCAAAGAATTTTGTGTATTTTTTCATATCAAGCAACATTCTTTTGTGTACGCCACGAGTTGCACTATAAATTATAGGAATTTTTATTTGTTTTTGAATATTTGATGTAGTTGAAGGTTGAATAGTACTATGTATTACTACTCCTTGAGGTTCAAATTCTTTTACGAATTTTTTAATTTGAGATATAAAATTTTTCGTGAATGGAATACAAATATGAATAAAACGAATTTCAAGTGATGAATTTTTTTTTAATTTTTTTGGAATTAATTTTGGATTTAGATCATGACCTTCAACAATTAATGCTTTAGAAAATAATTTGTATAATGGAGAACCGATTTCACCAAATCCAATTACAATATCTTTTTTCAAATACAATAGCATGCTAATTAACATATTAAAAAATGAATTGACCAAAATATCAGTGGATTTTAGGATTTTAGTTATGAAAGATGATATAGAGGTTTTTTTAAATAAATTGAATGAAAGTGACAGTGGTAGCAGAAATTGGTTCTAATTGGGAAGGAGATTTACAAAAAGCTGAAAAACTTATTCGTGAATGCAAAAAAGCTAACGCAGATGCGGTAAAATTTCAGATGTGGAGAGCAACTGATCTATATAATAAATCACACCCAAAATGGAAAGAGATTAAAAAATCCGAATTAACTTTTGAAAAAGCTGAAAAAATAAAAAAAATTTCAGATAAAATAGGTATTGAATTTTTTTGTAGTGTATTTTTTCCTGAAGGTGTTGATTTTCTTGAAAAAATCGGTGTTAAAAAATATAAAATTGCATCAAGAACTTGTCTTAAAAAAGATCCTTATTCAATTGATACATTAAAACGAAAATCAATGACAAAAAAACAAATTTTTGTTAGTATGGGTATGGGAGGAGATAAAAATTATATAAAAAATGTTTTTAAAAATAATAAATTAGTTTTTTGTTACTGTATATCAGAATATCCACTAGAATTCAGAAAAATAAAATGGAATAATGCTCTAAAATTTGATGGATTTTCAGATCATACGGAAGGAATTATTGCACCTGTTATTTTTACTGCATTAAAAAAAGAAAAAAAATCCAAAAATATTTACATTGAGAAACATGTTAAATTAAAAAATTCAAAAGGACCAGATGCAAGTACTTCCATTGATACAGAAAAATTTGCAGAAATGATTTCTTATATAAGAGATATTGAAAAAAAATAATTTAATTTTTATTAATTATTTTAATAATCTGTGTAATTTGATTATTTGTTAGATTAGGATGAATTGGTATGGTAATGATTTCATTACCGATTTTTTCAGTAATTGGTAATGAGATATTTTTTCTATATAACGAAAATTGATGAATTGGTTGGTAATGATTTCCGGTTTCAATTCCAGACTGTTTCAATATTTTTTGCAATTTTTTTCTATTTTTAACACGAATCCAGTATAGATGATATGAGCAATTTTTATCAAATGGCATTTTTTGATCAATTTCTAATTCATTAAAATAACGCTTAGCAATTTTTTGTCGAATTTTTGTTAATTTATCAATTTTTTTAAGTTGTACTAAACCAAGTGCTGCAGAAAATTCATTCATGTAATAATTATTACCTAATTCTTTTACATCATAAACAGTAGATTTTCTATTAGTAATGCCACACCATCGTAATGACTTTAGTTTTTTTTCAAGAGATTTGTAATTTGGATGATTAATAGAGATTAATCCTCCGGTAGGCATTGCTAGATTTTTTACAGGATGAAAGCTAAAACATGATGCAAAATTATGTTTTCCAATTTTTTTATCATCATATTTACTACCAACAGCATGTGCTGCATCCTCAATAACTTGACAACCATGTTTTCGGGCAATTTTTTTTATTTCATTAAGATTTGAAGGGTATCCACCAAAATGTACAGGTAAAATTAATTTAGTTTTTTTAGTAATTGATGTTTCAATTGATTGTGGATCAAGACAAAGCGTTCTTTCATTTATTTCTGCAAAAACAGGTATTCCGCCATTTAATAAAACAGCATTAGCAGTGGATACAAAAGATAAAGAAGGTAAAATAACTTCTTTATTTTTTATTCCAAGTAGAGAAATTGCCAGATTTAGTGCCGCAGTTCCACTATTTACTGCAATACATAGATCTGAATCAACGTACTCTTTAAATTTTTTTTCAAATTTTTCTACATTTCCAACACCTTGACCAGACGCCCAAAATTTACTTTCTAATGTTTTCTGAATAGCATTTTTCTCTTCGGTACCTATATGTGGTTGAAATAGTTTAATTTTCATTCTAGCAATATTCAGATATTCATATTTTTAAGTTCATCATATGAAACATTATTAGATAAAATTACTTCACTACTTTTTGGCCCACAATTAAATAATAAATCAATTATTGACATGTTTGGAATGAATTCACCATTTCCTTGTGAATAATTTGGATGTATATATTCTTGAAAAAATACTTTGATTTTATTTTCATTAAATGAAGATAGATTAGCATAGTTTCTACCTAAAGAACCAAAAATGTAGGTAGACGCTTGAAGTTTTTTACACATATCTAAGACCAAATCAGATTTTTTTCCTTCTAAATCAAGATCAGAAGCACGTAAGAAATTTACATCAATTTTTAATTCTTTTAAGAACCAATGTAACATGTACTCATTTAATTCAGAAAGATATTCCCACGATTTTGAATAGATTTCTTCAAAAAATGAAATATAATTATCATAATATGTTGTTTTTTTATAATTTAATTTAATACTGGAAAAATGTTTTTGTTGCCAATTCATTGAATTGTTAATTTTAATTTCAGATGTTTTTAGATCACGATGACCTTTTCTCAAAACTGGAACAGTTAGCCATGTAGGTCCATTTTTTGTTTTTATATAATTTCGATTCATCCAATCCTTTGGCAAATATTGTACTTCATCAAAAAAAACGTACGTATCAGAAAGTGAAATTTTGTGGAATAATCCTAACCATGGCAAATAAACAGGCTGATGAGCAGTGAGAATCATATTATTTCTTTTTTGCAACAATATTCCAGAATGCTAAATTATTGTTTTGATTAGGGATTTTTGTTTTAATTATTTTTTCATTCAATAACTCAATTTTAAAATTTTGGAATAATTTTAAGATATGAGTTTTATTACTAAAATGTACGTTTCCAATTTTTTTAAATTGTCCATTTTTAAAATTATTTTTTGTGAACATATCATGAGATTTAGAACCATTTTGGTATTCAAAATGATTTGTGGAAAACCAATCTAATCCTAAATATTTTCCATTTCTATTTAATTTTTTTTCAATTAAATCTAAACATCGTTCTATATCAGTTGTAGAATTATGTGTCAATGATGAACGATCTATGATTAAATCAAATTTTTTTTCAAATGGAATTTCAGATGTAAAATCACAAGCCATTAAATTATTTTTTATTTTAGGATATTTTTTCTTTAATTTTTTAATAATGGATGAACTTCCATCAATACCAAAATATTCCATCTTTAAAGATAAGAAAAAAGGAATATTCGGACCTGAACCTGAACCTAATTCAAGTATTCTAAGATTTTTTCTTTTTGTATCAAAATGATTAACAATTAATGAAATTAGATCAGTGAATGGCCAATTATTAATTTGAAGGTTTTTTTGGTAAATGGTATTCCATTCTTTTGAAAATGTCATTTTACTATTACCGCCGATAAGATTGTATCAATTTGTTCATTTGTTAAAGATGGATAAATAGGGAGAGATACGGTCTTGTGTGAAAGTTCTAAAGAATTTGGAATTTTATTCCAATCATCTAATAATTCCCAATCTTCAGTTGGGACAATTGCTTTAACTCCTTTAGACTCTAATGAATTAATTATTTTAATTGGATTATCAGTTTTCATGATTGCTCGATATCTCACTGGTTCCAATATTCCGCGATATTTTTCATCTACATCAAGTAAATCCAAACCAGATTTTTTATAATATTGAAAAATCTCTTCACGTCGTTTTAGAAATGAAGGGAGTTTTTTTAATTGGGATCGACCTATTGCCGCTTGTAAATCAGTCATTTTGAAATTAAATCGAGTTTTTGTGTCATTTCTTAAATCAAATTCTCTATAATCTCGAACCGAATCAACATATTCCTTATTTGTTGAAACAAACATGCCTCCTTGACCTCCAGAAGTCATTAGTTTTGTGGCATAAAATGAAAAGATTCCAACATCGCCATGTAGCCCAACCATTTTTTTATTGATTTTTGCTCCCAAGGCTTGGCAACAGTCTTCGATTAATAATGAATTATTTTTTTCTATGAGAATTGGTATTCCATACATATGAGGTACTATTGAAATATCATGTTCATTTTTATTCAGAGTATTCATATCTAAATTTGGAGAATTTTTTGATGTGTCAATAATTTTTTCAATTCCTCCAGCCATCGAAACTGCATGACGTAAAGCTGAGCAAACATAACCAGGAAAAAGAATTTTTTTTTCACGTGGATTAAGAATTTTTAATGCAAGATATAATGAAGATGTTCCATTGGAAAGTGCCACTGCATGTCCAGGTGGTAAACCCAAGAAACTACAAAATTCATCTTCGAATGCTTTTACTTCTTGATCTTGGGATAGTTGTTTAGAATTAAGCACGCGTAATGCAGCTATTTCTTCTTCTTTGTCAAGTGATGGAAGATTATGTGGAATCAATTTTTAAATTATTTTCAAATAATTAACAATTAAGCACTTCGATCAAATTTATCAGAATAATATCCATCTTTTATTTGCATAGGGTTTCCAATTACTAAAGAATAGGGGTTTATTTTTATACCTTCAACAATTGTACCTGCAGCAATAACAGAATGATGACCAATGTGAGCTCCACCTTTTATAACGCAATGAGAACCAATAAACACATTATTTTCAATTATAATATTTTTTCTTTCAATTTCATCTGCCAATCCAATACATTTTTTGTGAGAATCTGCACTATTGATTGATACAAAAGAAGCTATATCACAATCATCACCAATTGATACATTAACATCTTTTGCGTTAATTTCTGACATACCACCTACATACACATTCTTTCCAAATTTTGGAGTTCCAACTATCCATACTAATGGATGAAAGGGGTTTTTCTGAAATGTTGTATTACGGTTAAATAATTCTTGAAATTTTTCAAAATCTGTCATTTATAATCATCCTCTTTTAGTAATTGACCTTTAAGAATTTTTTTTGTGGAATATTTTCCAAGAATTTTATCAATGAGTTTAGGAGGTAATCCATATCCGGGTCGTTTTAACCCTAAATTTTCGTTAGTAAGTAATTCTCCTTTTTCAATATCTTTTAAAATTACGATACTTCGTCTAGCAATATTTTTCATTTTTTCTTCAATTTTTGTTGGTCGAATATTTTCATTACCCAGCATTTTGAATGATTTGAAAACGGAGTTTTTCCAAATTTCTAATTCTGATGGATTAATGGAAAACCAATGATCAGGTCCCGGTAAATCACGATCTAGAGTGAAATGTTTTTCAAAAAATCTTGCGCCAAATCCACACGCTATAGAAGATGCAGTGCTATCAATTGTATGATCAGAAAATCCTAAAATTAATTCAGGAAAATGTCTTGAAAGTGTGTGAAATTTTAATAAATTAACATCTTCTGGCGGAGTAGGGTATTGAGAAGTAGTAACAAGTAAAATTGTTGGATAACCATCATGGAACCCAACAGTGTCTAATGCAGCAGAAACTTCTTCTAATGTAGACATTCCACTAGATAGAATTATCGGGAGTTTCGTATTGGAAAATTTTTTGAGTAAAGGTAAATTTGTTAAATCATCAGAGCCTACTTTAATCGCATCAATACCAAGTTCTAATAACAATTCAAGATCAGAATAATTTTGTGGTGTAGACATGAAATGAATTTTTTCCTTTTGGCATTTTTCATAGATTTTAATCCATTCATCATTTGAAAACTCACATCTAGAAAACATATCAATCATAGGTTCAGTGACTTCTTTCCCTTGAGATCTGTAGGTGTATGTTTCAGAAGAATTACCACAAAATTCACTAGCCTTGAACGTTTGGAACTTGATTGCATTTAAACCGATTTTTTTTGCAACTTCAATCATTTCAAATGCTTTGTTAATTTCACCATTATGATTAATTCCTGCTTCTCCAACAATAAACGGATATGAATTTTTTCCAATTAGTTGATTAGCAATTTTTATTTCGTACAAATTATCTCCCAAAGTTTTTAACAATAGATTTCTCAATTCTTGATGAACCCTTTCCGTCAACTAACTTCATTGAATTTTTAGACATTGATTTTAAATCATTGTTTGTTAAATTTAGAAAGATTTTTCTAAAATTTATTTTATTAGGCTTAATTGTTCCAAGGTTGATAATGCAATTTTTTGTAGACATTGCTTTAGCAATATCATATTGATCCATTGATGAGATAACAGTTATTCCAGGTAAACCTAAACAACAACGTTCCCAAGTCGTGGTTCCACTTGAGCCAATACAGATATCAGAATTTTTCATTAATTTTGCCATATTTTCTATTTGTTCAAAATACTTAAAATTTGAATTTTTAAGACAGAAATTTCTTATTGAATTTTTCTTAGAATTTGCTTTTCCAACAACTACAAAAATTTTGAAATTATATTCAAAGTTTTTCAAAAAATATAATGCATGCATTGTATAATTTTCTTTATCAGAACCACCGAAAGAAACTAGTATTTTTTTAATAGGTAGAGAACGAATACTTGAAAATTGACGTTCTTTGATAAACTGATTACGCAAAATAGCATAATCAGGACCAAATAATTTTATACAATTTTTTGGGATTTTATCTTTGTAAAGATTTTTCATGGAAGAATGTAAATTCTGATCTATAATCATATCACAGATATGTTTTCGAGTTTTAAGATCATCAATCACAATTAATTTATCAATATTTAATTTAATTTTTTTTTCCCATGTTTCAGATAAATTATAACTATCAACAATTAGGATATTTTTTTTATTAGATGATTTTTTAATAATAGAAATAGTTTCGTTGGCATCTTTTATTTGATTAATTTTTTTAGATTTATAAGATAATTTTTTAATAGAGAAGGTTTTTTTGTTTAAACTTTGAATTAGATTTCCTTTCAAATATCTAGTAATAAAAATTATTTTGTAAGTTTTTGATAAAACTAAAGCTAAGGCAATACATCTAACAAAATGTCCATAACCTACATCAGTTCCAGAGTCAACCCTGAAAAATATCGTTGTTTTTTTATTTTTCAATTCTTCTAATAATTTCAAATGCTTCTGCAGCTTTAAATCCTGCTACAGAACCCCATCTCATTGCAACGCTTCTCATATTTTCAGATGATCTAGGATGTGGAAAATCACGAATTTCTGATTCAAATAATTTCATAGCATTAATTTTTTTATCAACATGATTTTCAATATTTATAAAATAATTTGGATTAAAAGAATTTGGATAACTCCATTCTGTAGAAGATAATACTTCAAAAGATAAGATCTCATTAACAAAATATGTAGTAGGTCTACATGCAGTCAAAACAGCATTAAAAACAACTTTATGATCTACATTCAAGTCACTGTAATGATTTGTGTATATTCTATCAGGTTTCAAAGACTCAATTTCTTTTTCAATTACTTTTACCACATTTAACAAATGAATTCCATCCATTTCATTATCTGGAAAATCATAGAATTTTACATCATTAACATTCAGAAGTTCTGCAGATTTTTTTGCATCTTCTCTTAATTTTTCAATATCTTCTTGCCATTGTTTTTGGGTTTCTTTGGATACACTTTTGATTTCATGTTCTGAATTAGATGTATCTCTTCGTGCAGTAATTCCTGTTGCCATGTAAATGATTGTTACATTATCTTTTTTGGCTGTGTGTTTGGAAATTGTGCCACCCATACCTAAAATCTCATCATCAGGATGTGCGGCAATAATTAAAACATTCATGTACAAAAAATAATATCTGTGTATATTAATTATTATATGAAATTCTCAGTTTAGCAATCCAGTATTAGTGAATATTTTTTTTAGTTCTTCAACCGATATTTTTTCTACAAAATCAGATGAATAAACATCTATATTTTCAATTTTTTTCTTGTTAGGGAAATTATCTAGAGATGAGATATCTGTTTGAACAGAAGGATTGACTACAACATACATGTCTTCAAATTCCCAAGCATATTTCATTTCATCTTTATTAATTAGAACTTCATCTAATTTTTCACCAGGTCTTATACCTATGATTTCTTCATCAGTTGTTTCTAAAAGATCAAATAATGCATTTTTTACGTCAGTTATTGTATAAGCACGTAATTTTGGAACAAAAATTTCTGATCCTTTTCCAACTTGAGTAGCTTTCAAAATAAAATCTAAAGCTTCATCCATCGAAATACTAAATCGTGTCATGTTTGGATCAGTTATAGTTAATTTTTCTTTTTTTCTGATTTGCTCAATAAATTTTGGAATTACTGATCCACTGCTACCAAGAACATTTCCGTATCTTAGTGCAATAAATTTGGTGTTATGTCTTTCTTTTTGCAAATAATTACTAGCGGTTACAAATAATTTTTCCATTAATAGTTTTGTAGCACCATAAGTATTGAGTGGTGAAACTGCCTTATCGGTTCCAACACAAACTGCTCGTTCAACATTTTCTTCTAAACAGGCATCTATAACGTTCTGTGAACCAAGAACATTTGTTTTGATTGCCTCAAAGGGATTATATTCAATTACAGGAACGTGTTTTAATGCAGCAGCATGAAAAACGATATCAATATCTTCAACTGCTCTTACTAATCTATTATAATCCCGTACATCTCCAATAAGAAATCGTAATCTATCATCATGAATTTTTGATTCCATTTCAAGTTGTTTACTTTCATTTCTACTAAAAATTCTAATAGTGTCAACTTCTTCTTTGAGTAATCTTTTAGTTAAAGCTTGACCAAGTGAGCCAGTGCCCCCTGTAATTAGAATTTTTTTGCCTTTTAACATATTTTAAAAAATTAATTGATGAATAAATAGTCTTACCTAGTTATGATTAGTACAATATTTTATTAACATAGGAAAAAAAGTCACAGGTAATGAAATTATTAGTTACAGGCGGTCTAGGATTTATTGGTAGTAATTTTATACATAAATTATTAGAGCATGATGAAGAGATTGAGATAACAAATGTTGATGCAGAGTTATACGGTTCTGATCATAGGAATTTATCCGAAATTGAGAATTCTGGAAGGTATAACTTCGTAAAAGGTAACATTTCAAATAAAAAATTCATGGAAGAACAAATTTCAATGTGTGACGCGGTAGTAAATTTTGCTGCAGAATCACATGTAGATAGAAGTATTGATGATGCAAATCCATTTTTAGTATCTAATATTAGAGGTTCATTTACAATTTTAGATATAATTACTAATCAAAAGAAACGAATGGTTCAGATATCAACTGATGAAGTTTTTGGTAGTTTAAATCAAGGAACGGCAGATGAAGAATCAAGATTTAATCCATCAAGCCCATATGCAGCAACTAAAGCAGCAGCTGAACTTCTAATTAACTCGTATTCAATTACATTTGATTCAGATGTAATAATTACAAGATGTACAAATAATTTTGGTCCTAGACAATTTGTTGAAAAACTAATACCAAAAGTAATAATTTTAGCAAATAAAAATTTGAAAATTCCTATATATGGAAAAGGAAAAAATATTCGAGATTGGATTTTTGTGGATGATCATTGCAGCGCCATCGAAACAGTACTTTTCAAAGGTAAATCAGGAGAATCATACAATATTTCTGCCGACAATGAAACCGATAATCTTACAATAGTTAAAAAAATTCTAAAAATTATGGATAAATCTGAGGATCTAATTGATTTTGTAGAGGACCGACCTGGTCATGATTTTAGATATAGCATGTCCTCTAAAAAAATTAAAAATGAGTTAGATTGGAAAGTAAATACAACTTTTGATGAAGGATTAGAAAAAACAATCAAATGGTATATGAGTAATCCAGAAGTTTTAAACAATATTTCAGAAACGGTTTTGAATCCAACCCCATGGAAAAATAAGTGACGGTAAAAATCATGAAAGGAATTATTTTACATGGAGGACACGGAACACGATTAAGACCTTTAACACATACTGGTCCAAAACAACTTTTACCAATTGCCAATAAACCAATGTCACAATTCTGCTTGGAAGCAATAAAAGAAACAGGAGTTACAGAAATTGCAATAATTATTGGTGGAATAGGGTCAAACAAAGTAAGAGAATATTATGGTAATGGAGAAAAATTTGGCGTAGACATTACGTATATTGAACAAGATGAACCTAGAGGAATTGCACATGCAATAAGATTGTGTAAAGAATTCATAGATAATGAAAAATTTCTTGTTTTTCTTGGAGATAATATTATTCAAAAATCTATCGTTGATTTCGTAGAAAATTTCAAAAATTCAGATTATGATGCAACAGTTTTACTATGTGAAGTTGATAATCCCTCAAGATTTGGCATTGCAGATGTGAAAAATGATAAAATTATCAAAATTATAGAAAAACCAAAAAATCCTGAATCAAATCTAGCAGTAACTGGAATTTATCTATTAACTCCAAAAATTTTTGAGATAATAGATGAATTGAAGCCATCATGGAGAAATGAATTAGAAATAACGGATGCTCTAGACAATTTATTGAAACAAAATAATAACATAAGTTTTGAGAAAATTACAGATTATTGGAAGGATACTGGAACACCTGAAGATATTATTCATGCGAATGGAGAAATTATTAAGAAAATGTTGCAACAAGAAGGACAAAAAATTGATGAATATGTGGTAGGAGAAGAGACTGTAATTGAATCAAATGTAACAATCAAAGGACCAGTAATTATTGGAAAAAATTGTCAAATCTCTTCAGGTTCCTCAATTGGTCCAAATGTTAGTGTTGGAGATAATACAATCATTGCTGCATCAAGTATAGACAATTCAATCATCATGAAAAATTGTAAGATCAATTCTGCTACAGAAATAAAGAATAGTATTATTGCAAATAATTCAGAAATTAAAGATGAGAAAGGAATCAAGAAAATATTTCTTCTTGGAGAAGGCTCAAAGGTATCTCTTTGAGAAAAATTATTGATTAGTAACAGTAAATATCTCAGCACTTTTGTTTGAGATATGAATGAGTCACCTCTAGTTAGTATTATTATTCTTAATTATAACGCAGGAGAATTATTACTAAATTGTGTTGATTCTTTAAAAAAATCAACATACCCAAATCTAGAGATATTAGTTGTAGATAATATTTCATCAGATGATAGTCAAAAAAAGTGTAAAGAGAGATTTCCCGATATCAAATTAATTCAAAATAATAAGAATCTTGGATATTGTGGAGGAAATAATGTAGGAATTAAAGAAGCAAAAGGAACATTCGTAATTATATTAAATCCAGATACAATAATTGAACCTAATTGTATCAATGAATTAATTTCTGCTTATAATAAATTTGGAGAGGGATTGTATCAACCAAAAATTCTATCATTAAATGAGGATAACACCATACAAAGTACAGGAAATATGCTTCATGTTTTTGGATTTGGTTTCGCTAGAGACAAAGGAAATAAAATTGTAAATAAAATAGAAGAGATCCAAGAAATCGGATATGCATCTGGAACATGTCTTTTTACATCTAGAGAAGTTATCAAAAAAGTAGGATTACTAGATGAGTTTCTTTTTTTATATCATGATGATTTGGATTTGGGTTGGAGAGCAGCACAAATTGGAATAAATTCATACTATGTTCCAAAGTCTGAAATATTTCATGTTGAAAGTTATTCACTAAAATGGTCATCAAAAAAATTCTATTGGTTAGAAAGAAATAGGAAATATTGTATTCTCACACATTATTCAAAGGAAACATATGAAAAAATGAAATTTTCATTGATGTTAATTGATTTATTTGTATGGGCATTTTATTTTTCAAAAGGTTTTCTTGGTGTGAAGATAAAGGCAGAATTAGATATAAGAAAAAATAAAAAAAATATAGAAAAAAAATACAAGGAATTAGAAGAAAAAAAGATTATTCCTGATGTTGAATTAATAAAAAAATTTCCTGATGAAATATTTGTGCCAAAAAATGTTTCAGAACAATCAATAAATGTCACATTTAATTCGATATTAACAAAATTAAGCAAAAAAGTAAAGAAGAATATTATTTGATTTTTTCAGATATTACAACAGCCACAGCAATTTCATTTTCATGCGATAACGATGCAAGAAATTTGTAGTTTTGTTTAGAATTTAATATTTCAATGAACGGTTTAGAATCTAAATATGATGTTTCAATTTCGGATAAAATTATTTTTTTATTAATAGATTTGATTACTGCTTCTTTAAGAGCAAATTTTGCTGCAAATTTTTCATAATAATTTTCAAATTTTAAACAATAAGTTATTTCTTGTTCTGAAAATATTTTTTGGTAAAAACTTTCATTTTTCTTGAATGGTTTATCCTTAAATTTTTTTATGCTTGAAATATCAATTCCAATACCAAAATTTTCAATCATCTCTAACAATTATTCTTCCTTCTCCACATAGAAGAATGTCTTTTTTGTTATTTGTGATTTTTGATTCAATTTTAATAATTTTTGTTGATTCGCTTTTATCATTTACAATACTTGAAACAGTAAGTTTGTCTCCAACATAACATGGATTATGAAATTCAAGCATTTGTGAAGAATATAATGCATGTTTTCCTGGAAGATACATTCCAACCATTCTTGATAAGAATGAAGCAAGTAGCATACCATGAACAATTCTTTTTCCAAATTTAGTTGACTTGGCAAATTCATCATTCATATGAATAGGACTAAAATCTCCAGAGATTTTTGCAAAATTGTCTACTAAAGATTGAGTGATGGTTACATTGAATTCTTTTGTTAGACCTATTTCAATTTGATCAAAAGTTAATTCAGAGAGATTTTCAGACATTAAGAAACATTATGATTTTTTAGATGTCGTTTAATATCAGCTACAGTTTTTACGTCAGTAATTTCTGATATTGAGAATTTTACTTTAAAATGATTTTCAAGTTCGTCTACTAAAACTAATCCGTTAAAGGAATCCCAAGTTTCAATATTTTCCGGACTAGATTGATCATTAACTATGGATTCAGAAATTGAAAATACTTTTGCAACAATTACATTAACATCATCAATCATTCAATTTCAACCTTCAAGTGTTTTGGTAATTTTATTTCATTATTTAATTTATAGATCCAATTATCACCTTCTTTTTTGAAACCAAAATCATGAAGAAAATTTTCAGCAGGTTTATTTTTTTGAGTTGGGATGAACTTGGCATGAATTTCCTCTACACCACTATTTTTTGCATCAATAAGAATTTGAGATAGAATGCCATTCTCAACTTTTCTACCCATAATTCGACAACTTAAAAGAAATGTATCAATATTCCATATTTTATTTTGTTTGTCGATTATGTATACACCAGTAATTCCATTATCACCAAATTTATCTAAAACTTGTGCACAACCAACAATGAAATTATTATTATTTGTTAAATTTCTAATTTCTTCCTCTTGATATCGCCTTGTTGTTAAATTAAATTGGTTTGTTTTTAATGTAAGTTGAGAAATTCTTGGAATTAAGAATTCACTGGATTTTTTAATTTTTACTTTTATATCCATTTGTTCAAGAAAATCATCAAGGCTTGAAATTGATTTTTTAAGTTCATTACGTTTTCTTTGTTGCGTATACATTTCGCCTCTTTTGGTATCTTCTTCGGTTCTTTGTAAAACATTGAAATCATTAAGATCTTTAAGAATTGGTGAAAATTGTGAGGGATCATCAGGTAATTCGACTGTTAAAATTTCAGAAAATTCTTGTCTTATTCTTTCTCGGTTAATTTTGTCGTCATCAAAAAATACAATGCTATTTAGTCCAATATTTATTTCATCAGCAATTTGTTTTAAATTTTCAGCTTTATCGTTCCAATTAATTTTAATGCTAGCAAAATTTTTTTCTCTTAAAATCATATTTGGATGTTCTTGAATTATTTTCATTGCATCATCAAAATTATTTTTACTGTTAATAGCTAGAATTATTCCTTGGTTCCATAAAGATAGTAGTACTTTTTGAAAATCAACAAATGCCCTACCATTAGCTGAATGGCCTAATTCAATTCCATCAAAACCATCTTCCCCAACAATGCCACCCCAAAGTGTATTATCTAGGTCTAAGACAATGCATTTTCTATTTGTTCCAGTAATGGATTTTATGTAACTCATTAAATCATAAGAAAAATGTGGAATTATATTTAGAGCAATTTGTATATCACCTAAATGAAATTGTCTATAATCAAAAGTATTTTTTTCACCATATTTAGATACAAATTGATTAAAATCATAAACATAAACGGAGTTATGGGTTTTAGAGATCTTACGAAGCGAGTTATTTAGTTCTTCAATCATCTCATGAAATCCAAAATCAGATTTGTTTTCAATGATACCGTTTGGTGAGTATGATGGAATGTTAAAATTTGTAATTATTAATTTTGAATTTTGATTTTTTTCAAAATATCGTATAATGTTTTCTAAATGATTAATTTTTTCTTCAACTAACGATTTCCTTTCTTCATCAGAGATATTATATGGAAAATGAAAGTTTTCACCAAGAAAATTTCTAATATCCATAATCAAAAATGTCACATCGGGACAGAATTTATGGTAGTCACTTTTAGGGTTAAGGAGTTCTTGATTGTATTGGTTATACCCTGCCACAAATGATTGATATCTAATTCCAAGTTCTGAGCACATTACGTGTAATGTTTCATTCAAGCCATTTAGAGTGAAACTTGATAATATGGCTACTTTGATTTTTTTATCAAATTTGAGATCATCGATATTTTTTGATAGAGATATGTAATCCGAAAGTGTTTTTTCCAAGTTTCTATACTAAAAATAATTGTTTCAACAATAAATATTATGTATGAATTCTACTATTTTTTATCAGTAAGCTTTAGATTTTGAAAAATTGCGTTAATCATGACTAGTATGAATAATGATGAAAAAAGCACATTCCCTATTAATGAAAAAGAAGTAATGGATTTTTACGGCTATTCAGGTGCGATAGGACGATTCAAGATTAAAATAAAATTTTTGAGAAGTTGGATTTTACATTCTTTAGCATATTCTTCACCATTATCAAATTTTTCAGTTTCAATGCAAAGAGCGAGAGGAGTACAAATTGGTAAGAATTGTCATGTTAATCCTTATGTTTTAATTGATTTGATTTATCCAAGAATGATAGAAATAGGTAATAATGTTACACTTGGTTCACATTCAATGATTTTTGCTCATAGCAATCCGTCAGCAAATTTATTTTTAAAACAGGGAGATTTTCCAAGAAAAGTATCAAAGGTTACTATAAAATCTGGTGCAGTAATTAATCCAGGTGCAATAATTATAGCTGGTGTAACAATTGGTGAAAATTCAATTATCTCACCTAGAAGTGTTGTAACGCAAGACATACCAGACTACTGTATTGCAGTAGGTAATCCTGCAAGAGTTATAAAAAAAATTAATCATTAAAGATAAAAAATGAATATTTTAGGAATAGATTTTGAAGATTGGTTTCATCCAGAATTAATTCAAAAATCAATTTCAAATAATAAAGAACCAAAAGTAATCAATGGGATTTATAAGATTCTTGAATTATTACGACAAAAAGAAACTAAAGCAACATTTTTTGTAGTTGGAGAATTATTGGAATACAAACCTGAGTTATTGGATTTAATTTTAGAAGATAATCATGAGATAGCATTTCATACAATGAAACATACTAGAATAGATTCTTTAGATTATGAGGAAAAATTTGATGATGAAATAAAAATATTTAATAAATTAACAAATGGGAAGTCAAAGGGATTCCGTGCACCAAGTTTTTCACTTAACGAGAGTAGCTCTTGGGCCATAGATGTATTAGAAAAAAATCAATATGTTTATGATAGTAGTGTGGTTCCAGCAAAAACAAATTTGTATGGAATTCCAGATGCAGAAAAAGAACCATACAAGATTACAAATCAAAATATAAAAAATAATTCTGAGAATGGAAAAATTTTAGAATTTCCATTATTGGTAACAAAATTTTTTGGTAAAAGTATACCTGCTGCAGGCGGATTTTATTTGAGAACTTTACCATCACGAATAATTGAAAATGCAATAAAATCCTATGAAAAAAAAGGAATTCCAGGAGTATTTTACATCCATTCGTGGGAATTGACTCCTGAATTTATGCCTAAAATCAAACTTCCAAAAAAAGATCATTTCATCACATTTCATAATATCAACAAAGCATATCCCAGAATGGAAAACTTGTTAGAAAAATTTGAGTTTACGTCATTTAGTAAGTATATTCAAGAAAACAAGGAGAAATTATACTAAACCTTTTTTTTATCATAATGGATTTTTGGATTAACGTGATAATATGAGAATAGTATTTGACCTTGATGGAGTAATTTGTGAACTGAAAAAGCCTTCAGAATCATATTCTGATGTAATTCCTAAAAAAAAAGTTATTCAAAAAATGAGAGATTTAAAGAATGAAGGTCATTATCTAATCATCCATACAGGAAGACATATGAGAACATGTGATGGAGATGTTGAAAAAGTAATTAAAAAAATTGGGAAAGTGACAGAAGATTGGTTAGAAAGATGGAATGTTCCCTATGATGAATTAGTTTTTGGAAAACCATATGCGGATATTTACATTGATGACCTTGGAGTTGAATTTTCATCCAGTGAGAAATTAGGGAAAAAATTGGAATCAATACAACCAGTAATAATAATTCCAATGGCAGGAGAAGGAAAAAGATTCAAGAATGAAGGCATACAAAAACCAAAATTTATGATTGAGGTAAAAAATAAAACACTGTTTGAATGGTCAATAGAAAGTTTACCGATAAATATTTCAAAAAAAATAATTTTTATTTGTTTAGAAGCTCATGAAAATGATTTCAAAGTTAGTGAATTTATTAAAAAAATAATGATTTCAAAATATCCAAACTCAAAATATGAACTTGTTTTTATTAAAGAGGTAACTGGAGGACAAGTTGAAACAGTACTATATGCAAAACATTTGGTAAGACCAGAAAATTCAATAATAATTTATAATATTGATACACATTTTATTTCAACAAGATTAAAATCAAAAATTTTGACACTAAAAAATAGAAATATTGATGGATTACTTGGATGTTATGAATCAAGTGACGAAAATTTGAGTTTTGTTAAATTAAATGAAAAAGGTTTTGTTGAACAAGTTAAAGAAAAAGAAAAAATATCAAAATATGCATCTACAGGTTTGTATATTTTTTCAAAATCAGAACAATTTTTTACAGCTGGTGAAAAAATGATTAAAAATAGAAAAAAAATTAAAAATGAATATTATATTTCAGAGATTTACAATATGTTGCTTAAAGTAAATGCACAATTTGAAATAGATATTGCAGAAGAATTCACTGTATTAGGTACTCCGAATGATCTAAAAAAATTTGAGACATAGAATCATGGAAATAAAAGATCTTAGAGTACTTATTTTAAGTGCAGGACAAATTGACGATGAATTAGCAAAAATTTTTGGAAAAATTCCTTCAGGATTAATTCCAATTAATGGTAAACCAGTAATTTTTAGAATTATTGATAAACTATTAGATGAAGGAATTATGAAGATTTCAATTACAGTAGGATACAAAAAAGAAGTTTTGGAGGAAATTATTTGTGAACAATACAAAAATCAATGTGAATTAGAATTTATTCCAACTGATCATCATCAACCACCGGGAAATTCAATCAAAACATCCATGAAAAATTGTAAAGAGGAAAAATTATTAATTATTTTAGGCGATACGTTAATCGATAATAATTTAATAGATCTCATAAACAAAGCAAAAAATTTTGTTTTAACATCCGAAAAATTTTCCGATACAAAGAATTGGTGTGTAATTACAAAAAAAGATGAGAAAATTGATGAGATTTTTGATAAAAAACAGCTTTACGATGATAAAAAATATTATGCACTAGTTGGATGTTATTTCTTCAATAACGTAAATTTGTTAAAAACTGTTTTAGATGAATTTCTAGATGAAGATAGACTTGAAATTAGTTCTATAATTGAAAAGATCAAAAAAACTGAGGAATTTGAATCCGTAAATGCACAAAAATGGCTTGACGTGGGACATTTGGAAAATTATTTTTTAACAAAACAATTTGTTTTAAAAACAAGATATTTCAATAAATTACAATTTGATGAACTAGGAGAAAATGTTATCAAAACGAGTACAAATAATGAGAAGTTAATTGATGAGATAAATTGGTATAAAACAATTCCAAAAGAAATTTCAGATTTAGTTCCAAATATATCAGATTCATCAACAGCAGATAATCCGTTTATAAAATTAGAATACATTAAACATCCAACATTATCAGAATTGTGGTTATATGGTGAATTTTCATCTGATTTCTGGAAAGGAGTTATCAAGAATCTATTTGATATTATTCAAAGATTTAGAAAACAGAATAAACAAGTTACAATTGAGCAATACAATTCAATATATTTTAAAAAAACATTGAATCGAATTGATGAATTAATTGAGATAAGTGACTTATTCAAAAGAATTTTTGATGAGGATTTTGTTATCATTAATCATAAAAAACTTAAAAATTGGAAATTAATGAAAGACGAGATTAAAGAGAAAATAAACAACATGTTCAATGAGGAGGATAATTGTTTAATTCATGGAGATCTTTATTTCTCTAACATACTTTATGATTCTGAAAATATGGTTTTCAAATTAATAGATCCTAGAGGGAAATGGGGAGATAGTACATCTGGAGACATCAAATACGATGTAGCGAAGATAAGACATTCAATAGTAGGGGGTTTTGATACAATTACTAATGGATTATACTCAGCAAGATATCTTGATGTAAATGAGATAGAATACAAGGTTTTCAAATCAAAAGATAATCAGTTAGTAGGTCAAGAGTTGGATGATAATATTAAAAAAAATTGGAAATTAGATGAGATTAAAATGATTGAAGGATTGTTATTCATTTCTATGTTACCACTTCATAGCGATAATCTTGAAAGACAATTAGCATTTTTTTGTATTGGAATAGAAAGATTAAAT
>CERS01025650.1_pt1:0-25000 | contig 28699 bp, 29 predicted proteins | sample 356251 | NCBI WGS metagenome assembly CERS01 (sample SAMEA2621020, study PRJEB7988) | marine metagenome | isolation source: saline water (ENVO:00002010), including
GAGAGATTTAATATGCAAGTAAAAGCAAAAGAATCTGGAGATGAAGAAGCGATGTATTATGATTCAGACTTTATCAGAGCACTTGAATATGGTTTACCACCAACTGGTGGCTGTGGAATTGGTATTGATAGATTAGTGATGTTACTAACAGATAGCCCAAGTATTAGAGATGTAATTTTATTTCCTCATATGAGATCTGAAACATAATATGACTAATCGTGACACAGTGTCTCCAAAAGATGCATTAAATCTTTTAATGGAAGGAAACAAACGTTTTATCAATAACACTCCACGCCAATATGACACAATAAAGATTAGACAAGAAACTAAAAATCATCAACATCCTTTTGCTTCTATCTTAAGCTGTAGTGATTCCAGAACCAATATTGATACTATCTTTGATCAAAATCTAGGTGATTTATTTAGTGTAAGATTGGCTGGAAATATTGCTTCTACGGAGGCAATTGGAAGTCTTGAATTCTCCTGTAAGCATTTAGGCTCAAGATTAATTGTGGTGATGGGTCATTCAAATTGTGGCGCAATTAAAGCTGCTTGTGACGATTATAAAGGAGGTAATATTGGAGAAATTATTAAGTTAATTGCACCTGCTGTTACAGCGGAAAAATCTGTTAACGACAAAGAGCAAAGAGATTCAAAAAATGAATTATTCGTCGAGAAAGTTAGTTTTTTGAATGTTCAGAAACAAATAGAAACAATACTTCAGAAAAGCTCAATCATCAGTGAAATGGTTAAGGATAAGAAAATTGGAATTGTAGCGGGTGTTTATAGCTTATCTTCTGGTTTATTTGAAATAGATTTAGATAATTCAATTTTGTAATAACCATATCCCGGTAGCAATCAAACATTCTAATTTATAAAATCTTATTTTAGAATTTGTCATGTAAATGTCATATTTAAGCTTCATAATCTATTCCATAAATAATTATTTTAATGGAGTAGATAAATGAAAAATAAGATATTAATCGGGTTCATTACAACTTTGATGGTTTCATTTTCAGGTTGGGTGCATTCTGATACAACTGAAGATCTTATAAATGCTTTGATTGTAAAAGGTGTCTTAACTGAACAAGAAGGTAATCTTTTAGTTAAGCAAGCAAAGGCTGAAAAAAAGAATAATGGTAAGGTTAAGTTTAAAAAAGGTGGTGGCTTATCATTTGAAAGCGGGGATGGTGAAAGTAATTTAAAAATTGCTGGAAGAATTCAGCTTGATTATCGTGACTTTGATACGGGTAACGGTTCTTCTGCGAATAGTAAGGCTGCTGATGGTTTTGATGTTAGGAGAGCTTATCTTGGTGTGGAAGGCACAGCCAATAAATATTATGGATATAAATTTGTTGGATCTTTTGATTCAAGTACTAAATTGGATGAAGGGTATCTAGAATTTAAACACATAAAAAAAGCAAAGTTAAGAATGGGTCAATTTAAAATGCCTATGAGCTTAGAGGAAAGAACTAGCTCACGTTTTTTAAATTTTACAGAGCGTTCATATGTTAACAATGCTTCTATTACTGCAGGTAAAGAAGTGGGAATGATGATTCATGGAACACCATCCGAAGGTATTAATTATGCTTTTGCAATTTTGAACGGTTATGGACAAAATATAGATATGGTTGATGATAGAAATGATGGTCTAGAATGGATGATTCATGTCGATACTGATTTAGCTAAAAGAAATAAATGGAAAGACCAAATAGTCCATCTAGGCGCAAGTTACTCTGATCAAAATGACATGCTTCTAACTTCTACAGCATCATCTCAACAAACGTTAGGTAAGGGCCAAGAATTTTTCAAAACTAAATTAAGTGGAACAGCCACTGATGTTTCTAGATCTAGATATGGGTTAGAGCTAGCTTTAGCAAAAGGTAATAAAAAATTTCAAACAGAATATGCCAATGCTTCATGGGATACTAGCCTAGGAGGGAGTCAGGATGTATCAGCATATTATGCTGATGTAGGTATTTTGTTGACTGGTGAATCTTATTCAAAGTCATATAAATCAGAATCTGCTGGAGGTAAGTTTGATCGCATTAAACCTAATAGAAATTTTAATCAAAAAACTATGACTGGAGGCGCTTGGGAACTAGTAGCTGGTTATTCAAAATTTGATGCTTCAGATATTACATCATCAACCGCGGGTATGCAGCTTGACAGTGCCACAGCAAATACTAATGAAGCAGATACATATAGGTTGGGACTGAAATTTATTCCAGATCCAAATACAAGAATTATGCTTAGTTATGTAAATACTGATTTTGATGGTGAGAATAAAGAAATAGCAGTATCAGGAGCGACGATGGATGATGAGAGAGCTATTAATATAAGAATGCAATATGACTTTTAGGCACTAAGCAGCAATTGAAAAGTACTACTCCTTAGTTAAAAAGGGCTGATCTTAGGATTAGCCTTTTTTATCCCTCACTTACTAAATTAATTGTATATTTTGGAATTTCAATTGTAAGATCTTCGTCTTTTACTATAGATTGGCAAGACAATCTTGATTGAGGGCACAATCCCCAAGCCTTATCAAGCATATCGTCTTCATCTTCTTCTGAAGGATCTAGTGAATCAAGACCTTCTTTTACAATTACATGACAGGTAGTACATGCACATACCTTTTCACAAGCATGCTCAATATGGATATGATTTTTTAATAGAGAATCACATATAGAATCTCCAGGTTTGGCTTCTATAATATCTCCTTCTGGACATATTTCTTGATGAGGCAATATGATAATTTTTGGCATACTAAAATTCCAGTGAGCTAACTGATTTTCCAGTTAATGCTTTATGAATTGATTGATCCATACGCTTAGCTGCAAAAGCCTGACTGTTATCATTGAGTAATTTTGAAAGTTTTTCTATACGTTTTCTATCAGAAGAATCTAGTAATTTTCTTAATTCAGTTAAGTTTTTTTGTAATAGATTTAATTCTTTTTTATTTAATAAACCAGAATCTACTTTAATTGCATTTTCAATCATCTCACAAAGTTGCAAGGCTTCTGTTTTTGCTTCAGATAAAGCCCTTGATTCTTTATCTTCTTTTGCAAGATTAAATGACTCTTCTAACATTTTTTTTATTTTTTTATCAGATAAACCATACGAAGGTTTTACTTCTATTTCGGACTGAATACCAGAAGATTGCTCTTTAGCACTTACAGAAAGAAGCCCATCCGTATCAACTTGAAAAGTGACTAAAATTTTAGCTGCGCCAGCCACTAATGGCGGAATACCCTTGAGGGTAAATTTTGCTAATGATCTACAGTCCTTAACTAAGTCACGCTCACCTTGAACAACGTGAATAATCATAGCCGTTTGCCCGTCTTTATAGGTTGTAAATTCTTGACCCATTGATATAGGCAATGTTGAATTACGTGGAATAATTCTTTCAACAATCTCACCCATCGTTTCAATTCCTAAAGATAATGGAATCACATCAAGTAAAAGAAGATTATCATTAGTATTACCCGCTAAAATATTTGCTTGCTCTGCAGCACCTAAAGCAACAACTTCATCAGGATTAAGATCATTTAAAAGTGGTTGATTAAAAAATTTTTTCACAGCATTTTGAATGCAAGGCATTCTAGTTGAACCACCCACCATTACAACTCCATGAATTTCTGAAACATCTAATTTTGCATCATGAAGTGCGTGACGAGTTGAATCAATTGTTTTCTTTGTTAAATCTTTAGTTATTATTTCAAAATCTTTTTGACTTAGTTGGCATTGAATATTTAATTTCTCATTAATTTTTTCATTAATAGTAAGAGATGTTTTATTGGTTAGTTGTTCTTTCAGTTTTCTTGATAGAGCATAAAGTTTTTGTTTTACTGTTGCATCAAGTGTATTAATTTTATTTTTTTCACGAAGCCAATTAAAAATTGCTCGGTCGTAATCATCTCCGCCAAGATTAGCATCTCCATGTGTAGCTTGTACCTCAAATATACCTTTAGATAAATTTAGAATAGAAACATCAAATGTCCCTCCACCCAAATCATAGATTACAAAATTTCCTTCTTTATTTTGATCTAAACCATACGCTACTGCTGCAGCTGTTGGCTCATTAATTAATCTAAGTACATTAATTCCTGCCAGTTTTGCTGCATCTTTAGTTGCTTGTCTCTGGGCATCATCAAAATAAGCTGGAACAGTAATAACTGCTCCATATAAATCATTTCCTAAAGTTTCTTCAGCAGTGATTTTAAGTTTTTTTAAAATATCAGCTGATATTTGAATTGGATTCTTATCGCCTTGATTTGTTTTAATTGAAATAACACCTTCTTTATCATGTAAATCTAAAGAATAGTTTTTTGGATCAATATCAGAAACATTTTTTCCAATCAGTCTTTTGACTGAAGAAATAGTATTTTGAGGATCATGTATTTGAAGTTCTTTTGCTTCTTCGCCAACAATAGTATTGTCTGTTGAATAATTAACTACTGAAGCTAATAAATTACTATCATTAGTCTGTTTTAGAATACTAGCTGTTCCACTAATTACTGCTGCAACCAGAGAATTAGTCGTGCCTAGGTCAATTCCCACCGCATTTCGATGTTCATGAGGCATTGTACTTTTTCCTGGTTCAGAAATTTGAAGAAGCGCCATTATTTTGTCTCTATCATATTAATTTGTTTCATAATTTTATGATTTAATTTATCAATAAATTGAATTTTGTTAATAATTTCAGCTGCATCATTCCAATTCTTATTTTTATCACATTCATTTTCTAAGTCATCTAGTTTTTTTTGGTATTCCTTACTAATTACTAATTGAAATTTTTCTAATTCTTTTTTTTGTTTCCATATAGATTCTAGATGCTCCTCCCATTCCATTTGTTGTATTAAAAAATCGGGAGGTAAAGCCGAATCATTTTGTTCAGATTTTAAATTTATTTGGATTAGATATTTAGCTCTTTTTATCGGGTCTTTAAGAGTTTGGTATGCGTCATTAACTTCTGTAGATTTAATTAATGATTGTTGTTTTTCAATTTGACTTGCTGATACAAATTTATCAGGATGAATTTCTGCTTGAATTAGACGGTAAGATTTCTGAAGTTTATTAAGATCAATATTAAATTGCATTGGAAAATTGAATATTTCGAAATAGTTTTGGGTCAAACCGTGAAACTCTCTCCACAGCCACAGCTATCTTTGACATTTGGGTTATTAAATTGAAACCCTTCGTTCAAACCTTCTTTTATGAAATCTAGTTCAGTGCCGTCAATATAAATAAGGCTTTTGGGATCAACTAAAATTTTAATTCCATGACTTTCATAGACTTTATCTTCCGGTAAAACGTCATCAACAAATTCTAATGTGTAAGCCATTCCTGAACAGCCGGTAGTTTTTACCCCTAACTTTAATCCAATCCCTTTACCTCTTGATTTGAGATATTTTTGTGCTCTTTCAGCAGCTTTTTCTGTTAAGGATATAGCCATTATTTTTTCTTAGCTTTGATATCAGCAACTGCTGCTTTAATTGCATCCTCAGCTAAAACTGAACAATGAATCTTAACTGGAGGCAAGGCTAATTCTTCAGCAATTGCTGAGTTTTTAATTTCACCTGCTTCATCTAATGATTTACCTTTCAGCCATTCAGTCACAAGAGAGCTAGATGCAATTGCAGATCCGCATCCATAAGTTTTAAATTTTGCATCTTCAATTTTGCCATTTTCACCTACTTTAATTTGTAGTTTCATAACATCACCACAAGCAGGAGCGCCAACCATTCCAGTTCCCACTGTTGGATCTTCTTTATCAAAAGAGCCAACATTTCTTGGATTCTCGTAATGATCTAGTACTTTATCGCTGTAAGCCATATTAAATTTCTCCTAAAAATTTTAATGTTCTGCCCATTCTACTTTTTCTAAATCTATACCATCTTGATACATCTCCCAAAGAGGGGATAACTCTCTGAGTTTACCTATTTTTTCTTTTAAAAGCTCTATTGTGTAATCAATATCTGATTCTTTAGTAAAACGTCCAATTGAAAACCTGATTGAGCTATGTGCTAATTCATCTGATCTTCCAAGCGCTCTTAATACATAACTTGGTTCAAGACTAGCTGAGGTACAGGCTGATCCACTTGAAACAGCAATACCTTTAATTGCCATAATAAGAGACTCGCCTTCAACGTAGTTAAAACTAATATTGAGATTGTGTGGAACTCTTTTATCGATATCTCCATTGATATAAGTTTCTTCAATCTCAGTTAAGCCAGATAATAAGCGTAATTGTAATTTTTTAATTCTGGCATTTTCTATTTTCATTTCTTCTCTGGCGATTCTAAATGCTTCTCCCATCCCAACAATTTGATGTGTCGCGAGAGTACCAGAACGCATGCCTCTTTCATGCCCACCGCCATGCATTTGTGCTTCAATTCTAATACGGGGTTTGCGTCTGACATATAAAGCACCTATACCCTTTGGACCATATGTTTTATGCGCTGAAAAGCTCATGAGATCAACTGGTAATTTTTCTAAGTCAATTTCTACTTTACCGGTAGCTTGAGCTGCGTCTACATGAAAAATAACTTTTTCTTGTCTGCATAGATTGCCTAAAGCCTCAATATCTTGAATTACTCCAATTTCATTATTCACTAACATTACCGAAGCAAGAACTGTATCTGGCCTAATTGCATCTTTAAATTTGTTTAAATCTATCAAACCGTCAGGTTCTGGTTCAAGTAAGGTTGTTTCATAACCCAAACGTTCCATTTCTCTTACAGCGTCAATAACTGCTTTATGTTCTGTTGCAAGACTAATGATGTGTTTGCCTTTTGAGGAGTAAAAATTACTAGCCCCCTTAATGGCTAAATTATTTGATTCAGTAGCGCCTGATGTCCAAATAATTTCTCTGGGGTCCGCATTAACTAATTTTGCAACTTCTTTTCTAGCATTTTCAACTGCTTTTTCTGCCGTCCAGCCGTATGGATGACTTCTGGAAGCAGGATTACCATAACTTTCAGTAATAAATGGAATCATTTTTTCTGCAACACGAGGGTCGACAGGTGTTGTAGCAGAGTAATCCATATAAATTGGCATTGTGTTCGCATCATTTTTCATAATTTCTTTTACCTTTATTATGCTGCCATAGCAGTTAGTTGTTTTAATCTATTTACTTCAATCTTTAAAGCTTCTACAAAGCTATTAATATCATCTTTTCTTGTTTTAACTCCTAAACTAACCCTTAATGCTCCTTGCGCTAGCTCTTCATCAATCCCCATTGCCAGTAAAACATGACTTGGTTCAGAGCTATTACTTGAGCAAGCAGAGCCACTTGCAATTGCAAAACCTTTTCTATCAAGCGCAGTAAGCAAAGTAGATCCATCAATATTCTTAAATGCAAAAAAGGTAGTGTTAGCTAATCTTTTAGTTTGATCTGAAAAAACAATAGCACCTAAATTTTTTAACTCTTTTTCAAGCAGTGCACGATATTTTTTAACTTCATCATTAATAGTGACAACATTTTTTTGAACTCGTTCACATGCTTTACCAAAACCAACTATGGCAGCAATATTTTCAGTTCCACTTCGCAAACCTTTTTCTTGGCCCCCACCTGTTAGATGTGGAAACAAATCTATTTTTTTATTCAATATAAGTGCTGCTGCACCTTGTGGCCCATAAATTTTATGGCTTGAAATGGTCATAGCGTCAATTTCTAATTCTTCGAAATCAACATTAATTTTACCAATCGCTTGGACAGCATCTGTATGTATTTGAATATTATTCGATTTTGCCCATTTTGAGATAGCGGCAAGATCTTGAATAACTCCTGTTTCATTGTTAGCCATCATGACAGAGAGGAATGTAATATTATTTATATCTTCTTTAGTTAATTTTGACAGATTTAATAAGCCTTGATTATCAACTGGTATCTTGATATTTTTGAAACCAAAAGGCTCAATAGATTTAATTGGTTCACTGATACATGGATGCTCTATTGCGCTATAACTAAAAAAACTGTTGGGATAAGATCGTGATATTCCATGAATAATTGTATTGTTGGACTCAGTCCCACTTGAGGTAAAAATAACTTGAGATGGATGAGCGTTTACAGAGTTAGCTACTCTCTCTCTAGCTTCTTCGATAGCCGTTTGAACATTTCTTCCATAACTATGACTTGATGAAGGATTTCCTTGTTGAGTATTTAAAAAAGGCATCATTTCATCTAATACCTCAGGATGGACGGTTGTAGTTGCATTATGATCAAAGTAAATCATTTAAACTGCCTCCAGTTTATCTTTGTTCATATTAATTTTTTTTGGAGCAAAATAAATCGAATGCTCATCAGTTTTATTTTTTTGTTCATCAATTAATTGAGCTAACGTGAGGCTCTCTAAATAGTCTAAAATTTTGTGATTAAGAGAAGCCCATAAATTATGAGTTATACAACGACCACCCTCGTGGCAATTTTCATTTCCTCCACATTGGGTTGCATCTATTTGTTCTTCAACGGATGTAATAATATCTTTAACAGTTAGGGTGTTATGGTCAATGGCTGTTTTGTAACCGCCACCCGGCCCACGAATACTTTTCACTAAACCAACACGCCTCATTCGGCTAAAAAGTTGCTCCAAGTAAGATAATGATATTGATTGCCTTTTACTAATATCTGAAAGCGACACTGGATTATTAGACTCATTAAGAGCTAAATCCAATACTGCAGTTACAGCAAAACGACCTTTAGTAGTTAATTTCATAGAGATATTTTATAATACTTGACTGATTTTATCAACTATTATGATTCTCTTTGAGAGTGTTTTATTTTTTTGAAATATCAGCAAGTGTGTTTTCAAGATCTGAAATCATTTTTTCTTGCTTATCAACTTTTTTCATAAGAGTTTGGATTGACTTTATCATCGGATCCGTTTCTTCCTTACCTACTGCATAAGGTCTAAATGCATTTGCTTTATTTTCTGAATCTTGAACTATTCGTGCTGGGATTCCAACAGCAACCACATTTTTTGGGATATCTTTTACAACTACTGCATTTGATCCAATTTTTGCTCCTGATCCAATTGTAATCGGACCAAGTATTTTTGCTCCTGCACCCACAACTACCTTATTTTCCAGTGTTGGATGACGTTTACCTTGTTTCCAAGAAGTGCCGCCAAGCGTAACTCCATGGTAAAGGGTACAATCATTCCCAATAACACTCGTTTCACCTATAACAACGCCCATTCCATGATCAATAAAAAAACGCGAACCAATTACTGCCCCTGGGTGAATTTCAATACCAGTAAGAAGCCGAGAAATATGCGATATTAAGCGACCCAACCAAAAAAGCTTTATTTTCCATATTTTATGAGCAACTCTATGGAATAAAATTGCGTGTACTCCAGGATAGGTTGTCAGAATTTCTAAATAAGACCTTGCTGCTGGATCTCTTTCAAAAACAATTGATAAATCTTGTTTAAATTTTTCGAACATAATTAATTTTCTAAATATTTATTCGAGCATTATCTCACGAAATTTAAAACTTCGTTATTAAAGTAATATCAAAGTTATTTTAAATTTTTTTGAATAGCAGATAATATGCCTCGTAAGATATTTATTTCCTCTTTTTCCATTTGGGTTCTATTAAACAAAAGTCTTAATCTTGTCATTAAACGGTCCGCTTGAATTTTTTTTAAAAATCCTATCTGATCTAAAATTTCGCGAAGATGATTATAAAAACCGTTTTGCAAATCATATGAAACATATTTTTTGTTTGTTGTTTTTAGAATTTTATTATTATCTGGAAATTCGCTCATCATTCTTATTTCGTGGCAGACTATTTGGACTGCCTGGGCTAAGTTAAGTGAACTATATTTTGAGTTTGCATCAATAAATCCAAGAGTTTTACAATGTTGGAGCTCCAAGTTTGATAACCCATTCGTTTCATTACCAAATATGACAGCAATTTTATTATTTTTAGCCTCATTGAAGAGTTGTTTAGATAATTCACGTACATTTTTATGGGGTTGGGTTAATTCTCTTTTGCGTGTTGTAAATCCAACAACATGATGCACATTTTGTAATGCCGCTTCTATTGAGTTCACTAAAGTTGCTTTTTGGAGAATATCTTCTGCCCCACACGCTAAAGCTTGTGCTTGTTTGTTGGGAAAATTTTTTGGATTTACTAGATATAAATTAGTGAAACCCATCGTTTTCATTGCTCTTGCTACAGACCCTATATTTCCTGCATGACTAGTTTCACATAGTACAATTCTAAATTGTTTTAAAAGATTTGATTTGGTTGACATCTAATTTCTCTGTAAAATGTTATTTTAACAAGCCCAAGCAAAAATAATCCAATTAATTTTTTAGGTTTCTTATGCATCCAACATTAAATATTGCAATAAAAGCTGCTCGACAAGCTGGCTCAATTATTTTACGATCTTCAGAAGATTTAGGCTCTTTGACAATTAATGATAAAGGCTTTAATGATTTTGTCAGTGAAGTTGATTTGGCATCTGAAAATGAGATCATCAGAATTTTGAAAGCAGCTTATCCAGATCATGCTTTTTTAGGTGAAGAATCTGGACTTAGCAATGAGTCAGATAATATATGGATTATCGACCCTCTAGACGGCACTACTAATTTTTTGCATGGGTTCCCACAATATTGTGTTTCTATTGCTCTTGAGCAAAAAGGAGAAATTACTCAAGCCGTCATTTATGACCCCAATAGAAATGATTTATTTACAGCATCAAAAGGTCAAGGAGCTTATTTAAATCAGAGAAGAATTAGAGTTTCAACTAAATCTAAATTAAAAGAATCTATTTTAGGAACTGGATTTCCATTTAGAGATTTTCAACACCTACCTACCTACCTTAAAATTTTTGAAGAATTAGTAAGAGGAACTTCAGGTATTAGGAGGCCTGGATCAGCAGCTTTAGATTTGGCTTATGTTGCAGCAGGGTGGTTTGATGGATTTTTTGAAATAAATTTATCAAAATGGGATATAGCTGCTGGAGGTCTTTTAGTAAGGGAAGCAGGAGGAATTGTTAGTGATTTTTCCGAGAAAGACGGATGGTTAGAATCTGGAAATATTGTGGCAGCCAACCCTAAGATTTATTCACCTTTAATAAAAATAATACAGTCACACATAACTGATAATTTATTTTAGGCTAAATACCTTTTTAGTGACTCTTAGTTTTTCTATCATCAACATGCTTATGATTTACTTCCTCATCATTTGCTAACCGAACATCTTTTATTTTAGCTGTAAAAATTATTTTTTGACCAGCCCAAGGATGATTTCCATCAACCACTACTTTATCTTTAGCAATATCTGTCACCGTGTAGACTATAATTTCACCTGAATTATCATCACCTTCAAATTGCATACCTACTTTGAGTTCTGTTTCTGGAAATGCACTTTTAGGTTCAACTTGAACTAATTCAGCATCATATTCACCAAAAGCATCCGCTGGCTCAAGACCTAATTCTAAAGTATCACCAATTTTTTTCCCGTGTATAGCTTCTTCTACTTTTGGAAAAATATTATCATAGCCACCGTGAAGATATACAATTGGGTCTGTTCCAGACTCTAAAATTTTCCCATCGGCATCTTTTAATTCGTAAGTCAAAGTTACAACCGTATTCATTGCAATTTGCATATTTTGAAACCTTCTTAAAGTAATTGATTTTGTATTCTAACTTATTGATTTGACCTTAACTTTTTTTTTGTAGATAAATTATGCTTATCTTTATAATTATCGGGAATCAAAATTGTAGATTTAGCATTTTTTGATGTTTTTGGATAATCACGACTATAATGTAAACCTCTACTTTCTTTTCTATTTATAGCTGAAATTACAATTAATTCTGCTACTTGTAATAAGTTTCTGAGCTCAATTAGATTTGCAGATATTTTAAAATTTGTATAAAACTCATGAACTTCATCTCTTAGCATATTAATTCTGTGTAAGGCTCTTGAAAGTCTTTTATTAGTTCTAACAATGCCGACAAAATTCCACATAAATCTTCTTAGTTCATTCCAAGTATGAGTAATTAAAATTTCTTCATCTGCATCAGTAACTCTACTTTCATCCCATTTTGGTAAATTATAATTATGATTAAATTTATCTTTTAAAATATTTTCAGAAACAAGGTCAGAATAAACCAGACACTCTAAAAGTGAATTACTGGCTAGACGATTAGCTCCGTGAAGTCCAGTATGAGCTACTTCACCTATTGCATAAAGTTGATTAATATCCGTCATACCATTTTTATCAATAATTAGGCCACCACAATTATAATGAGCAGCAGGAACAACTGGAATTGGGTCTTTAGTAATATCAATACCTAAATTAATACATCTTTTAAAAATCATTGGAAAACGTTTTTGTATGAATGATTTAGTTTTTTTGGTTATATCTAGATAAACAAAATCTAACCCCCTTTTTTTCATTTCAAAATCAATAGCACGAGCTACTATATCTCTCGGAGCCAAGTCACCTCTTTTATCATAATGCTTCATAAATTCTTGACCATCAGGCAGAGTTAATTTACCTCCTTCTCCTCTTAAGGCTTCGGAAATTAAGAAAGATGTATCTTTTGAATGGTGCAGACAGGTGGGATGAAATTGAACAAATTCCATATTAGCCACTCTGCATCCAGCCCTCCATCCCATAGCTAAACCATCACCAGTGCTTACATCAGGATTTGTTGTATACAAGTAAACTTTGCTAGCACCACCTGTAGCTAAAATTGTATTTGTAGATTTGATTGTAAAAACTTTATTTGTTTTATTTTCTAGGATATAAGCACCAAGGCAAACATTATCTTTGGATAATTTATTTATTTTTTTTGACGTAATTAAATCAACTGCAATGTGATCTTCAAAAATATGAATATTTGGGTGTGCTAGAACAGATTCAATAAGTTGGTCTTGAATAGCTCTGCCAGTAGTATCTGCCACATGAGCAATTCTTCTATGAGAATGACCACCTTCTTGTGTTAGGTGTAATTTTTTACTTTTTTGATCTTTAGTGAAATTAACTCCTGTTTCTGTGAGCCAACTTAGAGCTTTTTTTCCATTTTCAGCAACAAACTTTGTTACATTTGGATCACATAAGCCAGCACCCGCTATTTGTGTATCTTGAATGTGTGATTCCGGGGAATCATCATCTGATATTGCAGCAGCAATACCTCCTTGAGCCCAATGGCTAGAACTATCTATCAGCTTACGTTTACTTATAATTGCAACTGTTTTTTGATCAGCTAATTTAAGAGCAGTGCTCAGACCAGCTAAGCCACTGCCAATTATTAAAACTTCAAAATTTAACATAAATTTTTTTTTAAATTTAAGGAACTTAAAATATATTTTACAGGTCTCGTTATTGTAACCATTTTGTTTTAATAATATAAAATTTATTTAGAAAGAGCTTATATGAATACATTAAAAGTTTTAGCAACCGACAGTCATGTGTACAATGTTAAAAAAAATCATAATGTTGAAAAAAATGTAATGGAAACTCGTCCAGTAAACCCAGATAGAGCTATTGATCAAAAGTTAGTAGAAAAATCACAAAGAGGCGATAAGAAAGCTTTTGCTATGCTGGTTGATAAATACCAGCGTAGGCTAACTCGTTTACTCTCAAGAATGGTAAGAGATCAATCTGAGATTGAAGATATTGTGCAAGATTCTTTCATTAAAGCTTACCGGGCTATTAATAATTTTCGTGGAGACAGTGCCTTCTATACATGGCTTTACAGAATAGGTATTAATACTGCAAAAAATCATTTGGTAAAGCTAGGCAAAAGACCGAAGGCTATGAATGATGTGGAAGTAGAAGATATTGAAAATTTTGATGATGCGCAAGATTTAAGGAATCTTGAGACCCCAGAAACTTCTATGATGAGTAAAGAGATTGTAGCTGCCGTAAATCAAACTATTGAAACTCTTCCTGACGAATTAAAAGAGGCTATCAAGTTTAGAGAAATGGAAGGTTTAAGTTATGAGGAAATTTCTGATTTAATGAATTGCCCTATAGGCACTGTTAGATCAAGAATATTTAGAGCTCGTGAAGCTATAGCAGAAAAATTAAAACCACTTATAGAAACAACAAACAAACGTTGGTAATTTAAAGGAGTAACCATTATGAACGATAAACTCTCATCTCTTTTTGATAATGAATTAGAGAATTATGAGGTAGATGAAACCTTAATTCATGCAAGCAAAAAAAATAAAAAAAATCATTGGACTTATTATCAATTGATTCGTGATGTCATGCAAAAAAATTATTATGGGTCTGATAACTTAACAAAAAAAATTATTTCGGCTATTGAAAAAGAACCAACTCAATTGGGAGGTTTTGCAAGTCAAAGAGAAATTACAAATGATAAAAAATTGAGTTATTGGCCAATAGCTGCCTCTTTTGCAGCATTATTTGTTGTTGGTATAACAGCTCTTAATCTTAGTGAATTTAAAACTGCTGAGACTGCAATTTTAGCAGAATCCGATGTGCCAAGTGATCTTATAAATGATCATTATGCAAGCGCCTCTTCAAATGTGAACTTCTTTATACAAACAACTTATAATAAGTAACAAATGGTATATAAGCTGTTTTTAATATTTTCTTTATTTCTATCTATAAATCCAAGTTATAGTAGTGAAGATCCTTGGTTAATAATTAATAAAGCAGCAAAAGCTACTAAATTTTTAGATTATAAGGGTGTGTTTCATAGTCAGCATTTAAAAGAAATTAAATCAATAGAAATAACTCACGCAACTAATAATAATCAAGAATTTATAAGGATGAACGTTTTAGATGGAGTGCCGGGCGAGGTTCTATTACAGGGTAAAACAATTTATGTTTACAACACAATTGAAAATGATGTAATTATTCAAAAACGAAAACAGCAACGTTTATTCCCAGCAATTTTTCCTAATAATATTGAAATATTAAAAAATTTCTATCGTTTGAACATTGGAAAAACTGAAAGGATTGCTGGCAGACTTGCTCAGTTAGTTGTTTTAACGCCTATTGATGATTTTAGATATTTCCATTATTTTTGGCTTGATAAGAAAACATTGTTACCTTTAAAAATGGTAGTGATAGATCAATCTGAAAATATAATAGAACAAGCATCCTTCACAAAGATAGATATGACAAAAGATAAAAATTTAGATTGGTTTAAACCTGATGTTGACCCTTCAAAAAATTATATATTTGACGATAAAATTGTTGGACAAGGTATTGCCAAAAAAAGATTTTGGAATCTTAAAAATGTTCCACCTGGTTATAAAGAAGTAGACTTTATTTCGAAGCGTATATCAGGCTTAAATATTTTAAGCCATCAACTAGTTTTTTCAGATGGACTTTCGTACGTGTCTTTATTTATAAAACCAATTTCTCGAGGACAAAAACCTAAAATTGGTCAAGTAAATTTAGGCGTTAATAATATTTGTGCCCGTTACCAAAATGGTTATCAAATTATGGCTGTAGGCTCTGTGCCATTAATTACTTGTAATAAGTTTAGTGAGTCTATAGAATTTTAAAAGTTATGATTGAAGAAGAAGCAATAGTTATTAGTCAAAAAGATGGGTTTGCAGAACTTGATGTTATAAGAACCAAGCCATGTGGACTTTGTGGGAAAACCCAAGGTTGTGGAAATAGTATTTGGGGTAAAGTTTTCTCATTTCAAAAAAGAAAAATACAGATTAGAAATAAAATCAATGCAAAAGTCGGCGAGAAAGTTAAGTTAGTTATTGAAGATAATTACTTATTAAAATCTTCTTTATTACTTTATGGTTTACCCTTATTTTTTTTATTTACTGGAATGATTACTACAGAATATTTCTTAGCAGTAAACAATGATTTGTTGGTATTTTTTGGTGGAGTTATTGGATTTTTGATAGGAATTTTTTTACTAAAGTTTATTACCATGCAAAACCATACCAAATTATTTAGTGAAGCAATGCTTGTTAAAATAGATTAATTTATAAAGGATTTAAATAAATATGAAACGTTACAGCTTTAATTTATTTTTATTGATATTACTTTTTTTTAGTAATGTGCATGCGGTTAGCTTACCAGATTTTTCAGTAATTGCTGAGGAGCAAGGAAATACTGTAGTAAATATAACTGTACTTAATGATGAACAAGTTAATCAAAATATTAGACTGAGTAGAGAAGAGGAGCAGCTCCAAGAATTTTTTAAGAGGTTCGGTATTCCTGGATTTCCTGGTATGACGCCTCCAGGTAGCGAACAACAAAAAAAACCAATTTCTGGGACTGGGTCAGGTTTTATTATAGAAAATAATGGTTACGTTGTTACTAATGCACATGTTATTGCTCAAGGGGGTTCAGTCATTGTTAAACTCAAAGATAAGCGAGAATTTAAAGCGGAAGTTGTAGGGCTTGATAGAAGAACAGATGTTGCGCTTCTTAAAATTAAAGCTAAAAATCTACCTAAAGTAACATTAGGTAATTCTAATAATATCAAAGTAGGCCAATGGGTTGCCGCAATTGGGTCGCCATTCGGTCTAGAAAATACTATGACAGTAGGAATAATAAGCGCTATTAATAGAGCGTTACCACAGGAAAATTTTGTCCCTTTCATTCAAACAGATGTTGCAATCAACCCTGGAAATTCTGGAGGACCTCTTTTTGATACTAATGGGCATGTAATTGGAATTAATTCCCAAATTTACAGCAAAACTGGTGGGTCAATGGGGCTATCTTTTGCTATACCTATTGATGTAGCAATAGACGTTGCTGATCAATTAAAGACAAATGGAAAAGTCATTCGAGGATGGCTAGGTATTGTTATTCAAGAAATCACCAAAGAATTATCTGAGTCATTTGGTATGAAAAATACAAATGGCGCACTTGTTGCGGGTGTAGAAAAAAAATCTCCTGCGTCTAAAGGGGGACTTCTTCCTGGTGATGTGATTCTAAAGTTTAATAATAATATTATTAATAAATCTTCAGATCTTCCAAGATATGTGGGTATCACCAAGCCTAATACAACTGTTCCAGTTGAGATACTTAGAAAAGGTAAAATTATATCTCTTCAAATTAAGGTTGGAACTATGCCTTCAAATCAAAAAGTTGCCTCTTCAAAAAATGAAAGAAAGCAAAATAAATTTAATCGTGTTGGGATAGCCTTGCAAAAATTAACCCCTGAACAAAAGAAGCGAATAGGTAGAAGAAACGGTCTTTTAGTATCAGATGTTAAAGGTTCTGCTGCATCTGCTGGAATTTTGAAAGGGGATATTATTTTAGTAGTAAATAATACACCAGTAAAATCAATTCAGTCTTTTAATAAGGATTTGAGAAAAATACCAGAAGGAAAAGTTATTGCTATTTTATTATATCGAAATGGAGATACTCTTTTTGTTCCAGTAAAGGTAACTAAATAAATTTTATTAAAAAATATTCATTGTAGTAAAATCACATTTGTTAAAGGCGCGTTTTGCGCCTTTATTTTTTTAAAATAATTTCTATGAAAAATATAAGAAACTTTTCTATTATCGCCCATATTGATCATGGTAAATCTACCTTAGCAGATCGAATCATCCAGCATTGTGGCGGTCTTGCCGAAAGAGAGATGGAAGAACAGGTTTTAGATTCTATGGATCTTGAGCGCGAGAGAGGTATAACGATTAAAGCTCAAACTGTAACTTTGAATTACAAGTCTAAAGATAAAAATGTGTATACACTTAATTTAATCGATACACCTGGACATGTAGATTTTTCTTATGAAGTTAGTAGATCATTGGCCGCATGTGAGGGGGCTATTCTAGTTGTAGATTCTTCTCAAGGCGTTGAAGCTCAAACAGTAGCAAATTGTTATACAGCTTTAGATCAGAATTTGGAAGTTTTTCCTGTGCTAAACAAAATTGATTTACCATCGGCAGATCCTGAAAGAGTAAAAAAGGAGATTGAAGATGTTATTGGTATAGACGCACAAAATACTATTTTATGTTCAGCAAAAAATGGAATAGGCATCGATGAAGCTTTAGAGGCCATTATTCAAAGAATACCAAATCCCTCTGGCGACCCAAATAAACCTTTAAAAGCAATTATTATTGATGCTTGGTTTGATAATTATGTTGGTGTTGTGATGCTTGTAAGAGTTGTTGATGGGAAAATACAGCCTAAGGATAAAATTCATTTGATGGCAACTTCAGCAGAATTTATTTGTGAACAAGTTGGTATTTTTACTCCAAAAGCGTTAAATAAAAAAAATTTAAATGCAGGTGAGGTTGGTTTTATTATTTGTGGAATTAAGGAATTAGACAATGCTAAGGTTGGCGATACTGTTACACTCGCAAAAAATAGAGCTATTGAAGCATTTCCAGATTTTAAGGAAGTAAAACCTCAAGTTTTTGCGGGACTTTATCCGATTGAATCCAATCAATTCGAAGCTCTTAGAACAGCGCTTGAAAAATTAAGATTAAATGATGCATCATTGTATTTTGAACCAGAAAACTCTAGTGCGTTAGGTTATGGCTTTAGGTGTGGTTTTCTTGGGCTTTTGCATATGGATATCATTCAAGAACGTCTTGAAAGAGAATATGAAATGGATTTGATAACAACAGCTCCAACTGTAATTTACGAATTGTTATTAAAAGATGGTAAAACTAAATTAATAGAAAATCCCTCTAGATTGCCTGATTTATCTGTTATAGAGGAAATTCGAGAACCAATTATAAATTTAAATGTTCTTTTACCCAATGATTATGTAGGACCTGTAATGAGTCTAACTAATGATAAAAGAGGAATTCAAAAAAATATGCAATATTTAGGTAGACAAGTCATGATTACATATGAAATTCCTTTAAGTGAAGTTGTTCTTGATTTTTTTGATAAACTTAAATCAATTTCAAGAGGTTATGCATCTATGGATTATGAATTCTTAGAATTTCGTCCTGCCGATTTAGTAAAGTTGGATATTATGGTTAACGGGGAAAGGGTAGATGCACTTTCTTTGATTGTTCATAGGTCTAATAGTATATACAGAGGTAGAGAATTAGCTGCCAAAATGAGACAACTTATACCAAGACAAATGTTTGATGTTGCTATTCAATCAGCGATAGGTGCAAATATTATAGCTAGAGAAACAGTTAAAGCAATGAGAAAAAATGTCCTTGCTAAATGTTATGGTGGTGATGTATCAAGGAAGAGAAAATTACTTGAAAAACAAAAAGCAGGTAAAAAAAGAATGAAGCAGATTGGTAATGTAGAGATTCCTCAAGAAGCTTTCCTTGCAATTTTAAAGGTTGATGACAAATGATTTTTGTAAAATTATTAATGGCAGCTACATTCATTACTGGAATAATATATTTTTTAGATCTTTTGGTACTTAAAAAAATAAGATCAAAAAGTCAAAAACCCTCATTATTTATTGAATATGGAAAAAGTTTTTTCCCAATTTTATTAGCAGTTTTTATTATACGATCTTTTATTGTTGAACCATTTAAAATTCCTTCAGGCTCTATGATGCCAACTCTTATTGCTGGTGATTTTATTGTTGTTAACAAATTCGCTTATGGTGTTCGTTTTCCAATATGGAATAAAATATTAATAAATTTAGGAACACCAAATCGTGGCGATATTTTTGTTTTTCACTACCCAAAAAATCCCTCAATTGATTATATAAAAAGGGTAATTGGCTTACCTGGAGATGAAATTAGATATGAGAATAAACAACTTTTTATTAATGGAGAGGCTATAAATAAAACTTTTCAATCCAAATATTCTTATGCTTTTAATGACGATGAAAGTCTTGATGCTAGTGAATTTATTGAAGAACTAAATAATTCTAAGTATTCCATCTTAATACATGATATTCCAAGTGAAAATTATAAATTTAATGTTCCAGAAGGTTACTATTTTGCTATGGGAGATAATAGAGACAATTCTTCTGACAGCAGAGTTTGGGGTTTTGTGCCAGATGAATTATTAGTGGGTAAGGCATTTTTTATTTGGCTTAATTTTTCAGAATTTAATCGAATTGGAACTTGGATAAAATAATTAAAATGGTTAAAAAAAACATTCATAACTTAGAAAAAATTCTTAATTATAATTTTAATGATAATAATTTGTTGGAATTAGCTCTTACGCATAGAAGTTTTCAAGGTAAAAATAATGAAAGACTAGAGTTTCTTGGAGATAGTATTTTAAATTTTATAATTGCTGACTTACTTTTTAAAAAATTTAATTTGTTACCAGAAGGTGATTTGAGTCGTTTACGTTCTCAATTAGTCAAATCAGCTACCTTAAGTGAGATTGGAATTTTATTGAATTTAGGAGACTATTTGATTCTAGGTGAAGGCGAGTTAAAGAGTTCCGGTTGGAGAAGGCCATCTATATTAGCAGATTCTGTTGAGGCAATTATTGGAGCTGTATTTATTGATGGGGGAATAGCAGCCTCTCAAAAGTTAATAACAGAATGGTTTAAAGATAGAATCGACTCTATAAACCCTAATGATATTAAAAAAGATTCAAAATCTATTCTTCAAGAATTACTTCAAGCAAGAAAAATTCCCTTACCAGATTATGAAGTTGTTTCAATTGAAGGTGAGGCTCATTGCCAATATTTTAAAGTTAACTGTGTTATACCAAAACTAGAAATAAGTATAGAGGGAGAGGGGTCTAGCAGAAAAATTGCTGAACAAGGTGCTGCAGAAGAAATGTTAAAAAAGTTGAAAAAGATTCTTAATTGATGAAAAAAAGATGTGGAACAATTGCCATAGTGGGTCAACCGAATGTCGGTAAATCAACTATGTTAAATTATTTTATCGGAACAAAATTAAGTATAACTTCCCGTAAGGCTCAGACGACACGTTATCAATTATTAGGTATACATACCTTATCGGAAACACAGTTCATATTTATAGATACTCCAGGCTATCAATTGAAACATCTCAATACATTAAATAAGAATTTGAATAAAACAGTCAAACAGGCTCTTCAGAACGTAAATGTTATTTTATTTTTAATTGAGCCAAAAAAAATGGACGAGATTGATTCAAAAATACTTCAGATGATTCCAGAAAATACACCTGTAATACTTGTAATAAATAAAATTGATCGCCTTAAAGATAAATCAAAAATTTTACAATTAATAAATGAATTTAAAGATAATAGTCGCTTTAAAGAAATTATTCCGACAAGTGTTAAAAAAGAAAGTAATTTAAAAGAACTTTTGGAAAGTGCTCGAAAATTTCTTCCTGAGCAAAGATTTATTTATGAAGATGATCAAATAACAGATAAAAATGAAAGATTTTTGGCTGCCGAAATAATTCGTGAAAAAATTTTTAGATTAACTGGACAAGAAATACCTTATTCAGTTGCTGTAGAAATAGAAAAGTTTGAGCATGAAGATAATATTCGTAGAATCTTCGCTGCAATTATAGTTGAAAGAGATGCTCATAAACCAATTATTATTGGTAATAAGGGAATAAGATTAAAAGAGATTTCTTCAAGCGCAAGGATAGATATGGAAAAATTATTTAATGGAAAAGTTTGGCTTGAAACATGGGTAAAAGTCCAAAAAGGTTGGTCAGATGATTTAAGAGCATTAAAATCTCTAGGATTATAAAATGATATCAACCAATAAAAAAAAAGAAAATGAATCTATTTATGTTCTTCATACTTATCCTTTCAAAGAGACAAGTCTTATTGCCGAATTATTTTCTAAAAATTATGGGAGGATATCTGTTATTGCTAAAGGTGCAAGAAGACCTAGATCCTCTTTAAGAGGAATGCTCCAATCATTTCAGTTACTTCAAGCAACATGGTCTGGAAAAAAAGAAATAAAAACTCTTCATAGTATTGAATGGTGCGATAAATTTTTAAGTTTTAAAGGTGGTTCATTATTGTGTGGCTTTTATATTAATGAATTACTTATAAGATTGTTACCAAGAGAGGATACTCATCAAAAACTTTTTGAATTTTATGACCAAACAATGAAAACACTTGAAAAAGATATCAATCTTGATACTGCTTTAAGAAGATTCGAATTAAATTTACTTCAAGAATTAGGCTATGAAGTACCATTGAAAGAAGATGAGAATGGTGACTCAATTATTCCAGATAAATTTTACATCTATGAAGCAGAATATGGTCCTTCTGAAATATCAAAAACTAATAATGGAGTAAAGATTTTTGGGAAAACTCTTTTAGATATGGCAAATGATGAATATAAAGAAGATAATACTCAATTGCAAAGTAAGCAATTAATGCGTTATTTAATAAATTATTACTTAGGTGATAAGCCATTAAATTCAAAAAAACTTTTTACAAATATAAAGGATAATTAAAAGATGTATCTTGGAGTAAATATTGATCATATTGCAACAATTAGGCAAGCAAGAGGGACTGATTATCCAAGCGTAGTAAAAGCTGCATTAGACGCTGAAAAAGCTGGTGCTGACAGTATTACTCTTCATTTACGAGAAGATAGAAGGCATATGCAAGATCAAGATTTGTATGAATTGAAGCCTTTATTAACAACAAAAATGAATCTTGAATTGGCTCCTACAAATGAAATGATAAAAATAGCATTAGATGTTAAACCTCAGGACGTATGTCTAGTCCCAGAAAGAAGGGAAGAAAGAACAACTGAAGGTGGTTTAGATGTAATAAAAAATTATAATTTAATTAAAGATGCATGTGATCGATTAGCTGATGGTGGTATAAGAGTTTCACTCTTTATTGCTCCTAATATAGAACATATTGAAAAAGCAATTATGATGAACGTACCTGTTATTGAAATTCATACAGGGCATTATGCAAATCTTAAAGACAATAAATTTAAACTGGAAGAACTAACTAATATAAAAAATGCTGTAAATTTTTCTCATGAAGCAGGCCTTGTCATAAATGCTGGTCATGGACTTCATTACAATAATGTAAAAGAAATTGTTAAAATAAAAAATATTAATGAATTAAATATTGGCCATTCAATTGTTGCTGAAGCATTATTTGTTGGTTGGAAAAAAGCTATTAAAGATATGAAAAAAATAATTAAGATGAATATCTCTAAATGATTTATGGGATTGGTACAGACGTTGTTGAGGTCAAAAGGATTAAAGAATCCTTTTTTAAACATGGGCAAGCTTTAGCAAAAAAAATATTAACGTCACAAGAGTTGCTTACTTACAAAAAAACTAAAGTTAAAGAAAATTTTTTGGCTAAACGTTTTGCAGCAAAAGAAGCATTTGCAAAAGCTTTAGGGACTGGAATGAGATCGCCAGTAAATTTTAAATCAATTGAAGTTATTCATGACACCTTAGGTAAGCCAAAAATAAAGACTTTGCCAAAGCTTACTTCATTGGTTAAGAGTCATAACATCAAACATTGCCATCTATCAATTTCGGATGAGAAAAATATTGCAGTGGCATTTGTGATTCTTGAGAAATAATGAAAATTGATTCTATTGATTTTAGCAGGAGATTTAGTGGAATAATCCGTTTATATGGCAAAAAAAAATTTAAAATATTTCAGTCTTCACATATATGTATTATAGGTATTGGTGGGGTTGGTTCTTGGATAGGGGAGTCACTTGCAAGACATGGTATAGGGCATATAACACTAATAGATATGGATCATATTGCTGAATCAAATATTAATCGACAAGTTCACGCACTTGATAGTACTCTAGGAAAGTCAAAAGTAGAGGCAATGAAATCAAGAATTTTAGATATTAATTTTAATTGTAAAGTTGATTGTCATGATGTTTTTCTAGATGAAAATAATATATCTAGCTTAATATCTAGGGATTATGACTATGTTGTTGATGCAATAGATCAAACAAAAATTAAGATTCTTTTAGCTGAGTATTGTTTAAATAATAAAATTTCTTTAATTATTAATGGAGCCGCAGGAGGTAAAATTAACCCTGAGTTAGTTAAAGTAGATTTTCTTGAGAAAGCTTTTGGAGATCCTTTACTTATAAAGATTAGAAAATACTTCAATAAAAAAAATAAACAAACTAAACAAGATTTAAAAATACCAACTGTATTTTCTTCAGAAGCTGTTACAAAACCTGAAAACTATGAATCAAATGAGTCAATTAAAGGACTTAATTGTGCTGGATATGGTTCTACTGCAAATGTAACTGCCAGTTTTGCATTTTTAACCACGTCGCATATTTTATCAAAGCTGTAAAATCCCTATTGAAAATTTTTTTTTAATCCCCACTATAAATATATATTACAAAAATTAATATTTTAGGATAATTTAAATATGTCAAAACAAAAAGAGACGCTAAATTTTCAAGCCGAAGCTAAACAACTTTTACAATTAATGGTGCATTCGCTTTATAGTAATAAAGAAATTGCGATACGTGAATTAGTTTCAAATGCAAGTGATGCTGCAGACAAATTAAGATTTCAAGCTTTAGATAATAGTAAATTATATGAAGATGATTCAGAGTTAAAAATTAGAATTGATTACAACAAAAAAAATAGAACTATTACGATTAGTGATAATGGTATTGGAATGAATCGTGAAGATATTATTAATAATATTGGCACTATAGCGAGATCAGGGACCAAAGAATTTTTAAGTAAGTTGTCAGGAGACCAGGCTAAAGATGCGAATTTAATAGGGCAATTTGGTGTTGGTTTTTATTCGTCTTTTATCATTGCCGAGGAGGTTACTTTAGAAACAAGAAAAGCTGGCGAAAAAGATGCTTTTAGATGGACTTCAAAGGGTGATGGAGAATTTACAATTGAGTCAATTAATAAAAAAGTTCGAGGTACAGACATTATATTAACCTTAAAAAAAGATGAAGATGAGTTTTTAGATGATTGGCGACTAAAAGAGATTATTAAAAAATATTCTGATCATATAACTTTACCCATTATTATGAAAAAAGCAGATTTTAAAGATGGAGAAACAATAAAAACTGATGATGATGAGACTGTTAATGACGCATCAGCAATTTGGGTTCGTAATAAAAAAGATATTAAGCCAAAAGATTACACCGAGTTTTATAAAAGCCTTTCATATGATACTGAGCCACCATTAACATA
>CERS01042388.1_pt1 | contig 28690 bp, 29 predicted proteins | sample 356251 | NCBI WGS metagenome assembly CERS01 (sample SAMEA2621020, study PRJEB7988) | marine metagenome | isolation source: saline water (ENVO:00002010), including
AGTTTTCAAATTACCATATATACTGGTTATTTGCTCACATGAAATCAAACCAGTTTTAGACTGTTTATCAAATAATCGAGTAGGAGCTGCAATATGAACTGCAAGTTCAATAACTGAATCGATGTATTTAATAGACAAACAATCATCCACATCCCTACAACCCGATGGGTCAATCGACATTGTAACTATTTCAGTCCAATCTTCATCTATATTAGAGACAATGGTCTTTTGTTCTTTAAACTTCTTCGTTTCTTCTCTATGGTCCTTATTTCTAGATCTTGCAAGCAAATTAGATGAACCAACTATAACCTTCTCATAAATCGATGGGTCGGTTACATTTCCGAGAATTTCAACTAAACTCCCATAAGGATTTTTAGAATCTTCCCATTTCTCTATTTCAATTGAACAATATACATCAATAGATGTTTGTTTCAATTTAGATGCAACGATGTAGTTTGGATAAGATCTATTTCTTGGAATGAATAAATATCTTTGTAATCCTTTCGAAGTAATACCATAACGCGTCTTACTTGAAATACACAATCTACCAACAATAATAGCATGATTTTTATCAACTTTACCAGAAACAATTTTGTCAATACTTAATGAATACAATTCATATAGTTGCAATAATGCTTGAATAGTATCTCCAATGAATTCAATATCTGTTGTACATATTGGTGCCAAAGATTCATTTTCAAAAGAAACCGTTTGATTAGGAACCAATTTATGGTCCTTTTCTGTTGTGAGATATATTATTCTGTCTTTAGCAAACAGCCATAGATTCTCTCTATTACACAAAATTACTCTAGCAGTATTCATGTTTAAAAAATGTTCTCATTTAATTAGTTTAACCACTTAGGTGTTAATCATTTTTATGAGTTCTTTTTTATAAAAATGATTTAAACTGAAGATGTAAATGTTAATAGATCTATAATGGATAATATAAGTAATAAATCACCTCTAAGATATCCAGGAGGAAAAACACGAGCTTGTAAAAAATTAGAAGAGATATTGAATGAGAATTTTAACATTAGAGACTTTGACAATCTTGTTTCACCGTTCTTTGGTGGAGGTTCATTTGAATTTTATATCCAAAATACTTACAAGCTAAATATTATCGCAAATGATAAATTTCTTCCGCTATTCAACTTCTGGAAAACTTGTAAGTCAGATAAAGCAAATTTAATACTAAACCTTCGACAAAAAATAGGAAACATCGATAAAGATGCGTTTACAGATTTTAGAGAAAGAATAATGAGTGAAGATTGTGTATTAGACCAAAGCACAATGTACTTTGTTATTAATCGCTGTTCATTTAGTGGCGCAACACTATCTGGTGGATTTTCATCCGAATCATCTCAGAAACGATTTACAACATCTTCTATTGATAGAATTGGAAATCTTGATCTAACTTATTTTGATATTTATAATCATGATTTTGAAGATTTTATCACTAATAATAGAGATAACCCAAGAAATCTAATGTTTCTAGATCCTCCTTATTATCTAGAAAAAGGATCTAAATTATATGGTAACAATGGTGATATGCATGAATCATTTGATCATCAAAAATTATACGAATCATTGTCAAATACTCAAAATTGGTTAATGACCTATAATAACTGTGATTATATCAGGAATTTGTATAAAGACTATAAGATTATAGAAACAAGTTGGACCTATGGAATGAACAAATCAAAAGAATCATCCGAAATAGTAATTATGTCAATTCATGAGAACTAAATTTCTTTACAGTCACTTCTACCCTGTATATAGCTATGAGCATATATACCCGCCCGCGAACCTTTATACTTTTTATCTTCACTTTTAAAATTCCTGTTATTTTTAAAAGTTATACCCATAACAGCTCTATAATTATTATCTGTTTCAGTAAAGATTTGTACATTATTCCAACTATGAGTGATTCCAGACCAGTCGATTTCGTAACAATTCTCAATTTGATTAGATTTTTTTAATGACGGTTTACCTTGGACAATAAATTGGCAAAAATCTGGTCCAAATTTTGGATTTGTTGTATTATAATCCGGTCCAAATACACTTTTACCCACTAAATCATCATCAATTAAACATCTATATACTGCATGTTTAATTCTTTCACCATCGTGATATTCCGTCGCCTTCTTTAAGAAATCTTTAACTTCCGGGTGTTCACATATACAATCCTTATTACTTTCACTCCCCGCTTTATCACTAAGACCACCATACTGTTGAAATTCTTTTGCAGTTGTCCCTTTTTTGTGTGATAGCCATAGCAATTTATTACCACTTGAATCTTCTATAACATAATCCGCTTTAACACTTCTCCCCCTTATTTTTTGTGTAACTTCTTCTGCTTTACAACAATTCATATATATTGCGCCATCTTCAGGTGTAATTATGTTAATTGGTCCATTTTCAAATAACTTTTGTAAATCTTCTAATGACTTCTTCTCAGATTCCATAACATCTTTACAGGATGGTTTCGCCACATTAATTAGTGGAATATATCCGGTTATATTGTTTGCTTTGATTTCTGCACAATATTTATGTCTCTTTATTTTTACCGTTTCAGCTGAAACAAACTGTATATTCTCATCTGCTGCTATATTAAAGCGCGTATTACCCGACGAATCAGTGATATTACATGCTTTTATTGTCTTATATACAATGTTTTTCCAATCTTTTTTACTTGTGACGTATTTATCAAAACATAATGTTCCATTCGAAGCTCGTCCGCTTAGATCTGTAACCATTCTTATGATAATTATAGTATGCTGTTATCATTTTTATAGTAAAAGTATCGCATGAATAACTCGTAAAACCAAGGCTTAATCAAGCTCATAAATAGTTAAAGATCAAATACCATCTACCACTATCATATGTTTTAAGTGGTGATAGATCTAATGTTGTGTTATATTCTTTAGTGAAGTTCAACAAATGTGCTTTAAGTAATGACAAATCTATACTGAGGTCAATAGTTGGATTACATAAAATTTTCTTTGCTTGCATAGTATTGTTGGAAGATATTGCTTCGCACACTATAAAATATAACGGTACATTCTTCACGTTTGTTTCAAAATCTATCTTTTTAGTAATGTTTTTATAATATTTTTTTAGTAATACATCATCTCGCAAAGGTACCCAACCTAAATAAAGAGATGAGTTCTTCTTATTTAATAGATATACACACGCATCTTTATAAATAGATTTATAAGTATCCAGCATCTCTTTGTGATTATAATCAGAGGTTTCAGATTTTGAGTCTAAATATTTATATAAGTTTGGAAATATTGTAAACATACTTTTCTTATCGTATTTTATGAAGGAATCGTGTATTCTTTCTGGCGCTTTTAGACATACATTTTTAGTAAAGAGCAAAGATATAATAGTTATTGTTTTATAGAATACCATTACTATCCTTATTAATTCTATGTAACATTCTCTTTAATCAATTCTATTCATCTACTTCTTAGTCTATTTTTTCTACGAATCCTCTTTAATCTCCGCATCCTTTTTAGCTTAGTCTTCCAACGTAATCTCGAAGTTGCCTTTTTATACCTACAAGCTCCACCCAGTATTCGTAAATTTACGTATATATTATTGGTATCTTCTACTTGATTATCTTCAAGAGTACCATTCACAAGAATTTTGTCATTACATACTAAATATTGTGAGTTACTCGGTATATACTCATTGTCTTCTATTAAATTTTTAAGTTGAGGAATTGTTAGAGCTTCGTCAACATCATATACTTGGGATTTACCCGAAAAATTGATAAGTAGCTGCATTATAGTTGTATAAGAGTTTTAAGTTTAAACTATTTTCGACGCTTTTTATGTCTTCTTCCATCAGTATGTTTTATTACAGCAGGATTGTTCAATTGTCCGAATATAAATGTCCCGTATTTTTTGTGTGTCGTTTCATTTCTAATTTTTTTCATTAAATCGTGCTCCATTGCTCTTCCATCTGAACATTCTTTTAGAACAATATCGTTATAATACTGTGTTTTGCATATATGGTTGTTATCCGCCCAAGATGGAGTTCTTGTGTAAGTATAATTTGTTTGTTTTACTTGTAATCCAAACAGTTGACTGGCTTCACTCGTTCTACCAATATCAGATACAGCCTTTATATTACTTCTTTTATTGAATCGAATGTGTTTAAGATTTTCATTTTCATTCATATCTTCTATAACCTTTTGTATGTCAAATTCTCTAAAAAAAGGTAAATCATGTTGAATAACCAATACATATTTAGTAGTTACAGTTGACATTGCATTTCGAACATTTCCCGTAAGATGTACATGATTAGTACATCTTGTAATTTCTATATTTGGACAATGATTAAGAGGTAAAGATGTAATATATTTTCTTAGATTTTCAAGATATTCCTCATATAATATTGAATTTGCCTTCTCATTATTTTTTTTTGCTAACAACCCGTCATGTGCTAAAATAATTTTGGTATGTTTTAACAGATTTATATATGATAATGATTCAATAGTCTTTTGTATAATTTCTATAGATGGATGAGATGGAATATATGACGCAGTAATTATAACCGTTAATGAGTTAGACATATATAACTATTGATCTGTTTTATTTATTTACCATTTGGATTTTTTGGATCGATACCTCTTTCTGCCAGATTTCTATTAGGAATCTGACTAAACCATTTGTGACACATAGCTTCTCTTGCAGTCATACGTTCTTGTGGATCATATACTAATATTTTTTCTATAAAATCGATTGCATCAGAGCTTGCTAAATGCATATTTTCTGAATTCGTAAATTCACTGAATGGTTTTTTTATTAATTCATTCCGAGTGATCTGATCTAAGTGAGGATATCCTTTTAAAGGTATACGATATTTCTGTAAATAAGTATACAAATCATCCTTTCCAAGTGTTTCTATAATCACATATAATTGGTGTGAATTATCTTTTCCGGTAAAAAAGGGATCTTTTTTAAAGATCATCTGAGCGACTGTACATCCAACAGACCACATATCTACAGAATAGTCATAATGAACCTTTGTGCCATTCTGGGGATAAACAAGTAATTCAGGCGATTTAAAATAACGAGAAGCAACCCGAATATTCCATTTATTATCTGGATCATAAAACTCGGCTAAACCAAAATCAATTAGTTTTAACTGTTTCTTTTCATGATTTATAACCATATTATGTGGTTTTATATCTCTATGCATTATACCATTAGAATGGCACGAATCAACCGCCATAAGTATTTGATCTACATAATAACAAATATCCATTTCATTTAGTTTAGGATACAAATCTCTAAAGGGAATATTCTCTACATGTTCAAAGATTAGAGAAGGAGTCTTCAATTCAGGATTACTTGTAACATCCAATAATTTTATAATATTTTTCTGTCCAGATAAATTCTGTAATACTTTAATTTCGCGCAGTATCTTTTCGTTTCTTATTGGCTTCAAAATCTTGATAACACATTTTTGTTTATTTGATATCAAATTGCCTTCAAAAACTTCTGAATATCTTCCTCTTCCAATTTTTTTTGTTACTTCATAATTGTTCTCTTCACCCCAGTTTACTTTTAAAGCTTTATAATCTGAATAATCTATACCTTTTTGTTTGTTTACATCTTTATATACTCTTGAATACACTGGCGAAGAGCCCATTTGAATAATATTCTTTCTAAAATGACTGGATTTAAAATCCCTACTTGAATTATTTGTATCTATAAGACTTGCCATTATAAATTAATATGTATAACATATAAAAAAATGATTATTAAAAAACCATTCATCTAAGTAAGAATAGAACACTATGCAAGATGGATTCACTTAAAAGTGATATCATTATACAATTAACAAGGTATCTTTCTTATAGGGATGCTTTTAGTCTATCAGGCGTAAACAAGACCTATAGAACGGTTGTATCTAATTGCCCCAAATGTATTAAGAGGAAGATAGTATTACAAAAGAAGATTGTTGATAGCTGCTTCTATCATATACGTAACAAAATCAAACGTTTCGGTTATGATAAGCTCGTAAATGCAGAAACACACTATACAGAATTAAGAGGCGATCTATTGGAGTGGGTTGATTTACATATATATTACCTACTTGAATCTGCACAAAAACGGATTGAAGATTACAACAAAGAACTCAATTCTATAACTCATTTGAATCGTATTTATAAACATAGGACATAACTTCTCTACAAGGTAATGTTCTGTCAATAGGAGTTTTTGTTATGTTACACATTTGGAATGTTTTTGGATTATAAAATGGTATATTTGCCATTGGATTCGAATCTACATTACATATTTTTATTCTCAGTGTTACATCTTCATCACTATCATTCGAATTTTTTCTATCTACTATTTTGTAAGCATCTCTTTGGTTAAATTTTCTTACTAAATTTTTTTTTCCATTCTGAAGAACATAGTGATCGGTATATTTGGAAAATCCTTTAACATCATGATTCGTCAATATTTCACATATTTCAGAGTACATTTTTGGAGTTTTTGTCATTATATTTCGATATGATAAATCAAATTTAACAATTCGTGATTGATTCAATATTCTATGTAAACGATATCTGACAAATATTACATTGAGTAATTCATCTTGAATTGATTTGGAAAATGCCCATTGTCCGTTAATGATTCTACTATTTTTTATAATATGATCGAAATCAATACTTAGTCTTAAACCTAGAAAATACCCATCTCTAGCAATATAATCTAATTTATCTGTATCTATCCCGTGTTGAGTATTATTAACGATATTAAACTCCCATCTGTTTTCTCCTATTGGTGGATCAATGACTTTACATATGAAATCAATAGATTCTTTATCTAATTCTAAGTCTTTCGCTATTTCACGAAACATATCTATTGAACGCTGTTCATGTGTTATCCATGAATTATCTTCCGTGATATTACCATCACTTATGAGTTTTGATATAACATATTTATCAAAACCGTGACTACCTGGTCCGTGACCAATATCATGACATAGTGCACCAATACAGATTAATTCTTTAATTTTAGAATCTACATTCAAATGATCTAATAATTTTGAAGTAATTGCATAAGTACCAATCATATGAACTTTTCGACTGTGTGTAGCGCTTGGATAAATTCGATATGCTATTCCGGTCTGGTATATATAATGAGTTCGATCAAAATATGGATGGTCTATAATCTTTAATGCAATATCTGATAAGTGTATATCACCATGAATTGGTTCATGAATTATTGACATTATTGTATTGTTATTATATCCACGACTAACTAAATCATTTTTTCACAAGTTAACTTAAGTAAAAAATATAAGTTGGTATGTTATGTATGACAAACATATTTCGAAAATTAAATCTTTACAGTTTGGATTACTGAGTCCTGAAGAAATTCGAAATGAATCTGTTACAGAAATAACAAAACATCAAAGTTTTAGAGCAGATGGTGCACCTATACCCGGTGGTTTATTTGATTCCAGAATGAGTCCATCAGAAAAAGATGAAAGATGCGAAACAGATAATTTACCATATGATATAACTCCAGGCTATTTTGGAAAAATAGAGTTAAATCTTCCTATATTTCATCATTTCCATATTAATACTATTCAGCAGGTTTTATCGGTTATTTGTATAGAATGTGGTAGTTTAGTTAATCCACCCTTCAATAATACTAAAAATTTTTCGGGTTATGATTTATTATCTTTCAGTAAAAATAATCATCCTTCTGAGATAAAATTACTTAATCTTCCTAAAAAACAACGATTATTAGCTTTGAAAAAGATAAAATCGGATAATCGAATATGTCCTGTATGTAGTTGTAAACAACCAAAAAAATATACAACCAATTTGAGAGGAGTTGATACTATAGACGCTGTGTATAGTACAACAGATGATATAGAAAACAAAAGTATTTTTCCAGAATATGTTTATCGTTTGTTTCAGAAAATAAATGATAAAACGTGCGAACTCATGGGATTTAATCCAGAATTCTCTCATCCATCTTCATTAATATTACATACAATTCCTGTTTGCCCACCACTTGTTAGACCTTCCGTAAAGCAAGGTAATGGCAATATGGCAAGAGATCATATTACCATAAGATATGAAGAAGTTATGAAATCGAATCTAACTATTAGAGGATATTTAAATAAAGATCAACATAAGGAACGTGAAAAATTTAGAGAATATCTTGCTCATGATGTTGCAACATTAATTGATAACGATCCAGGAGGAGGCTTCTCATCAATGCCACGGGGAAGTACACAACCACATCAGACATTTGGACAAAGATTAAGAGGTAAAGTTCCTAAAGCCGGACGTATTCGTGGTAATCTATTATCAAGAAGAGTTGAAATGTCAGGTAGAAGTGTGATTACACCCGACCCAATGATTGAACTGGATGAAATTGGTGTTCCTAAAAAAATTGCCAAAAAAATAACATATCCCGTTAAAGTAACTGAGGAAAATAGGTATTTTCTCGAAAAATGTATTGAAAATGGACCAAATGTTTATCCCGGTGCGGTTGGTCTAATACGTAAACTTACTACAAATGTTATAAAGCCCCGGAAAGGATTACTTCTTCAAAGAGGTGATATTGTTATGAGACATATTATTAATGGAGATTATGTGCTAATGAATCGATTACCTACTTTACATAAAAAGGGATTTATGGGACACAAAGTTAGAGTTATGGAAGGATATAGTTTTCGACTAAATGTTAATTCCACAGAACCATATAATGCTGATTTTGATGGTGATGAAATGAATTTACACTGTCCACAGAATATTACAACTATTTCAGAAACAATAGAACTTGCTGGACTTAAAAACCAATGTATGAGTTCTGCTTCAAATAGTCCCTCTATAGCATTTGTACAAGATAATGTATTATCCGCCCATATGATGACTCAAAATAAACATCCCTTTTCCAATAGAGAATTGATGAATATTCTTGCAAGAGGTGCACCTCATTATTATGGTAATATCAATAAGAAGAAATATAGTGGAAAAGAAATATTTAATTTCTATACACCAGATTATAGTGACTCAGTTAATAAAACCTTAAACAAAAAAGATTTAATACAAATTGTTTCAAGATGTTATCATGAACTTGGTAATAATAAGTGCTTTGAAATGACTGGTATGTTACAAAAACTATTGAATGAGTACTTCTTACATCATTCATTTAGTATTGGTCCTAAAGATTTAAAAAGAGGCACTGATGTTCATAAAAAAATTGATGAAATTGTTGATAAAATGATTATGAATATCACTAAAAGAATTGAGAACATTCATAATTCTGTAGGACCTTGTGACAAAATATCATTTGAAAATTTTGTCAATAGTGAAATTGGAAAAGCTACATTAAAAAGTGAAAACCTTTTATCTAAAGATGAACAAAGTCGTTTTAAACCAATGATTGAATGTGGTTCAAAAGGTAAAAAGAAGAATATAACTCAAATGAAGGGTTTTCTTGGTCAACAGATTGTTAACGGTAAAAGAACTAATACGGGATATACTCATCGTACTTTACCACATTTTCATAAATATTGCGAAGATATTCGTACAAGAGGCTTTATAAGAAATTCATTATCAAAAGGATTACACCCATTTGAGTTTTTCTTTCATGCTGGTGGCGGTAGAGAAGGTTTAATTGAACAAGCTCTTGGAACAGGTGATTCCGGATATATTCAAAGACAAATGGTTAAAACTTTAGAAGATATGGTTGTTAAATGGAGTAATACGGTTAATGATGCGCAGAATAATATTGTACAATTCTTATTTGGAGAGGATGGAGCAATGGGAGAAAGCATTGAAGAACAAGATCTTATTAAGATTTTCAACTCTCTGAGTGATTTAGAACTGGAATATAGTCTTACAAAAAATGAAGAACATCTAAATGCGTGTATAAACTCTCAAATATTAAAAACTATCCCTCAGGATAAGGTACTTTTTGAGAAATATTTTAATGATTTTATTGAAATCAGAAACGATTTCATTGATACATTATGTAATAAACAAATACATTCACAAGAAGATCTAATCACCACTTGTAATCATTCTGTTAACATATCACAAAAAGTCAAATTTATTATCAATAAATTTTCATTGTCAAATAGTATTAAAACTGATTTAGATCCAACTACTATTCTTAAAACATATTCAGATTTATTTGATAGATGCTCTCTACACAAATATTATTCTGGATGTACCCTCTTTAAATTACTTATATACACTCATGCGAGTCCCAAACAATTAATATGTCAATACCGTTTTACACGAGAAGCATTCAAAGAATTTGTTCTAAATATTGAAAAAAGTTATAAATACTCAAGAATCGAGCCAGGAGAAGCTGTTGGCGTTATTGCCGCACAATCTATAGGAGAGCCTTGTACACAATTAACATTAAATAGTTTCCATTTTGCTGGAGCTGGTAGAAGTCAAGGCGTTCCCCGTCTAAAAGAGCTTATGTATCTCGAATCAAGTGCAACTGGCAGAAAACTTTCCATTTCTTCAATATATCTAAATAGACCCCATTCTATAATAGAAACAGATACTATCAAAATATTAAAAGAAATAGAATGTATCAGATTTAAAGATGTTTTAAAGAGTTATACTTTTCACTTTGATAGTCCCCATTATCCCTGGCAGAATGAAACATTACAAAGATATCATTATTTAGAAGAACAAGCCGGAGTTAATGATTCTGTAATGTATCAATGGATATTAAGATTCTTTATTAATGAAGATAAAGCATCTCTTATTGATGTATGGAGAACTATCAATGAACAAGAATGGGTGAATAATCCAATAATTGATCCAGAAACAAAATCAATATTTTTCAGAATTGATGTATATAGTGTTACAAAAACAGATAACAATATGAAAATTGTTCCGGTTGCTAAAAAGGGTGAAGCTCAAAAAGATTTTGAAGTATCACTCATTGACGATATTGTTGAATATGGAATAGAACCTCTTATCATTCAAGGTATTAGTGGAATTACAAATGCATCTTATAATCTTATTACCTCTTACAGAAGAGATCCGGATATAGGAGAAGTTCATGAGCAAAAATCTTATATGATTAGTGCTTCTGGTTCTGAACTTCAAGAAATATTAAGTAATCCTGCAGTTGATACCACAAGAACATGCTCTAATAATGTTATTGATATGTATGAAACATTTGGAATAGAAGCTGCCCGATTAGTATTAATAGAAGAACTCTCACTTGTTTTAAAAGATGTTGCTCATCTTGATAAAAGACACATTTCCTTATTAGTCGATAGAATGATTGCAACCGGTAAACTATTGTCAGTTAATATGCTTGGTATGGATGGTTATCAAAATGGACCTCTAACCAAAGCTTCTTTCGAACGAATTAGCAAAGAATTATTAAAGGCAGGTGTTAATGGAGATATTGAAAATGTTACTGGATTAGCAAGCAATATCATCGTAGGACAAGCACCACCTTGTGGAACAGGAATTGTTAATGTATCTATTGATGAAGATATGTATAATAATGTCAAATTTGATAAAGTAGAAAAAACAAAAGATTCAAAACTATCAACCAAACCTAAAAATATGAAAATACATACTCTTATAGACTTCAGTATCGATTAATAAGAAAGTATGCTACAAGAAACCAAACTGGCTTCATAAAACATATCTGATGATGATACGCATTTGATGTCATTTGGATATGAGATATGTTATATAATGGACCGGACGATGGATACCAAGTCGCATCTCCGTGATATACATTATGTTCATGTTGTCGAATATCATCGTCATGAAAATGTTCACCTCTCATCTCATCATCATCATCTCTTATCATTTTACTTAAACTTATAATACTGTATCTCTTATTAATCATTTTTTCAATTATACTGGGCTATAAATTGATTCTCCCCTTTCTCTTTTCTCACACATCTCCTTGGTCCACGCTGTTGAAAATGGGGTTCTTTCATCCATCATATTGTTGAATGTATAGTAAATAAATCGAGAATTATGTCTACATGGGCAACTACAGCCTACATGTATCATACCAATCGTTTCTATATTCGGAATATATTTAAACGATTTATCATACAAACTCGTTGGTCTCAATTTTTGATGTCTTTCACAGCATTTACACTTACTATAGTTCCTTATGAAAATATCCGGATCATTAATATATTTTCTTACAATTTCTTCCATATCCCAGTCCCCACCATAGTCTATTTGATTATCAAATATATTCAATAAATATTTATATCTGCTTAGAGAACCGTTTATTGGTATTTGTCTTAATGATTTATAGCTTTCTATCCTTTTTAAACATCTTTTAAATAATGGTCTATGTTCGGGATTAAACTCAAATATTATATTTAAAACTTCTGTAGGAATAATACTCATATCTTACTCAACATACTTTAAAATTAAACATAAACGAGAACATCCCATCAATAGTTCTTTTATTATCAGAAATCTTTTGTCCAAACAATCCACCCATATTATATCTCATTCTAACATCAACCGGTATCTCTATTATATCTCCTTTTGTAAATACACCCTTTTCCCCGTCAGTTGTAAGAATATTTGAATACGCTTCTTCATCTTCATCCCAAAGTATACGATAATATTTTATAAGTTCAGATACTATATTCGCATTTTCAGCCTTAAAATATGAACTTGGTGATTGAACAATACTTCGCATTAAAGATTTTGTAGTTATGTATCCATTATATGGCTCGTTACCATCTACCCCAGAATCATCTTTTGTTCTTTCTGCCGGAACTATGCTTGTAGAAAGTATCATTTCTCCAAACAAACCTTTCAGTAAAGTCTCCATTGTATGTTCCTTTCCATTTAACCAAGTATACTTTTTCGCTCTTTTGCTATTAGGAACAATACGAATTTTTTTTTGTGGATCAATCTTAAATATTATAGTTGATGCACCTTTTGACACGGGAGTGCTTCCTTCCCAATCAACTGAAAATTCATTCGGATAAAATTCGAAATTCTTACTACTCCCTTCTTCACTATATATTAGAAAATCAATCGGAGATTTCACGGTAGTTCCTTTAGTTCTTTGATCTAGATCAACTGTATATTGTAAAGTATACATTGATGTCCTTATTACTGGTATCCTTTCTATTAATTCCATTGTTTTTAACACATTATTCCCATCTTTTATTTTTTTCATAGACAACCATAAATTTTCTACCATCTTTTCACTATTCGCAATAATTCCATATGAATCCTCTACCCTTTTTATATATCTTTCTGAACAAGATTTATCTATAAAGTTGATGGCTGAGCCGACCGGGGCTGCACAGTTCACGCAGTATATCGGATGGAGCGTCCTGGAACCGCACGCATAACAGAACTCATTATATTCATATATAAATCTTCCAACTAAACCAGCTATTTCTCTCTTATTTCCAACATATGAGCTTATATATATAATCATAACTTCTATATAACTATTGATTCTATTTCGATTATTGCTGTCCCAGACTATACCTAAATTATCCAGTATCTTTTTTCTAATTGATTCATAACTAATATTTGAATTCTCATTACAAAATTCCGAAATTATAGTACTAATTGGATCAAGTTTTATAGATTCATTAGGAAGTATAATACAACTAAGGTAATTTTTTATTGATGATAATGAAGTTATATATAACTTATCTTTCTCATACTGTTTCATAAGTTTAAAAGAAAACTTACCATCATTTGATGTTTTCGATTCTGAAATAGATTTCGTTTTATCTTCTAATTTGAATAGTTTTATATCATATGTACCTGGTTTATACACTTCACCATCTAAATATTTAATATTATTAACCGATTTAATAGTCCATCCAATTAGGAATGCAATCGTATTGTTTCTACTAATCGTAAAGTCACTTATATCATACTCATAACTAAACCATATTACATCATCTGATATAAGTTTACTCATATTATTGGTAGACAACTGTGTTGCCTCTGCAATTCTATTGTTTTCATTTAAAATATCCATTGTTCTTTTAATCACTACATTCTGAAGATCGTTTAGAATACTTATCTTTAAATCTTTAATATATCCATTCTGAACAAGAATCTCTGGTTTATTGTAAAAATCATATGTATTTTTTACATTATATGCATTGTAGATAAGTGATTGAAATATCGCTGCCTTTGTAACTTTTACAATCTCCTCTGGCTTCTCATAATAAGCATTTGTTACTATTGGATCATAATATAAATCCTCAAAATCAAGCATAAGACTGCTATTTGATCTTTTGCTTATAAAATCCATTGGATTGTTACCCCATTTTACATCTTCTACTCTTTTTGTAGAATCATCTAATATATTTATTTCTCCTCCACAAATTCCAAACGCGTATATCTTTTTACCATTACACCGTTTATCTTTATGTAGACTAATTCCTTCGGGATATAAATAATGCCTTGTTGTCATTACAATTATATAAATATAAATTGAAAGACTTAAATTTTAACAATCGTTTCTATTCTATATTAAAATCTATTAGAATAACATGAAGATACTATTTTTAACCGCTATAGTACTAATCTTAATTTTCATAATTTATAGTTTATATACAAATGAATCATTCACAAATGAGCAACCATATCTGAAAAAAACCCACATACTATCATATTTTGAAATAAATCCATTAGTATGTTATGTATCTAATTCAGAAAAAGACGTAGATGTTAAATTTTTTGAAAATATTATAGGTAAACAATTCCCATACTCTATTACTACCGATTCAGATATGAGATTCAAAGCAGACTTGGCTATTTTACCAGAAACCATTTTATTAAACCATAAAGATTCAAAAGGCAATTACCCATATGATTTCCTTTCTCATATAACTGACATGTCTTTCTCTTTGATACAATTAGATAGTAAAGAAGATGATTTTGATCCAATTATGTCATTCTACAATTTAAACAATCGCCATATATATCTAAAAAAGGGCGGATATGTACAAGAACTTTTTGAGAAGATGATATCATATCTTTATTCGGATGACAAGCCAAAAATCACTTATTATACAGATGATCTTCAAGCTCAAAAAGACCTATTAGATCGAAAATGTGATGCAATTGGAACTCTTATGTCACATCCAAATGTATTGATTTTTAAAATGTCGTATGATATTCGTATTAATATAGTTCCATGGGATTTAGACGAACGTCTTATAGATGTTTTAGCTTACAATTTTAAAGGTCTGAAAAAAACTAAAATATCTCTTAAAAATTATAGATATAGTGACTTCAATACTGAACTCACCTCATATGGATACACTAAATCTTTATTTATTAACAAAAATCTTCCTGACAAAGCCGTTAATCATATTACTGATACCGTATTTCAGAAAAATGGTGTTATTCGTTCCATTTCTATAGGTGGTTCATTATATATACCTTTTCATAATGGAACTAAACAATGGTTACAAAATAAAGGACTTATTTCTATCAGAACTAATCCTGAACATCCAAGTTGTATGTTATTAGCTGGTAAAACACCCTGCTCTGGTAAAAATGCTGATTTTGCAAAATTAGTATATGAAAGAGAATTCTGGGGAAGTCAAACACCAAATGATTCATCCGCATATGTATTTCTCAAAAATTCATACAAAAATAAGGATGATCCTGAATATGGTAAAGTATATCAGACAGTTATTGATAATAGCTACATGTGTATCGAAGATTTAAAAAAGAGAACTGAAAAGGATTGTGTCAAAATGGGACTTACATGGGATAAACCTTGTTTAAGAAATGAGGATTGTCCCTTTTACAAAAAAAACATGAATTATCCCAATAATTTTGGAAAATGTATAAATGGATTTTGTGAAATGCCAGTTGGCGTAATACGCAAAGGTTTTACACAATTTGATCCTAATTTTAAACCAATTTGTCATAACTGTCCTTCAGAAGACCCACATTGTTGTCATCAGAAAAAAAATATAGTCAGTCCAGATTATGCTTTCAAAAATGACCGTGAAAAAAGATTAGAAAACATACATGAATTACAATTGAGAGGTATTACAGTCTAGTTATTCCCATCAACCAACATTTTATCTAACATATCGGTTACATTATCACGAGTTAATCCCATTGAAACACCCCTTTCTATTAACTGTTCTCTTATTGTATTCGGTTCTGCCACCTTCTCCCTCTTTTCAGAATCTGGAAATAAACGTTTTATCTTCTCATCTTCTGAATTTATATTGTTTTTTCCTCGAATAATATCGCCTATTATTAGTAAATCTTGTTTTGCTAATTCATTCTCCTCCATTGATGACATTGACGAACTTCTTCGCTTCTTACCATCTTTTTCCATTATACGTCTCTTTATAATTTATCTCTTATCTCTTCTTACCGCCTCGAGTCAATTTTTTTTTCTTTGACGCACTGCGTTTCTTTAAACTTTTCTTTAACACTTTTTTCTTCCTTCCTCCTAATTTTCTTCCTCCTACTTTTCTTCCTCCTACTTTTTTTCCACCTCTTACAAGTCCAAAACTTGAGGGGGAAGGAGGATCATGTGGTGATGGTGTATCTCTTGATGGAGGATCATCCGGGCTGAAAATCAACTTTAATCTAGCTAAACCACTGTCACTTTTAAGATATTTTAAAATCTCTCTCTTTAATTCATCTGGTATATCTAAATTTTGAGTAAGACGTATTTTTTGTTCAATGGTTTTATCCGCATCTATAATTCTTCTTATTTCCTGATTAAATTTTATCGCCTTTCTCGGAGCAGGAGGTGGTTGATTACTCCTTGCCGGTGGTGGTGGAGTTGTCAAATTGTCTATATTCATAGAAGAATCAATTGAATTACTTGGTGTTTGTCTTGGAGTTTGTATTGGAGTCTGTAGCGGTGTTGGTGTTCTTAAACTTGAATCACTCATTTATTATAACGCATTATAAAAATTATTTTTATATAATATGAATTACTACATTTCACTTCTTATTGAAGCAACTGTTGTCGGTATATGTCTCATTATTGTTGGCTCTATTATTGCATTTCTTGTTAGACGCTGGTATCCTAAACCCCTATTACCAAAATCATGCGCATCTTACAATAAATACCATGTTATGGAATTTACCTTATTTTTAACAGGATTCTTATTCCATTTAATGTGTGAAACTTCTGGAGTTAATAAGTGGTATCTTACCAATGGCGCCGCAAGTTATTCGTCCTAATATGTATTAAATCATACTTACATATTATACTATAATATGCCGAAAGACTGGGATCCTCATTATGAAGATGAACAAGATTGGGAACCAGTTGTATTTAAAAAAGACAATACTACATCTTCTGTCAATTCTCAACAAGAAAGCCCTATTCATTCTAAAATATGTCTCGCAAGATCCAGAGCAGGGTATACTGCTCATGAACTTGCACAAAAATTACATATGAGAATAAAAGATTATCAACGAATCGAAAACGGAGAACAATTACCTACCATCGATTTATTAGGAAAACTTCGAAAAATAATCAATCTTCAATAGGACAAATCTTATCGTATTTCTGACTTAATATCTTCTTTCTCTCCATAAAATCTATTATACGATCTAAAGATGACGTTCTTCTACGAACCAGATGTGGTAAACTTCTATTATCCGGTATCGGATTTAATAAACTCTTTGTATATAACCATTTTTTATTAGTCTTCTTATAATAACTTTCTAGAACATCATTACATTTATTTGCTAGTTCTAAACCAGAAGTTTGTTTATAACAATCACATAACCATTCTGAAATAAATCTATTATTCCCAATTATTCCTTCCAAAATTAGACAACCTAAACCCCAATAATCCGCATATTTTCTACTATACTCTACATAACTTGACATTTCTGGACTATAAAATCCAGGACTCCCAACTGACCCCCTTCCTATATCACTATCCATAACTGCTAAACCAAAATCGCATAGTTTAAAAGTATGATTTAATCTATTATCAATAAAAACAATCACATTTTCTGGTTTTATATCTCGGTGATATACACCGAGATTATGTATATATTCAATTGCTTTACATAAATCTTTTACTACTTTATCTAATCTATCGTCCGAATATTCAAGTCCTTCTGAAAAATGATATAAATCATTTACTCCTCTTTCTAATACTAAATTATATGTTATTTCTGTTTGAAAAACAGACTTCATAATAATAATTGAAGAACATGATATCTTTTCCAAACAACTTATTTCATTAAAATAATATCCGATCCGTTTTGAATTAAGTATTGATTTTACTACCCTTTTAATCACATACTCATCTCCTATTTCACCTGATACAATCACGTCTGAACAAGAACCCCACCCTATTACTTTATAATCTTTTATACATTTTCTGAATTTTATTATTCTCCGATTTATATTTTTCTCTGAATCCACGTGCCCGCTCACGCAATCCCAACTACCTGCGCCAGCGGGCACGTCCTGCATATTATTAATGTTTTTTTAATCTTAACTCATAATATTGTTGAACTTTTGGATTATTAATATAAGTATTTTATTCAATTACTTATATTAATCATGGGAACTGCTGTAACAGATCACGAAATTGAACTTACAGCGCTGAATGCTGCAGCACAACATCCTTATGCTAATAGATCCACTTTAACTATACAATCGGACGCTTACTCCTATTATCCCTATACATTTCAAATAGTAGTACCTAATGTGAATATTCCAACAAATCAAATAATCGCCCAATATCATTACAAATTTATGGAATGTTATCAAAGATTTATACTGGTTCAGAATACAAACTATAAAATTGAATATATTAGAGACTTAGAACTTTCTTTAAATCAGTTAGACGAAATTTATTATAGACATAGATATCCATTAGGATGGATTTATTGGAGTTATAGATATAATAATGGTAGGGGATTGATAAAAGAAATAAGACATAGAATTGAAAAACATAAAAGATTTTACTTTCTTCAAACCCGCAAAACAAAAGCAGTATTAGGAAAATTCTATGATAGTCTTTCTCCACAAATGATACATAAAATATTAACATGGTTAAAAAAGGATAATCCAACTAAATTTGGTAAAATTAAAAGAGGACCTAAAGAAGATATATTACATTCTCTTCACAAGCTTGATATCAAAATAAATGCTAACTTTTGTTGTAAATTCATAGACCAAGTAAATCCTGTACCATTTCTTAAAGAATTTGGTGTAGAATTATATAAAACAGGCAAAAGACAAAAAAATACTGTATTGAGAGAAGTTTTAAAGAAAAAATTCTATAATAGAGAAAGAAATTATTTAAGATGTGCTTATATTACTCCTGAATTAAGAGGACTTCCAGAAAATGTTGAAAACAATATTATATCCTTTTTAATCTCATAATTGTATGTCGAAAAAAACATTCATTTAGTTAATGGGATGCCCAACATGGACTCTAAGTAGTATTAAATGGATGGAATATTTCGCGGATTTACTTTTTTATTGGACCGGTATAGGAATTTTAGTTATAATCCTAGTCAGATGGAATATGTTAATGGTTATGCCTGCGCCAATGGTAATCGCCGCCGCTTTAGCACTTTCAATCCTTTTAAAAATATTAGTTTCATTAACAATTCTATGTGGATTACATGATACTTGGGGATTATTTACAAGCATGTTTATATATGCTCTCATATTCCTAGGACTCGCAGCGGTAGTTCTAAAAATGAAAGCCCCGATTATAATGGAATACGCATCGCCAGCCGGATTACAAAAAATACAACCAATGCTTGAAAAATTATCTGCGTGTATTTTGAATGAAGGCGCAAATAGCGCGAACGATGTATTAAGTCAACAAATGGGAAATTTCTCAAATAATCTAAATCAACAAATTGCCAGTGTTGGTAGTAATATGAATCAACAAGTTGCCAGTGTTGGTAGTAATATGACTCAACAAATCGCCCCAGTTCGATAAATATATTATGGACTCTGTGATACAGGATGTGGTTCGTAATCCTTTCGTGACCATATCTTACGACTATAAGGAATTACAACCAAGTCATCAAAATGTTTTACCTCCTTTTCCGCTTCTTCTTTTGTCTTTTTTTTAGGCAATGTTGGATGTATAAAATCTTGATCCGGTTTTTCAGGACGCTTTCCAAAACAATTTACATTAAATTTCATCTTTTTGTTGAATCTTCCACCATTTAATCCTGGAACCCCACACATTGTTTTATCCTTTTCTTTATCGGCATATTGTAATCTTTTCCAAGTATTCCTTTGTGTAGGATAGTATGCTGTCTGATTTTCCGACCATCCATAATTACACCACTCAGCACCATGTTGATACGCATGTAATAATTCATCATACGAAGCCAACTTAGCACCATACTGTTTACATACATCCGCAGCAGTATCATAATCTACCAACTCACCTGTTACATGAAACACTTCATCTTCATCATGATCTAAAATTTGACTCAAAGGAGTCGCAATATGTGGATGGTCTGATACATTTGATTGAGAATCTTCCGGTTTCGATGTTGTACTAATAATATTAGAACCAGATGTATCAATTTTATCCCAAGATATTGGATATTTCTTTATCAAAAAATATGCCCCTATTAATATTGCAAGAACTAACAAAATTACTAATAAAAATTTTAGACTACTTCCGGAAGCATTACTTGGTATTTCCTTTGCTAAAAAAGATCCTTCACCCCCCTTTTTTAAACCAAACCATGTAATAATACTACCAGCAGTCATAATCGCTGCAGATTCTAGAATCATTAATTGAACATATATTATTTATCCTTCCACTATAAAATCATGAATACTATCATCTGATGCCACACTTTCCTCTTCAGACCAAGTATCTTCAGAACCAATATCATCAAAACCTTCAAAATATTCGTTTATCATCGCATTATAATCCTCTTTTGTTACATCTACGTGATTATTATTCATTACTCCCAGTAAATATGAATTTCCAAAATACAAATCATTATCTACCGGCGGAGGTAACTCATGCTTATTTTCATCTCCAGCTTCTCCATTATCCCATGCATATAAAGCCAATATCTTCTGATTAACCCGAAAATCACACCTTCTCTTTAAACTACCAATCCCTTTTGTTCTTTTAACACTTTTTGGAATATTATTCGTACTTAATTCATCTTCAATCTTTACAGATTTCATAACAAATTCCGCTACATCACCAGTACATCTAAGACAAATCCCTTTTACTGTTGACATCTTTATATACTTTATATATCTCTTATCACTTATCATTTTTTTGAAAAAATGATTGATTATCCTCTCTAAATAGTATTACTATTCTAATTACACACTATAATCGCTTTTGTCCATTCTGGTCTATATTATAACATGCCTCAAAGTAAAAAGAAATATAACCAAGGATGGTATTCCGTATTAAAATCTTATCATCATAATTCTCCTTTGGAGGATGATGAGAATTACTTTAGTGATACAGAATCTCTGCAATCTGAATTTACAGAGATTACTGATTCAACGGATGGGAATTTTGAACCTGAAATTTGGGAAAACAATATTATTCAGACGAATAATATTCCTAAAGTCAAACAATGTGATGCTTTTCACCCAAAACCTATCAAACAGTTAGAGCCAACCAGATACACTCAATTAACTGTCTTAAACAAAAATACCCCAACCACTCATATTAAGCAACACGGACATACTCAACACAACAAGTGGTCCGATGCTGTTAAAAAGGTTGTTTAAACTACCAAATAAATATGTAACCCATATTAAACAAAAATCTACCAGAAACTATTAAAAAAGGTTGTTTAAACTACCAAAATAAATATGTAACCCATATTTTTTATAAAAATGATTCGTAAAATAGTCTAACTTTTAATACATTACTATTATATATCAGTAAAAGAAGAAATGGCTAAACTCATCTCCCACAAATACGACAAGAACGCAATCGTTTTCGGTTACAAGAGTTATAAAAATATTTATAACAACACCATGGTATATCCTAGGAATAGTTGTCCAATCACCGACGATGAAATCGCAGAGTTTTATGAATTACTCAAAGCCCTGAATGTACCACAGCTTAAGACCATATGTAAAGAGCGCGAACTTATGGTGTCTGGGAAGAAGGGAGAGCTTATAACTAGGCTACTCTACGATAAATTCGATGCATTCTGGACTTTGTCAACAAGGAAGAAGAACCCAGTATATACCATTAGCCATCCGATTCGTGATTGGGGGACATATAAGGAGAGGAGTCTTAAAGTACAAACATGGCTTGAACTTAATACGCCCTAGTCTCTTCCCAATGGACCGTATTTTTTATGAAAATGAGTATGAATAAAAGTTATTATAATTATTAGAAATGAGGAGAGATATTGCAAGCTTCCTTATCACAAATCATATGCCTCAAATGTGGAGTAAAGAAGAGATAAATAATGAGTTGATAATGCTTCAACAAATGTGTCAAATGTTTGGAAAACCTTATTCTATATCTTTTGCGACACAATATTTGAAAAAATTAAATATAAATGTATCAGAAACTGTACTTAAAGATATGTATTTAAAAGAAGATATAACCTTTATTACAGATTATAGAGAAAATCGCACAGAAGAGTTTCAAAAATTTCTTAAAAATGATTTGTAATTTGTTATACAATAAGTATAAGAAATGGAGGAGGCACAAACATCATTTGATACAATCGTTGAAAAGGTTGATTATATTAAACATCATCTAACTACATTAGAAACAGTATTACTAAACGATGATGCATTAGGGACTATGCTTATTGATATGATCAATAAAAATAAATATGGGAAAGATTGTCCAAATACAAAACAAATTTCCATTCCCCGCCCGTATAAATAAAACTATTCAACAAAATAGTGAAGTAATGGTTGAACTGAGAATCGAACTCAGGCTTACTGTGCCGTTTGATAAGCGTTAAACTTTTCACAAACAGTGGTACTGCCACTATACTATTCAACCATATCACCACATATCTTTTTATTAGAACGGTTTTATACGCATCTTTCCAAATACTATTTTTTTTTATAAAAATGATTATAAGACCAAGATTGTAATAATATAGGTGTAAGTGATCATTATGGCTTACGAATCGAGTTTTGAATATAGTGGTGGAGTAGTTAAGATTGATAAAGTTACTTTTGGCATTATGAGTCCAGATATGATTCGAAGACAATCAGTATGTGAAGTGATTCATCACGATACATTCTGTGGCAATGATCCGGTTACTGGGGGTTTATTCGATCCTCGTATGGGTATTTTAGACTATGGAACTATCTGTAGCACAGATATGCAATCAAACAAAGAAACACCGGGTTATTTTGGACATATCGAATTGGCATTGCCAGTATTTCATGTTCAATATTTTCCAGTAGTACAAAAAATTGTTAGATGTGTATGCTACAGATGTGGTGAATTACTTCACCATAATTCTGTAAGTCATATTCGTGATAGATCTAAATTAAATCATTTAATTGAACAGTCTAAAAAGGTTAAAATTTGCCCCAATTGTGAGGCGAAGCAACCAGACAAGTATGTAAAGACAGATCTTTGCAAAATGCATGCGTTGTGGTTACCTACAACGGTCAATGGGATCGAAACAGAAGAAGCTAAGTTTGATATGACGGCTAAATATGTTTTGAACTTATTCAAACAATTAGATGATACTTCTTGTAAGATTATGGGTTTAAATCCAAAATTAAGTCATCCATCTTGGATGGTGATGGAAGTTTTTCCGGTATGTCCTCCCTCTACAAGACCATCGGTATCGCAAGATAACGGGCAGCGCATGGAGGATGATATCACCATTAAGTACTGCGACGTTATTAAGTATAACAAATTGATAAAAGAAAAAATGAAAAATGACCCTGAGGCAAGAATTTTAGAGGATTGGCATAATATCTTACAATATCATACATCTACGTTAATAGATAATGAAATTGCGGGGGTATTACCTGCTGCTCAGCGTTCTGGTAGACCTCTAAAGGGTCTTAGACAAAGGCTGAAAGGTAAGGAGGGACGTATTAGGGGAAATTTGATGGGTAAAAGAGTCAATTTCTCTTCGCGCACGGTAATTACACCAGATCCGGTTATTAATCTGGATGAACTTGGTGTTCCTATCCGTATTGCGATTCAGCTAACATATCCCGAAAAGGTAACTAAGAAAAGCATTAAAAGACTAAAGGATTGTATTAGGAATGGTTGTAAAAATTATCCTGGTGCAAGAGCAGTTTTCAAATGTAAAAATAAGAAAACGATTTCGCTCAATCATATTGATCGATACCAGTTTGCGCAAATGCTAGAAGTTGGAGATACCGTTATCAGACATATTCAAAATGGAGATTGGGTAATCTTTAATAGACAACCATCTCTACATAAAATGAGTATGATGGCGCATCGAGTAAGAATATTGGAGGGACTAACATTCCGTCTTAATATTAGTGCGACAACGCCATATAATGCTGATTTTGATGGTGATGAAATGAATATGCATGTTCCGCAGAGCTTTTGTTCTGCAAATGAAATTGCGTGTCTAGCATCTGTAAATAGGCAGATTGTTAGTCCTGCACTGAATATGCCTATTATTACATTCGTTCAAGACGCTGTACTTGGAGGTCATTTAATGACTATGGATAATTCTACTCAATTCACGCATCGTGAAATGATGAATACGTTATCATGGATTAATGTAGATAATATCATTCTTGATAATTCTGATACAAAAAGAACATTTTCTGGTACAGAAGCGTTATCATTTTGTATTCCTAAGATTAATCTAAAGATTAAAAATCGTAGAGAAGATTTAGTTTTCATTAAAGATGGAGATGTGACTGAAAATTCTGGTTCTTTTGATAAAAAAATATTTACGAGTTTGACTCACAGTATTTTCAGAGATAAGGGACCAGAAAAATGTGCCGCATTCTTCAATAATTCTCAACATGTTATTCGAGCATATCTTATTAAGAATAGTTTCTCCGTAGGTATTCGAGACTTAGTTCTTGAAAAAGCTCTAAGTAAGGAAATTAATGTTAAGATAGACCAGCAAAAACTGGAAGTTGAAAAAACAATCCAGACATTGCATTTGAATATGTTTGAAAATATGTCTTCTGATAGCGAAAAGGTTGCCTTTGAAAACAAGGTTACTCGGCAATTAACTGCTGCACGCAGTAGTGCCGAAAATTTGCTAAAAAAATGTCATGATTCTATTTTCGATAACAGATTTATGAATATGGTTAATGGAGGCTCAAAAGGTAAATTGATTAATTTAGCCCAAATGACTGCGTGTCTTGGACAACAAATTATCGAAGGACGCCGTGTACCATACGGATTCAATTACAGAACTTTACCACATTATACTAAATTTGATGATAGTTCTGAAGCGAGAGGTTTTGTTCACAGCTCATTTCAAAAGGGCATGAATCCTCTTGAATTCTTCTTCCATGCAATGGCGGGGAGAGAAGGTATTATTGATACAGCAGTTAAAACGTCAAGTACTGGATATATCCAGCGTAAATTGATGAAAGCTCTTGAAGATTACAAAGTAACTTGGAGCAAATGTGTTAAAGACGCACAAAATAACATTATTCAATATCTTTACGGAGATGATAATGCCGATGGAATATCACTTGAATATCAATCCGTTCCTGCAACGAATATTACCGATTTTGAAGAAGAATATACAAATATTCCTAAAATATCTAAAAAATCTAAAACACGCTTAATAGAATTAAGCAACACTGTAAAAGATATGTATGAATGGTATTCTGATAATATATGTGAAGGTTCCCCAGAATCTAATCTAAAATTTCCAGTTCATATTACAAGAACTCTTATGAATTCTATTAAGGATGAACTTACCAGTAATGAAAAACTTACTTCTGATTATATTCTCGATCAATATGAACAAATGTTTTCTCGTCTTACTTTACATAAATATAATGACGGTATTTGGATGTTAAAATTCATGATTTACATGCATTCGCATCCAAAGAAACTACTTCAAATGAAAGTTAACAAGAAACAATTCCAACAATTTGTTGAATCACTTGAAACACTTTTCATTCATTCACAAATTGAACCAGGTGATGCTGTAGGACCAGTTGCTGCACAATCTATTGGAGAACCGTGTACACAATTAACACTTAATACATTTCATTTATCTGGTGTTGGTGGCAAATCAACTGTTACGAGAGGTGTTCCGCGTTTACAAGAATTATTTCATCTTAGTAAAAATCCGAAAAATACTTCTCTAACTGTTTTCGTTGATCAAAAGATAAGTCAAGATAAATCCGCTGTACAACGCATTAGCGCAGAGATATGTCTTATTCGTCTTAGTGATCTCGTTACTACTTCTGAAATCAGATATGAACCCAATCAATCCAAATATCAAGCATTCAATGAATTTAATGATTTGTTTACTAAAATAGACAAAAATCGTTCAAACTCTAAATGGATTCTTACAATATGGTTTGATCGCAGATTGCTTTTGGATAAAAGTATTGAAATGGAAGAAATTTATTACAGTATTTCACAACTGTATAAAGAAGGGGTATATTGTGAATACTCTGATGATAACGCTGAATACATGTTCATCCGTATTAGAGTAGACCCTAATGTACAAGACCTTCGTAAACTTACTGTACCCGATGAAATTCCTGAAATTACTATTCTTTCAATTATTGAATCCAAACTTATGGATAATTTAGTTATCAGAGGCATTGATGGCATTAATAATGTCACATTAAGACAAGATATCCGAAGTGGTTCAAAAAAAGAATGGCTAATTGACACAGATGGTGCAAATATTGTTGATACAATGCTTCATCCTGAAGTAGATAAATATAGAACCTTCTCAAATGATATACACGAAATGTATAGTATATTCGGAATTGAAAGTGCTCGTAATACACTTATTCGTGAAATTCGTGAAGTTATGGACGAAGCTTCAGAAATTGATCCAAGACACGTACATCTCTTAGTTGATATGATGACAACAAAAGGAGTACTTATTCCAATAGACAGAAACGGTATGAAACTAACTGATGTTGGTCCACTTGCAAAATGCTCATTCGAAGAAGCAGACCAACAATTGTACAAAGCAGCAATATATGGTGAAACAGACAATGTTACAGGTGTATCCTCTAATATTATATTAGGTCAAGCACCACCATGCGGCACTGGAACGGTTGATGTTAGTCTTAATGAAGAACATTTTCATCATCTTATTAATAATCATTTTGACTCTGATAAACCTAATCCCGAAGACGTTTCTACAGAAGTTATGTTCGATTTTGATGAATAATCTCTTAAATCTTTCACAATCGAATCACTTCTCTTTATCATCTCTATCGCATTATTTGTTGTTAAGTTAGAACACTTTAACAATATTGGCTCAACAATTTTTTTTACATTACTACTTGTAACTATCATATTCAAGGTTTCCTGATAATGTATCAACTTTTGTTTTAATTCCCACTTCTCAATATTCCTTAAACCATCGTTTGCTAATTTAAACAATACCTTTTGTATTGAGTTCAAAATAAAAAAAGATATTTTTACCTCATCTTCCTCTATAGAAAATTTCGGAACTTTTAACTTTCTCTTTTCTATCCTCTCTTTCCTCTTTACTACCATCGAAGATTCTATCTTATCATCTTCGATATTATCTGTTCTAAATCTATTCAATTCTTCTATTATTTTTGTTAAAACATTCGAAGTTGCATCTATCAATTTATTAAAAAACTCATCCTCTTTCATACATCACCCTCTTGCTATTACAATTTATTTTTATCAAATTCTTCTTCTATATGCCCATTTATCATTTGAATCATATTCATTTCCTAATACTAAATCCTCATTTGAATCATAATCCGTATCATACCTTCCACCTCGTTGGACTCTTCCCGAAACGAAACATATATCTCTATTCCTATCTCTTACACCCTTATCTTTTTCCTTTAAATATGTACTTACCATAGAATCGAATATAGAATAATCCTCCTTCGTTCTTATCACTAAATCAAAACTTTCATCACTTAAACCAACCACATCATTCTCTGTTACAGAATTTGAATACGCTATATGCTGACATGCTTCATATACACCATATTTATCATTCAATTGTAACTTACGCTTCTCCTCATCTATATCTATTTTTATAATATACCATCCATTCTTTCGCAATTTATCATACTCATTCTTTAACCTTAAATCATCCACAATTACATTCTTTTTATCATGAATACTCTTCAACATTGATCTTATCCAAACTTCTGGATCTATCTCTCTCATCTTTGTTGCAAAATTTATTAATAATCCTCGATCCTTTCCTCTCATATCAAACAATTCTGATGCCAACTCTTTCACTCTCCCCGCAAAAGATGCTTTATAAAACCCATACTTATTACTTATCTTATCAGCTAAATAACTTTTGCCACTTCCCATCTTTCCAGTTATCGCAATCTTCATTCCTATATATTTCATCTCTCAAAACACTTTTATATTTTTTTAATTCTATAGTTATGGCTCCAGTATTGCCACACTATTATTATCTAAAAGGTGCAGGTAAAAAAAGTAAGCGTAAAACCCAGGCATCTAGAGCGGCGAATGCGCTAGCAACTCAGTCTAAAGGAGTTGACCATTTTATACTAATTAAAAT
>CERS01009345.1_pt1 | contig 28461 bp, 25 predicted proteins | sample 356251 | NCBI WGS metagenome assembly CERS01 (sample SAMEA2621020, study PRJEB7988) | marine metagenome | isolation source: saline water (ENVO:00002010), including
CCAAAGTGTAGACCAAGATTCCCTAAAGGCGTTATCCAATTTTTACTTGAGGCTGCATAAAGACCCATAGCTTTTATGTCGTACCTCATTAATGAGTCTTGAGAATTAAAGCTACCTTGACCTTGAGTATTTATGCCAATTGAAATTCCAGGCATAGCTTCGGTTTCATCAATCAAAAGGTATTTGAGATTTGTTTCCGGCTTGGGATGCATGACTAGACTATCGTCTCCTATAAGATTAGATGAGCCATATGATAGGCCAAGCTGAAATCTATCTGTTAGTCCAACGCTAATTGAACTTGTCAAACCACCAGCCTTTTGAACATGCATTTGCAATGAATAGCTTCCTCTTTGAAGCGTAGCTGCTGATGGCACTGAAATTAAATTAGTGGGTGGAGGATAAGATTGTGCTCGTAAAAATAATAGATTTAACGAAAATACAATAATAAAGATCGATCGATTTGGTTTATTCTTGGTCATGTGGTTATAATTAATTTACTCTTTCAAATCCACTGAATGCAAGTCTAGGGGTATATAGGTTCTCCGTATTTCGAAACTATTGTTCTCACTCGAAATTTCGGCATAGTTAATTGACCATTCTGATCAATAATATTAAAAATAATTTGCTGCTGTCCAATATCCACAACTTCAACCATTAAACTATCTCCATTGGTGAGCACCATTAGATCGTGTTCTGTTTTTGGTATGAATACATCAAAGGGCACTTTCAAGTTCTTTTTGCGAATATCTTCAAGTAAAATCGAAATTTCATCAAGATTATTTCCTGTTCTTGGGGGGATTGTTTTATATAAAGACTCTGCGGGAGGCTGCGATAAAACCATATGGCTTACCTGCTCTGCGCTTTGATTAAACTCTCTGATTTCTTTTTTACCTGTTAAGGCATCTGTTGAATAAGCATATTTTCGTACTGTTTTATGCTCTGGAAGTGATCTCCAAATCTCTCCAACTAAAAAACCTAGATGATTATAAATAAATTCTATTTCACCATACGGACTTCCTTGGACATTCACGAATTTAATTAGATTAAATTGGCTCGATTGATTTAATGTAAAAATTGTTTCTTGTCCATCGTAATAATTTTTGTTTTGACGCGAAAGAACCTTTCTAAATTCTCCTGACCAGGGCTCATCTTTTCCAAAATATTTGACGCTATCAACCTCATTTGAATTATTAAGGTAATATTTTCTAATTAGTTTTTTTTCAGAATGCTCTAAATATTCACGCTTATAAACATCGCCTTTGCTATCAACCCATTCTTTTAAAATTGGGATTTTATTAGAGTTATAAAATACTTGTAAATGGGCACGATCAAAGCGGTGAGTGGCAAGCAGTCTTACATCGGATATAAAATCTTTATCTGAGGCATAAAACCGCAGATAACTAATGCTTAACTGAGCATTCAAAGTATAAAGTAGAGAGGTAAAAACAATTATTTTTTTACATATTTTCATGATCTGCCATTGAATTTAAATATGATTGTGACCAATTATTAAACTCTTCCGATTTAATTTTCTTTCTTACAGTTGCCATTAAATTATTATAATAAGTTAAGTTATGAATAGTCGCTAAACGTAACCCCAGGACTTCTTTAATATTAAATAAATGTCTTAAATATGATCTTGAAAAATTTAAGCAGGTATAGCAATTACAATTTAAATCTGGTGGATCAAGCGAATTTTTATATTTACTATTTTCAATATTTATTATTCCATTGCTAGTAAATAATTGACCATTTCTTGCATTTCTTGTTGGCAAAACACAATCAAACATGTCCACCCCAAGTTGAATGGCTTTAATTAAATCGGTAGGGCGACCGACTCCCATAAGATATCTTGGTTGATCTTTTGGTAATAATTCATCTAATAGAGCAATAGTATCAAACATTGATGATTTATCTTCCCCAACTGCTAGCCCGCCAATTGCAACTCCACAATCTGCAAATGGAATAAGCAACTCAGCACTTTTTCTTCGTTCACTTTTAAAAGTTCCACCCTGGATAATTGGAAATAAGGTTTGATTCCAAGAATATATCGGATCATTCTCTTTAAGATATTTATAGCATTTTTCAGTCCATTTAAATGTACGATCTACTGATTTAGAGATTATTGATTTATCAACATTTGCTGCGGGGCATTCATCAAATGCCATGATAATATCTGATCCAAGATGCCTCTGGATATCCATTGAAAGTTCTGGTGAAAGAAAATGGGAACTTCCATCTATATGTGATTGAAACTCTACCCCCTCATCAGAGATCTTATTAAGCTTAGCTAAAGAAAAAATTTGATAACCTCCACTATCAGTCAAGATGCTTTTATCCCAGTTCATAAATGAGTGGAGACCTTTAGCTGAATGAATAATTTCGTGGCCAGGTCTTAAATACAGATGATATGTATTACCAAGTATAATGCTAATTTCTAAATCATGTAAAAAATCAGGGTCGATTGTTTTAACTGCGCCGGAAGTTCCAATTGGCATAAATACAGGGGTTTCAAAAGTACTATGATCAGTGCTAATCTTTCCAAGTCTAGCAGAATTATTAATATCTGATGATATTAAAGAAAAATTCATTTAAAAATAATTCTAAATGCTTCAACAACATGTGATACCGGGTGCAACTTAATTCCTTTAGGTTTTTCTTTTAACCTGTCAATACTTGCTTTAGGGGCAACAACCTCAGTAAATCCAAGCGCTATTGATTCCTTTAATCTGTCTTCTAATTTTGTAACTGATCTTATTTCTCCCCCAAGACCAACTTCTCCAATCAAAATAACCGAATCATTAATCAATTGATCTTTTTCGCTTGATGCAAGCGCTGAGATCACAGATAGGTCAGCTGCTGGATCATTGATTTTTAATCCACCAACGAGATTTACAAAAACATCTTTCATCCCCATCTTATAACCCATTCTCTTTTCAAGGACGGCTAAAAGCATGGAGAGTCTCTTAAAATCAAATCCATTAACATTGCGTTGAGGGGCATTGAAATTTGCTGTTGACACAAGAGATTGAATTTCAACTAAAATAGGGCGCGTTCCCTCAAGGGAAGGAAATATAGCGGACCCTGTAATATCAATTCTGCGTTCAGCTAAAAACAATTCTGAAGGGTTCTTAACTTCATCTAAGCCATTAGTTGTCATTTGGAAGATCCCAACTTCATTGGTTGTACCAAATCGATTTTTTACTGAACGTAATATTCTATGATCATGGCGTTCATCACCCTCAAGATATAAAACTGTATCAACCATATGCTCAAGCATCTTTGGACCAGCAATAATGCCCTCTTTTGTTACATGGCCTATGACAAGAATTGCAATTTTTTCATCTTTGGCTAATTGTAGCAATTTTTGACCACATTCTCTTATTTGCGAAACAGATCCTGGAAGAGAATCTATATTTTCACTAAAGATAGTTTGAATAGAATCAATGATTAAAAACTTTGGTTTTAATAAAGTCACATGATTTAATATTTCATCAATTCGATTTTCAGAACATAAATGTATATTAGAAGCGAGAACTTCAAGGCGTTTAGCCCTTAATGCTATTTGTTCTTCACTTTCCTCTGCAGAAGCATAGAGAACATTTTGATCAAACGGAGATAATATCTGGAGCGCAAGTGTTGACTTTCCTATCCCTGGACTACCTCCCAATAAAATCATTGAACCGCTTAACACTCCTCCACCTAAAACACGGTCAACTTCTTTTATGCCAACTGAGATTCGGTGCTCTTCTTTCTTATGTAGAATATCTTCAAGAGATTGAGCATCTTTTTTCTTCCCATTTAAACTGGTTTTCTGATTTTTTGAAACTTTATATTCGCTCAATGTTCCCCATTCTTGACAAGAAGGACACTGTCCATTCCATTTTGGGAAGTCCTGTCCACATGAAGAGCATAGATATACGGTTCTAGATTTATTTCTGGCCATATTATTGTGAGTGAATTTATTTATTTAATAGGAAGGTAAAGAGAAATAAACAAAAAAAACTACCAATCATATCCTAAAGAAACATACCATTGAGGCTTTGATAGACCTGACTCAGTCCAATCATATGCCGCCTCAATTCTCCATGGTAAAAAGATGGGAAGTTTTATTCCATACCCTACCGAACGCACCCATGGTGAAAAATCATTTGATAAATTGTTTCCATACTTTGATTGAAGAAGCGCATAATTTGTAAATTCCCGAGAATCATCCCAAGCTGCCCCAACATCCATAAATACGTGGCCTAAAATATTTCCTATTGTCAATGGAAACGGAAAGCCTATCTGTAAATATTGAATTAAAGGAAATCTGAATTCTAAATTAGTTAAAATAACATTTTTTCCAACCCTCTCCGAAAAACGTGCGCCACGTAATGGGTAAGCAAATTCAGAAAAATAGATATCTTGCAACAAAGACTCATTTCTACTATCTAAGATTACATTCCTCCAGCGCCATTCCTGAGTTAATCCATCATCTACTCCATCAGTAGTTCCTGTACCAAAAAGCCAATTTTGCATACCTCCCAGAAAGTACTTTTGTGGATTTTTTCCAGTACTGTTTCCATAAAAAAGTCGGCTTGCGAAAGAATAATTCCTGTTTACCATAAAATACTTACGTAAATCAATTTTTAGTTTTTGAAAAGATATGCCTTTCTTTCCCATTGCTGGGCTTACTTCAAGCGTTGTATTCTGACGGAAACCATCAATTGGACCAAGAAAACCAAAAACAGAATTATCAAAAATATAACTTAGAGTTGGGTTAAGGGCGATAAAGCCATCACTATTTACAACAGTATTACTAGTCTCATAAGGATCAATAGCAAAAAGTTTGTAATCCAAATTGTGCATTATAACACCAAAATCTAATCGGTTAAATTTATTTAGAGGCCTGGATGCAGTTCCAGCGATACCATAATGCCTCATTCTTGCAGTAAGATCAACAGGGTAACCATATTGATTATAATATCCTCCAGTTAAAAAGAAATCAGCTTGATGAAACAAAGTAAAATAATAATTGGTTCTATTTTTTAAATAAGCATAATTCAAATAATAATCACTATTTGAAAGGGAAATCTGCGATTCTAGCGCAAGAGAAATTTGATGATCTCCCATAAGATCACTAAAATAAAAAATTAATAATCCCTGATGGCCAAAAACATTATTATAGCCATATTGACCTTGCGCAATATCTAAACTAAACTGAGTTTTATATGGCTGTGGAATATAATCGCCATTTTCTGTTTTAGATAAAGAGGATTTTGTAGCTTGCACATCTTGAGATTTTTCATTTTGATTGTTGTAGGTTTCATACTCCAAAGCAAAGATATATCTAGAATAATCTGATTGATCAGATTCGCTACCCCTCCATTTATCTTTCCTTAAATCAACGAGTTCTTCTTCTTTGTCAATATCTTTATTTTTATAATAATTGGTTGGCTGGATATCAACTTTTTCTATATCAAGAGGGTTGTTCATTCTGTAAACATCCCATCCTCTACTAGAGTATCCTGAAAAAACCATAGTGTCATCATATTTATTTAAGCTTAATTGAAAGATACCCGTCAAAAGATTTGTAATAACTATCGATTTTTTATTAATGAGATCATAGCGAAATAAATTCCAAGTTCCTGAAGAGTCGGCAGTATAGAATAGCACATCATCAGTATTTGAAAAAACAGGATAATTTTCATCGAATCGAGTGTCTGTTATTTGATCAATCTTTTTGGTATTAATGTCAATCAAATAAATATTTTTATTTTCATAATCTAATGACAGCATATCTTTTGAATCTGTATTGTTGCGCTTAAAACTTTTACCTCTATCAGACACAAAAGAAATGAGGCTTCCATCTGGGCTCCAGCTGGGCTCTGAATCAGAATATATATCATTTGTTAGATTGAAATGTTTTTTTGTTTGGAGGTCATATACATAAATATCGCTTGCGCCATTTTCGTAGCCTACAAAGGCGAGTTTTTCTCCAGAAGGGCTCCAAGCGGCACTAAAAACCCCATCTAAATCAAAAGGTATTTTTTCTTTATCACCAGAAGCAACATCAACCAAATACAAAGCATCCCTAGAGCCAGACTTCGCAGCAAATACAATTCGCTTGCTATCGGGTGACCAACTAATTCCGGGTTGTAAAAATTTTAATTCTTCAAAATCTAATGATCTACTTCCCTTAATTAATTTCTTAATTCTTTTTCCAGTAACAGCATCCATCAAATCTATATCAAAATAACTCATATTGTTTGTCAGATATGCGATTTGCCCACCATCTGGAGAGATAGATGGTGAAATATTGTAAACATTTTTTTCTTTTTTATGGTCAGTGAGTTTTTTTGCAATATCTTTGATTTCATCTCTTCCAGCTACATCTGGATAAAATTCTTTTTTTATATACTTATGCCATTGTTCAGTTAATTCCTCGTAGTCCATACCAATAGCGCTTTTAAATCCTTTTTCAGCACTGCGCAATCTTTTCATTGATTGAAAAACTTCTCCAATTTTTTCTCTTCCATATTTTTTTGCAATGAATCTCCAGACTGATTGGCCACCCTTATAAGCAAGATAATATTCTAATTCTTTTACCGTTGGAATACGCTCATTTATAGCTAGATCGCGGATAACCATATCTGCTTCAGTGTCCCAATTAGAAGAAAGATATTCAGCTAAGCCTTCATTTGCCCACAATGGCATACTCCATGTTACTTGTCCGCTAGCAACATTTTGCATCCTACCTCCATAAATAAGATCATTTATCATAGCATGTACTAACTCATGATGAATTACATGGCGAAATGCTTTATAATCTCCTTCAAAAGGAATTACTACGCGGTTCTTAAATAACTCTGTTACGCCACCAATTCCTTCCGACATATATACACCAACAGCATTGTTCTGCTGAAACTCATTATGAGAATGATAAATGATGATTGGAACACGTTTTTTCAAATTCCATCGTAGATGTTTTCCTATTTGTTCATAGGCCTCATTAGCCACTTCCATCGTAAAAGTAGCAAGTTCAATTTGATCTCCATAATAATAAACATCAAAATTTGGAGATGAAATAAAATCCCAATCAAATTCTCTATACTGTACTTTATTCTGCCCAAATGATTGACCAAATAAAAAACAGCTCGTAGCAAGAAAGATTGTAAAAATAAGTTTTTTCATATTAATAGTAAAGTCAAACAAAGTTTTTTAGTTCCCTAAATTCGCGGATATGCTGAAATATTGCAAATAATTTACAAAATAATATTATTCTTTGATGATTGACTGTCCTCCAATGAAAATATTAGTTTACACATATGGATTTGCCAGTATATTTTATATCCGACATTCATTTGATGTTAAAAAGAACAGACTCTGAGGTAAATCGAGAAGAGATCTTGTTTAAATTTCTCGATCATGTCAGAAAAACAGGAGGTACTCTAATAATTAATGGAGACCTATTTGATTTTTACTTTGAATATAAAGATGTGATACCAAAAGTTTATGTTCCTTTTTACTATCAAATATTAAAACTAAGAGAATCGGGAGTGAAGGTGCATTACGTCCTTGGTAATCATGATTACTGGGTAATGGATTTCATTAAAGATACTTTATTTGATAAAACTTATAGTAATGATGTAAAAATGGATATTGGAAATAAAACATTTTATATCACTCATGGTGATGGGTTTCTATCATGGGATAGAAGCTATAGGCTATTAAAAAGAATTATTAGATCGCGTTTATTTATTTGGTTTTACAGATCACTCCATCCTAGAATAGGATATGCCTTTGCAAGCTGGATATCTAAGAAGGGAAAACATTACATGCATAGTGATGAATACAATCAACGAATCTTAAATGAGATGGAAATTCAAGCAAAACCATTTATTGACGATGGATGTGATTATTTTATTTCTGGCCATTATCATCAAGCAAAAGAATTACAAATGAAAAAAGGTAAGCTAATAATATTAGGTGACTGGTTAAGTTTTTTCACCTATGGAAAATTTGATGGTAAGGATTTAAAATTACACTTTTGGAATAATAATGAAAAAAGCTAAGCTAATTATCTGCCTAGTATCTACCTTGATTTTATTTGAAGGTTGCTCTGTAATAAAAAGATTTCTACCGGATAGAAAGTCCAATGATGATATATCTTATGAATTAATAGAAAATTTGAGCACTGCATTTAGTGAAGGCAAACTACAAGCCCTTGAAGAAATGATTGCAATATATAATGATACTAATCAACCCTATGATGTTAGAATGGCTGCAGGAGTAGCATTAGCTGAAACACAGCACCCCACTGCCTTAAATGCGCTATCAGAAGCGGTAGGGGAAGCAGCAGCGTTAGATGTAACATTTATGATAGGTTCAATTGAGTTATTGGCGCAGTTTAGAGATGACCCAAGAGCTGCCGATGCAATGATTAGTGCCATGAATAAAGTTGAAGAAAAAACAAATGAACTTGAACTCTCATTAGTAAAAAATCTCAATAAAGTACGTACCAAAGATCAAGTAATGGCCCTTTTAGATCTTTATGCGGTAAGTAGGAGCAATTTTAACCGCACTGAAAAACTTTTAACAGAGACATTAGGGGCATTGGGAACTGATGAAGTGGTACCAATTTTAACACAAATTTCTAGAGATCCTTTTGTTAATTTAGGAATTCGAAATAGGGCCCTGGAAATTTTAGGTAAAAAAGATCCTACGCAAGTAGCAGGTGCTTTTGCAGAGCTATTAGGTGATCCAGAAACAAATCTTGAAGTTAGGGATTTTGCTCTTAGCACAATGAAAGGTGTCAAAGAAGAAAATTTGGTATTAGCTCTACTGCAAACTTATAGAACCGGAAAAGATCAATACTATAATATTTTAAATACTCTTTTAGAGGCTCTTGGTGAATTTGATGACCCAGAAATAAGAAAAGCTGTAATTGAGATAGCAAAGAATGATAGCTACCCATTAGAAATAAGAATTAAAGCTATAGAAAAATTGGCTGATATTAGCGATCAAACAGTAATACCCTCCTTAATGCCAATTTTATCAGACTATAATCAATATAAGTTGCATGTTGCAGTTATTCAAACAATAACAAATCTTGGAGCATATGCTGAATTTGAGCAAGAAATACATAGAAGAACTTTTGAGGCTCATAAAAAAGCATCTACATCAAATGACTAGACTTATATCTTATTTATTACTATTTGGGGTCATTTTTTCGCAAGAAATGAATACTAAGATAGTTGGGGAAAATGATTCGTTAGATTTTTCACTCGACTCCACACTCATTGACACATTAGAACGATCAACTACAAAAATTTCAGCTACCATTGACACAATAGGCAAAGCTAATAGCACTGAGGTAGTTGATTCTTTGGCTTCCGTAAAACCACTTCCACCAGTTAGAGATCCTAAAATAAGAGTAGTTGAAAAACTTGATTCTGGAGAATCATTTTTTGAAATAAGGTCAAGCATTGATTTTCTTAAATTACAAATCGATGATTTGAAAAAAATAATTTCAGTCTATGAAGAAGGAAAAGGCGCAATGCCAAATATTGATGAAGACCTTCTTAATTTAATTAAAATTCCTCAATTGAAACATAGAATTGAATTACAAAACGGTACAGTAGTCAATGGTGAAATTATTGAAGAAGATGATCTTGGAATAATCGTTCAAACAAGCATTGGTCAGCTTGCTATTGAAAAAGATAAAATTATTGACATTAGTGAGGATCTACCACCAGCTGCTAAAGTTGAATTGATTAACGAACCATTTGTAAATATTTATCCGGATCGCGAGGAAATAGTAGGAACTGTTAAAAATGTAGGTACAAAACGAGCGGATTTTGTTAGGGTAATTGCGAACTTATGGTCTCCAACTACACAGCTTCTATATCAAGATTCTGTTTTTGTTTCAGGTCAAAACACTAAATATTATACTGGAATTAAAGCTAAAACCTCTCTAAACCCAGGCTCTACTACAGAGTTTCAATTAGTAATACCTATTGATAGCGATAAAGAAGAAACATCCTATAGGACATATGAAGTAAGATGGGAATCCTATAAATAATCTAAAGTAATTGTGTCTGGTAGATATCATGTATCCTTATGAGACCAAGACAAATATTTGATTGATCAATAACAGGTAGTACAGAAATTTGCGATTCTCTGTCTTCCATTAGAGAAATGACCTCAGATAGTGAAGAGTTAACCTTGATTGCAATTGGATTAGTTGACATGACTTCGTTCGCTTTAGAATTATCGATGTCAATTTCATTGGCCAACGATCGCCTTAGATCACCTTCAGTTATAATCCCCATAAGAATTTTTTCGCTATTTAAAACAAGAGCCGCCCCTTGAGGCTTCTCAGTCATTTTAATAACAGTATTACGTAAGTCATCATTGCTATCTACAACCGCAACCTTATCGATTGGCTGCATAATATCTTTAACTTTTAGTTTTAAACGCCTACCAAGATCACCCGCTGGATGTAACCTAGCGAAATCTTCTCGGTTGAAATTTTTATTAGTCATTAATACAGCAGCTAGTGCATCCCCTATAGCAAGTGTTAGTGTTGTACTAGATGTTGGTACGATCGCTAATGGATCAACCTCTTTGGAGACCGATGCATCTAAAACTAAATCCATTTCATTTGATAAAATCGAATTCATATTCCCTAAAATACCAATCAGAGGTGAATTAAATTCTTTTAAAATAGGAATCAATCTAACAATTTCATCTGTAGCGCCACTCTTTGAAATAAGGATAGTTGGGTCTCCAGGTGCGTAAATACCAAGGTCTCCATGTACCGCCTCAGCAGGATGAAGGAAGACTGCTTCATTGCCAATACTACATAGTGTTGCGGCAATTTTTTGAGCGATAAGTCCTGATTTCCCCATACCGCTTATCACTATCTTGCCATTATGATTAGTAATAATATCACAGGCAATTTCCATTTTATCTGAAATTCGGTCAGCAGCATTAATTAATTGCTCACCTTCCCCAATAAGAACATTTTTTGCAACGGATTTTAAATTGTATTTATTCATTTATTTTATATGATTCATCTAAAATTTTAACCATTATTGCATTTTGAGCATGCATTCTATTCTCTGCTTGGTCAAAAACGATCGAGTTTGAAGATTCCATAACTTCATCTGTTACTTCATTTCCTCTCTCTGCCGGCAAGCAATGCATAAAAAGTGTATCTTTTTTTGTTGAATTCATCATTTTTGAATTAACTTGAAAATTTTTGAAGATCTTAGTTCTAGATTCAGCTTGATCTTTTTGTCCCATTGAAGCCCATACATCTGTATAGATTATATCAGCTCCAAGAGCACCCTTTATTGCGTCATTAGTTATTTCAATAGTTGAAAATGATGATTTCTTGGCAAGATCAATGGTGTCTTGATCAGGTTCATAACCTTCAGGGCATAGACATGTAAAATGCATAGGGATTACAGATGCAAGCCTTAGCCAGGAGTTCACTATATTATTTCCATCTCCAACATAAACAATTTTAATGTTATCCAGACTTTTCCGGTGCTCATACACTGTTAAAATATCCGCCATTATTTGACATGGGTGATTATAATCAGTCAATCCATTTATCACAGGCACAGATGAATTTTGGGTAAGCTCAATCATATGTTTATGATCAAAGAGTCGTGCCATTATCATATCATTGTACCTACATAAAACCCTTGCAATGTCTTTAACAGCTTCTCTTTTTCCAATACCAATATCATTAGGGCCTAAATAAAGCGCGTGCCCGCCTAATCGAAAAAAACCAGTTTCAAAAGATACGCGAGTCCTTGCTGATGGTTTAGCAAAAATCATCGCAAGCGATTTACCTGAAAAAGGTTTATAGTCGTTACTTTTTTTAACGCGCTTTTTTAACTCAATTGCAAAATCTAAAAAATCATAAATTTCTTTTTTATCAAAATCCGTCACATAGATGAAATCTTTTTTCATTTTTTAGAATTATTTTCCATCCATTAGAAGTTTAAATAGCTTTGACCCGGATGGAAGAACTAAGGTAGTCTTATCATCAACAACTTTCTTATAGGTGTCTAAAGTGCGCACGAATTCATAAAATTTAGGATCTGCAGAATAGGATCTAGCATATACTTGCACAGCCTTTGCATCACCTTCACCTCTTATTTTTTCAGCTTCCTTATAGGCATCAGCTAGAATGATTGTTTTATCTCTGTCCGTAGCCGCTCGTATTTTCTGAGCTTCTTCTTCTCCCTCTGATCTAAATTTATTTGCCTGTCTTTTTCTTTCAGCGTCCATTCGAGCATAGATAGACTCTTCATTTTCAGCAGGTAAATCGACGCGTCGTATTCTAACATCTACGACAGAAATTCCATAAGCTAAAGTAGCTGAATTGCTTTGTCGAGTCACTATATCCATTATTTCTTCTCGATTTTCTGTAATAATCTCAACCATATCATGCGTGCCAAGTTCTCTTCTTAATTCCGAGTAGACTATGTCATCCATACGGCTTTTTGCGGTTGGAATAGCTTGAACTGTTTTTAGAAATTGCAATGGATCAACAATTTTCCATCGTACATAATTATCAACAATTAAGCTTTTCTTATCTTTGCTTAAGATTTCTTCAGGCGGAGAATCATATTCTAATAATCTATCATCAAATGTGATTTTTTCTTGAAAGGGGAATGGTAGTTTTACATTCAACCCTGGCTCTGTGACTGTTTTGACCGGCTTACCAAGCTGAAGAATTACAACTTGCTGAGTTTCATCAACAATAAAAATTGAACTAAAACCAACTACAGCTAAGACTGGTAATAAAATAGTTAATAGTTTTTTCATGATTATTTCCCCTCTTTTGCTTTAAGGTTGAGTAGGTTAATTAAATTGCTTCCCTCTTTTCCATCTGGTACAATTATTTTTTCTCTATTTGAAAGAATTTCTTCAGCAGTCTCTAAATACATTCTCGTTTCAGTTACTTCTTTAGCTTTCCTGTACTCTTTCAAAACTGCATTGAATTTTGAAACATCACCTTCTGCTCTTGCAATTCTTGCTTTTTTATAGCCTTCAGCTTCTCTGATTTGTGCCTGCGCTTCTCCTCTAGCCTTTGGTATAACATCATTTCGATATCCTTCAGCTTGATTAACCATTCTATTTTTATCTTCTTTTGCTGAGGCAACATCTTTAAATGCTGAAATTACTTGCTCTGGAGGACTAACATCTTGCAATTGAACAGCAACAACTAAAATTCCTGTATTATATTTATCTAAAATATTTTGAATTAGCTCTTTTGATTCTTCTTGAATCATAAATTTCCCAGAAGTAAGAGCTTCATCGATATTATGTCGACCAACTACTGTTCTTAAAGATGCCTCAGAGGCTTGCCTTACTGTTAATTCTGGTTCAATAAAATTAAACGTATAAGCAACTGGGTCTTTGATTTTGTATTGAACAATCATTTCAGCATCAACAATATTCTCATCACCGGTCAACATTAAACTCTCTCTAGAAATTGTTTGATATTGATTTTTTCCAACAGTTCTAAATCCAATTTCAATTCTTTTGACTTCAGTAACTTTTGGTGTGCTGACTTTTTCGATAGGATAAGGGAAATGATAATTAAGTCCTGACTGAGCAGCCCTTGAATATTTTCCTAATGTCTGAACAACGCCTACCTCATCAGGTCCTACAACGTAGATTCCTGTTAATAACCATAAAACTAGAAAAATTCCTACGAGTGGGAACGTACCCATTGAAAGTTTAGGAATTTTAATTTCTTGATCGCCTATTATAATTCGTTTATATGACATAATTTTCCTTTCTAATTTATTATTTGCCGCCTTAAGCGTGCGGATGGAAATTTTAATTGTTCTCTATATTTTGCAACTGTTCTTCGAGCTATTGGATAGCCTTTTAATTTTAATTGATTTGCCAAATCAGTATCGGTGAATGGTTTATCTTTTACTTCATTGTTAATTAATTGTTTCAACAAATTTTTTATTAGCTTTGTGCTTACCTCTTCACCGCTTTCCGTGTCATACTTATTTGAGAAAAAAGATTTTAACTCAAAAATTCCATATGGAGTATCAACATATTTATTTCTTGTAGAGCGACTTATTGTAGAAATATCCATACCTAATTTATCAGCAATGTCCTTTAATTTCATTGGTTTTAATATAGAAGTATTCCCACTAAAGAACTCTGGTTGATTTTTAATTATTTCATTCATCACTGAAGTTAATGTTAATTGTCGCTGTTCAATTGCTTTAATTAGCCATGAAGCAGAGTCTAGTTTTTGCTTGAGAAACTTTTGTGTATCCCTAGAGACTTTTTGTTGGTTTAATATTTCAAGATAATTTTCATTTAATGATAAATCTGTTATAGGAGATTGATTAACAATAATCTTCCATTTATTATTTTCATTAGAAATTATTAAATCTGGAATCACAGTATCATTTTGTGGTTTTATTTTTCCCTCCCCAGGATAAGGGTTCAATTTTTTAATATCTTCTATGATTTGTTTTAATTCATCTTTTTGTATTCTTAATACATCTAATATTTTATCATATTTATGATTTACAAACTCATCAAATAAATTATTAATTATGTATTTATGAGTTTTATAGTCTTCTCCCTGTAGCTGAAGAATTAAGCATTCTTGTAAATTACGCGCAGCAATTCCAGGTGGATTTAGTTTTTGAACTAATAATAAAATTCTTTCTACCTCTCCCTCAGAAGTCCCAAGCCGATCTGATATAAGTATTGTATCTATAGCTAAATAGCCATTTTCATCCAAATTCCAAATGATTTCTTCAGCAATATTTTGCTCTTTTTCTACTAAATTAAATTCGTTTAATTGTTGGGATAGATCCTCTAAAAAATCTAATTGCTGTGCGATAGGAATTTCAAAATTGTCTCTTTGGTTATTATAAATATTTCCAGGTTCAAATTCATCAGGATCATCCTCATAATCAACTTCTTTATCTTCTTTTAATTCTTCTTCATCATTTTCTTGAGTTGATTCTGGTTGATCAAGCAAGGGGTTGCTCTCAAGTTCATCTATAACTTTTTGTTCTAGGCTTGTTGAATTTAATTGCAAGATCAGTGTTTGGAGAATTTGCTGAGGGGAAAGAGAATGGCTTAATGATTGCTTTTGCTTTAACCCTACCATTATAAAGAAAAGCTTTCACCTAGATAAAGCCTTCTAGCTTCTGCATCATTGGCAAGAAATTCTGAAGAGCCTGATTTAAGAATTTTTCCATCAAATAAAAGATACGATCTATCAGTAATCGATAATGTCTCCCTAACATTGTGATCAGTGATAAGAACACCGATATTTTTTTCTTTAAGAGAGCTAACTATAGATTGAATATCTTCTACAGCAATTGGATCCACTCCAGCAAAGGGTTCATCCAATAAAATAAAGTCAGGATCCATGGCTAAAGTCCTGGCAATCTCAACCCTACGTCTTTCACCTCCTGATAAATTTGCTCCCATACTTAATCTAATCTGATTTATTGATAAGTCATCTAAAAGTTGATCAATTTTATTTTGCTGTTCTTGTTTTGATAAGCTACCCATTTCAAGCACTAGTCTAAGATTATCTTCAACGGTAAGTTTACGAAAAATAGATTCATCTTGAGGTAAATATCCAATCCCAAATCGACTTCTTTTATACATAGCCTTCTTAGTGATATTCATTTGATCAAGAAATATATTTCCCTCAGTAGGCTTTATCATTCCTGTGATCATATAAAATGTTGTGGTCTTTCCAGCGCCATTTGGACCTAATAAGCCAACAATTTCACCTTTATTTACCTTCAGATCAACATTTCTTACAGCCCAAAAATCTCCATATCTTTTACAAAGTTTTTTTGCGCTCAACTGTTTATGGTTTTCAATCATTTATTACCTCGTGAAAAACTCCTGTTGGTTTCATAATTTCCCAATTATCTAATTCAATGTCTGATTTAAATCCAATCCCATAAAGAGTATCGCTTTCTTCGGTAATAAATATTACACTATCATCAGTAAAAACTTTTTCATCAACATTATCCCATGATAGCGTATCCGTATAAAGAATAACACCGCTATCAGAGACTACAACAACATTTCCCATAGCTACTAAAAAATCTTTCGCCTCATCAATTTCAGCAAAATCTGATTTGAGATTGCTAGTATAAATTTCTTCATTATTAAAAAAATCAGCATCTACATTTTGATCTAAAAGTATGTATTGGCGTTGTTGATATTTTTCTAGATGACCTGATCTTATTACTGCTCTTTTTGAGCCTTTATTTGTAAGGGTAATTATTGCATTCCAACTTTCAGCATCAGGAACACCATCTCTAGTTTTGCCTATCTTTTGTATGTCAGGATTTTGGCATGCAAATATGAAGAGAATTAAAATGATTATTAGGTTCACTTGCGCTTTAATAATTGATTTTTTAAATCAAGGATAACCTTTTCTAGGCGACCTTGTTCGATTAATATCCATTCAACTGCTTCACGAAAAGCTCCCTCACCCCCAGATTTATTTGTAACATGCACAGCCACTGACTTGCATGGATCTGATGCATTTTGAGTAGCAATCGGAACTGCAACCTTTTCCATCACAGGAATATCAATTAAATCATCGCCTATATAGGCAATCTCAGAATCTTCCAGATTATATTTAGATTTTAGTTCTTCATAAGGAATGAGTTTATTCAAGATTCCATTATAAACATCTTTTATCTTTAATTCAGATGCACGAAGTGCGGTTGCATTTGATTTTCGACCAGAAATAAGAGCTAGGTTCAAACCAGACTGGCGAAGCAATGCAACGCCTGCACCATCATTGACATTAAATTTTTTTATTTCTGATTCTTTATTTCCAACATAGATCGATCCATCAGTCCAAACCCCATCAATGTCGGATATGATCATTTTAATTTTATTAATATCATAACCAATCAATTAACAGCCTCATATATTTTTAGTAATACTCCCAGCAAATCTTCTAAGTTTTCTAGTGGCCATTGCGTAGAAGCATCTGATTTTGCATTGTTAGGATCATTGTGAACCTCCATGAAAATGCCATCACACCCAGCAGCAACAGCTGCTTTAGCTAGGGTGGGAATCATATTTCTCTGACCGCCTGTTACATGCTGATCACCTGGTAATTGAGCTGAATGTGTTGCGTCAAAAATAACAGGGTATCCTACTTTTTGCATGACTGATATAGATGTCATATCAGAAACTAAACTATATCCAAAAGACGTTCCTCTTTCAGTTAGTAAAATATTTTTATTACCTGTTGATTCAATTTTTTCAGCAACATGTTTCATTTTGCCAGGTGCAAGGAATTGCCCTTTTTTTATATTTATTACTTTTCCAGTTTTTCCTGCTGCAATCAATAAGTCAGTCTGTCTACATAGAAAAGCGGGAATTTGTAAAACATCAGAAACCTCAGCTACTGCCTTGCACTGGTCAGGAAGATGAACGTCTGTTAATACAGGAATTCCAAGTTCGGTTTTGACATCATTTAATATTGACAGTCCTGTATCTAGATTATCAGGGCCTCTAAAAGAATCTATTGCAGAACGATTAGCTTTATCAAAAGAGCTTTTAAATATTAATGGAATATTCATGTTGCTAGTAATTTTTTGAATTTGCTCAGCCATCATTAATATATGATCTCTTGATTCAATAACGCATGGACCGGCAATCAATGGAAAGGATCCACTTTCGTATTTAACATTACCAATTGTAATTGTATTCATAATATTATTTCTTTTTTAATTGTTTAACAGATGCCTTTATAAAATCTCTAAATAAAGGGTGAGCTTTACTTACCCTACTTTTTAATTCAGGATGAAACTGTGCAGCGATATACCATGGGTGATCTTTTAATTCAACAATCTCAACCAAATTCAGTTCCGAATTCTCTCCAGAAATAATTAATCCATTTTTTTCTAATCTATCTCTATATCTATTATTTACTTCCCATCTGTGTCGATGACGCTCAGAAATATTATTCTTACGGTAAGCTGAAAATGCTTTTGTTCCTTTTTTTAATGTACAATCATAGGCGCCCAACCTCATAGTCCCACCTTTTGCTTTTATTGCCCTTTGTGACTCCATAAGATCTATCACAGGGTAGGGAGTTTTTTTATTAAACTCCGTACTATTTGCTCCATCTAAATTGCAAACATTTCGCGCAAATTCAATAACCGCACATTGAAGACCCAGACATATTCCTAGAAATGGAATTTTATTTTCACGCGCATATTTGCAAGAAAGTATTTTACCTTCAGATCCTCTAGAGCCAAAGCCTGGTAAAAGTAAAATTCCATCCATTTTATGAAATGAGGTGAAAGCATCTGAGTCATTTTTTATATCTTCTGTCGCTACCCAATGCACTTTAACTCGAGCATCATTCTCAACTCCAGAGTGTATGAAGGCTTCTAAAACACTCTTATAGGCATCAGGTAGCTCAGTATATTTTCCGCACATGGCGATATTTACTTGATGTTTTGGGTGTTTGAATTTTTTGATAAAGTTTTTTAAATAAGTAATATTAGCCTTACCATTAAGCTGAAGGCGATCCATAATAATTTCAGATACTTTTTGATTATATAAAGTAAGCGGAACTTCATAGATGCTTTTAACTTCAGAGCCTTCTATTACATGCTCTGGATTTACGTTGCCAAAAAGTCCTATCTTATTTTTTACATCTTTCGTGAGTTTGTATTCTGTACGGCAAAGAATCATATCAGGTGATAAACCAATTTCACGTAGTTTCATTACTGAATGTTGAGTTGGTTTGGTTTTGAGTTCTTCACTAGCTTGAATGTAAGGTACAAGCGTAACATGCATAATGGTATGATTATGATATCCAACCTCAAGAGAAAGTTGACGTATCGCTTCCATAAATGGAAGGCTTTCAATATCCCCTACAGTCCCTCCTACTTCACAAATAACAACATCAAATTTCTTTGGTTTATTTATTGCCTTAATTCGCGCAATGATTTCATCTGTAATATGAGGAATAACTTGAATCGTTGCCCCTAAATAATCTCCTTTTCTCTCTCTTCCAAGAACAGTGCTATAGACTTGACCAGTAGTTGCATTATTTATCTTTGCCATATCTACATCAATAAATCTCTCGTAATGACCAAGATCTAAATCTGTTTCAGATCCATCATCCAAAACAAAGACTTCTCCATGCTGGTATGGGTTCATAGTCCCGGGGTCAACATTTAGGTATGGATCTAATTTAAGAATAGTGACCTTTAGGCCCGCACTTTTCAAGAGGTAACCTATAGAAGCAGCTGCAATACCCTTACCAAGTCCAGATATCACACCACCTAGAACAAAGATATATTTTATTGGTGTTGTTTTTCCCATATTACTTTTTCATATCATTTAGATCTTCTAATGTATCAATCCCGCTGTTCACTTTATCAACAAGCACTACTTTGATAGAAATACCATTATCTATAGCTCTTAATTGCTCCAATTTATATTTTACTTCATTGGCAGATGGCTTTAAGGATGTGAATTTATCCAATATATCTTGTCGATAAGCATAAATTCCTGCATGATGATAATACCCACCAGATTCCATGTTAATCGGGATTCTTCTGAATGCTGCAGCAAATCTATCATTATCTAACAAAACTTTGACCGTATTTGAATCATGCAATTGATTTGCAGAAAGTTCTTTTCCTGCGATAGTGGCCATTTCAATAGAAGCATCATCAAATTCATCTATTAACATATCGATTAATGTGTGATCTAAAAAAGGCTCATCAGCTTGAACATTAACTATAACATCAGCATTTTTATCTTTAGAGACTTCATGCACTCTATCAGTCCCAGAGTGGTGAGTAGAATCTGTCATTATAGTCTTTACTTTCCATTTTTTTAACTCTTTCACAGTCTCTTCATCGTCTACAGCAATAATTACATCATCAATTGATTCTGATTTTTTTACATTTTCATAGACATGTACCACCATTGGTTTTTCATCAATTGGAAATAAAATTTTCTTAGGAAAGCGTTTTGATTGTAGGCGTGCGGGTATAATTGCAATTGTATTCATCTAATATTTTCTTTTATTAAAGTATAGATAGAGATTGGAAGGCTGGATTAAGAACTTCAATAATTTAAACCTATGCAAAACATCAATCATGGTATTTACAAATAATAATGATACCTAAATTTATGAGAACTGCTGTGTAGCTACAAGAATGTTCGAAATAAGTTTTATTCGAATCGCATAGATTCAACTGGATCAAGATTCGCAGCTCTCCAAGCAGGATAACTACCAAAACCAATTCCAATTAAAGAGCAACTAACCACTCCATAAATTGCCCAATCAATTGGAATAACTGCAGGGACTTTTGCTACAAAAGATATCAGATTTCCAGCGGCTATACCAAATACAACTCCTATAATTCCACCAACTTGACATAGAAAAACTGCCTCAGTTAAGAACTGAATTAAAATATGCCCTTTGGTAGCACCAATTGCTTTTCGAATACCTATTTCTTTTATTCTTTCTGTTACTGATACTAGCATAATATTCATGATACCTATACCTGCAACAATCAAAGCAATCACACTTACAGAAAATGCAAAAATTTTAATGGATCCCGTGAAGGAGCCAAAAGTCTCCATTAATTCTTCATTGGTTGTTATTTCAAAATCATTTTCCTCACCAGGACTAACTTTTCTAATTGTGCGAAGAATACCGATTACCTCATCAAGTGTTTCACTATAAACTTCAGCAGATTCTGATTCTACCGTAATTCCTAGTGAATATGAAGTTCCCCGGAAACGCTGTAGAAATGTTGTTATAGGTAGAAAGACATAGTTGTCCTGACTTTGTCCAAAAGATTGCCCTTGCCTTTCCGTAATGCCAACAACAGTAAAGTTAATTCCTTGAAGCTGAATAACCTTTCCAAGCGGATCTTCAAATGGAAAAAGAACATCCACAACATCAGCTCCAATGATACATACATTTCTAGATAAGTGGACATCTTCATCGGTTAAATTTCTACCATCGGCAATGTAGGTATTAACAGTTCGCAAAGTTCCTGGGTCACCCCCTGCTATTCTTGGGATTTGTTTTGTTTTCTTATCTTTGTATGTTACAAGTCTCACATTGTCAGTATCATCCCCACCGCTGACTAATATTGGTAATTTTGCTCGCTCTTTTAATGTAAGATATTGATCTAAATCGATATTTTTTCTATTGCGATACTTTTCATTCCTACCAAACTGTATTGCAGGGTCTTTGGTAATTAAGAATGTATTGGTACCAAACACATTCAATCCAGATTCAATGGAACTTTCAAGGGTTTTGATAGCGGTCATAACACTAATAACTGAAAATATTCCAACTGAAATTCCTAGAAGCGTAAGAGTTGAGCGCAATTTATTTTGTCGAATAGCATCAAACGTCATCCGAACGCTTTCGCGTAAAATACTTTTTATCTGTCTTTTTCCTAGCATAATCTATTCATATCTAAGCGCATCAATGGGATCAAGGCCTGCTGCGCGATAAGATGGAATAACTCCTGCAATAACTCCTACAAAAATACTTAATGAAATAGAAGTTATAGCAAGCCATATGGGCATTACTGAGGGGAAAAATTGATTAATCACCAAACTCAATAATGTGGCCAGTGTTAATCCAATGATCCCCCCGATTACGCAAATCATAATAGCTTCCATTAAAAATTGAGTCAAAATCATCTTTTTTGTGGCACCTATAGCCTTACGAACACCAATTTCTTTCGTTCTTTCTTTTACCGATACGAACATAATATTCATAATACCAATTCCGCCAACTACTAAAGAAAGGACCGTAATGAAAATTCCTACACCTCCTATAGCAAATTTTATCTGATTGTATACATTTTCAAAAGCTATTGTCTGATTAACTGCAAAATCATCTTTCTCGGTAGGTTTTAATCCTCTTATTTGACGCATAATGCCATAAATTTCATCTTTGGATTCTTCTATTTTATCGCCTGGAATCTTTACACTTATCCTAATGAATCCTCTTCTTGAAAATAGTCGTTGGGTAGCCCCGGAGGGTATAATTACTTGGGTATCAAAACTAAATAAACCTAAAAACTTCCCTTGTTTTTCCATCACGCCAAGTACGCGAAAGCGTATGCCGTCTATTTTAAATTTTTTCCCGATTGGATCTTCATTTGGAAATAAATTTTCAGCAACATCATGACCCAACAAAGCGACACGTGCCCCTGAACGATCTTCTGAGTTTGTAAAAAATCTTCCTTTCTCAACGCCATAATTGGTGGTTTTCAAATATTCTGTTGTCGTACCAAAAATTTGAGACCTAGCTCCTAAATCTCCCCTTGAAAGACTTGCGCCTCTTTGCATTACAGGAGCAACAGCTTCTGCATACTTTGATCTAGATTTAATTTTATCAACGTAATCCAATTTAATTCTAGGCCTATTTCGCACTTCCCACCAATCTTGCCCTCCAAACCACTCCCATCGACTTATTGACAAAACATCTTTGCCTAGGAAATCCATACTTTTATCAAATCCTTTATCAAGACCAGAGATCAATGTACCCATTAGCGTTACAGTTAAAATACCTATGATGATGCTTAGTCCTGTTAGAAAAGAGCGTATCTTGTTAGATAATATGGAGCTAATTGCAATACGGACACTTTCGAAGAATAATGATAGCATTATAAAGCCTTTGTCATATCCTTGTTTAATCTATCTTCTTTTATTTTTCCATCAAAAATGGTAATGATTCGATTCGCGTGCATTGCAATTTCTTGCTCATGCGTAACTAGAATAATTGTATTCCCTTTTGCGTAAAGCTCATGAAGTATTTTCATAATTTCTATTCCGCTTTTAGAGTCAAGGTTACCAGTAGGTTCATCCGCAAGAATAATTGAAGGGTTGTTAACTAGGGCCCTTGCGATTGCAACGCGTTGTCTTTGCCCTCCGGATAGCTCATTTGGCCTGTGGTCTAAACGATCTCCTAAACCAACCGAGACAAGAGAACTTTCTGCCATTTTAAGCCTATCAGCTTTAGGAATATTTGAGTAAATCAAAGGGACTTCAACATTGCGCAGTGCAGTAGCTTTTGGAAGAAGATTAAACGTCTGAAAGACAAATCCAATCTTTCTATTTCGAATTGAAGCAAGCTGATCATCATCCATCTCATGCACCAACTCTCCTTCAAATTGATAAGTACCGGAAGTTGGAGTATCTAGGCATCCGATAATATTCATCAATGTTGATTTGCCAGAACCAGATGGTCCCATTATTGAAATATACTCATTAGTTTTGATGGTAGCATCAACGCCATCTAGCGCTCTTACTAATTCACCCCCAACATCATAATGACGTTTTATCGAACTAAGTGAAATTAGGTTTGACACTTACTTCTTCTTTTTATCTTTATCGGTTTGCACTTTCACAAGTGTATTATGTTTTAGTTCTCTGCTGATTGCTTTATAATTACCAATTACAATTTCATCGCCTTCAACTAATCCACTAATGATTTCATAATCCGTCTCACTAGATATTCCGACTTTAACCGGTCGGACATGCACATAATTAGTTCCTTTTTTTGCTTTATTTAATTTCTTTTTGATATCATTATTCTGCGTTTTTTCACCACGATCTACGAAGCCTTCACTATCACTAATAATAAAGACTAACTCTTCCATTTCGCTTTCTTTATCTTTAGATCCAAAATTATTTTTAGATTTTTCTCCCATTTCAAGTAATTCAGCGCCTTTTTTTCTTGCTGTGAGACTCTGGATCGGTATAGCAAGAACCCTTTCTTTCTTATCTGTAATAATATCAACTGTTGCGCTCATACCTGGTCTTATTCCATCTGGAACATTAATCATTCTAACTTTAACTTGAAAATTTGTTACCTGTTGCTGGGTGCCCATACCTGTAACTTGAGGTACAAGAGCAACTTCATTTACCACACCATAGAAAAGGGTATCAAGAAATGCATCAATTTCGATTTCTGCAGTGTCTCCTTTTGAAATTGAAACTACATCGTTCTCATTAACATCTATAATCACCTCCATCCTTGACAAATCAGCAATAATCATCAAAACCTCTGCTTGGAACATTCCACCTAAAGCCATTTCACCAACTTCTTTATTTATTTTGGTCACAATTCCATTTTGAGGCGAAGAAATCCTTGCCCGGTCGAGTTCATCCTTTCTTGATTCAAGATTTGCTCGAGCCTGTTCAAGCTGACTATTTGCAATTTCAAAAGATGCTTGTACAGCTTCTAGCTCTTGATCAGATGCTAAATTTTGATCATACATAGATTCTGTTCTTTTCTTGCTTGCAACTTCTTGTTTAATGCGGGCCTTTGCTGAGCGCACTGAAGATGCAGCAGCATTGTAATTTGAAAGTAATTGCTTTCTATCTAGGGATATGAGATGTTGTCCTTTATTAACAAAGTCGCCCTCTTCTACAGTAATAGAGTCAATCCAAGCAGATGAAGTTGATGAACTAATTTTAACTTCTGTTTCAGGTTGGATCGTTCCGCTTGCATTCACTTTTTGCACAACTTCTTTATAGGATACTTTTTCAGTTTCAACAGAAATTGTATTTTTATTATCTCTACCTAAGCTAAGTATAATCGTAGCAATAATAAACAATACTGCAATTACAATTATTATCCATTTTTTCTTATTTGATTTTTTATCAGGCACAATTTTCTCCTAATTAATTATTTTGCTCAGAGTCTAAAGTTCCAAGCAAAGCTTTTAGGTTTGCCTGTTGGATAAAAGCATCGTACTTAGAACGCACGAGAGATGATCTAGCTTGGACTACGGAAACCTGAGCATTTAAAACTTCTAATATAGTCGTAGATCCTTGAGAATATCTTACTTGAGATAATTTTAAATCTTCCTCTGCTGACTCAAGAACAGTTTCGTTTATTGGAATAACCTCAATATAATTATTTAATTGATCAAGATAATCTTCAAGCTGGACTGATAAATCTTCAAGCTGTGTTAAATATTCAGATTCCTGCTTATCAACACCGATCTTTGCTTTTTGAATTCTAGAAGAAATACTATTTCCAGTATAAATAGGAATTGAAATTGATAATGATGCATTAATTCTCTGATTATCTCCGTAATTATTTGAAATTGCATCACCAAGATTTTCGTCTGCCCCAGAAGAGCTAGCAGATAAACTAATTACAGGCAATCTAGAACCTCTGGCTAATTTTGTATTTAATTTTGCTGACATGATTTGGTACTGTTTTGCTTTAACGCTAGGGTTAAATTTTTGAACCAATTCAAATCCTGTTTCAAATTCGGGAATAAGCTCTAAAGGTTTTTCAACCTCTTCAATGGTAAAATCTTGATCAGAATTAATAAGACCCATTGCATTTTTTAAGTTACGATATGCACTTTTAACTGATGCATCATTAGTAATCACATCTATTCTTGCTTGACCAAAACGCACCTCTGCTTTTAATAGATCAGTTTTTTTGGCAGAACCTAAATCATACTGCTGCTGAACCAGAGTTAATTGCTGTTGTGAGCTCATTAAATTAGATCTGGATACATCCAACAGCTGAATTGCTTTTAAATAATTAAAATATGCAAAATGTACATTTCGAATAATATTTGTTTTAATTTGCCTATCAAATTGCTCAGTAATTCTAAAATTATTTTTTGCTAAACGTATATTGTTCCACCATATTCCACCATCATAAATATTTTGAGCTATAGAAAAACTAGACGATGCAGATGTTATGCTGCTTACATTATTTAATATTTCCCCAGAGGATTGATTAAACCCAACAGTCTGCTCTGGAAAAGTTGATTCAGTGGTGCTACCAGATATTCTTACTGATGGGAGTATTCCACTGTAGGAGCTTCTAATATCTTGCTTGGAGGCATTTAATTCCAAAGCTGAAGCTTTAAGTGCTTCTTTATTCTGAATTGCTATTTCAACAGCTTGTTCGAGACTATAGTTTTGAGCATAGCAAAATGAAATAGTAATAAATATTATCAGTTTCATCTTGTTAATTTTTGTTTAAAAAATTAATCAACCTGATAGGCCTGCGAAAAAAGCTCCAATAGCAGAAAAGATCAAAAGACTTGCTACCCACAGTAAGCCGAGAGCTCTTAACGTATCATTTTGTTTAGCGTTGTAAAGTAATGTAAAACCTGCAGCCGTTAAATAAACCCGCCAGATTGCAAAAAAATCAATACCGCTCAAAAAGTTATTTATAAAACTACCTTGCTCTCCTATATTTAATGCACCAAGGCCTGTAAAGATCATCATATTATCACTTACATATTGGATCGGCGTTTTTACTAAATACTCTAGAACAGATGGAAGATAAGAGAACGAAACAACTGTAAAAACTTTTCCAAATTGACTCTTTGAACCCAAAAGAAGATTGGCAAAAAGCATAGAAAATAGTGACCAAAATATCATCCGCATTGGCCACGAAATTGCAGAGCTGATATAGATGAAAATTGCCGTTGCTCCTGAATTGGAGTATATACGGTCATATTGGGATCCTAAAATTTCCTGCTTTTGCTCTTCAGAAATATTAGCGTTGTTATTTATGCTTTGCTCAATTTGCTCCCATTGAAGATCGGCGATTTGCTCAGAAAGAATCATCGATGAGACTATAGCCAAAAACATGATCAAAAACATAGGGACCATCGCTTCTTTCCAGCTGTAATCATTAGTTATTTTTTGAAATGTTTCACTAGGCGCAGTAAGCGTATTTATTAATGATGAAAGCATATATATACCTGTTGTTTTATTAAAGTAAAATTCTAGTTATTATATTAGGCAAAATTAATGAAGTTCCTGATAGATAAAAAACCTATTCAATAATTGTAAATTTTCCCCCAGTTCTATAAATAGGATAATCAAAATATTTCTCGGAAAAATCATCATAACCTGATTCTAGTGCATCAAGTAAATGGGATGGTGGATCCTCATTGCTTTCAATAATTAAGTAAGGAATAGCCTCATATGACCCTGGAGAAAGCACGGGGTTCAACGAATCATCAACCACTTTAAAATTGATTAAAAATTCTCTGAAAGGTTGCTCTATAAATCTTTTGATTGTACCTGCGGTATCAGGATTAAAAGAGTAAACAAGTTTATCCGACGATATATCCTTTATCAATAATCCGGAATAAACTGTTGGCTGTCGAGCTGCTTCAATGCCTAATAAATAGAAAAATATATCACTCCGATCAGGTGTCGCTTTTATTTCAACTTTAATATCATCTTCAAATGTCGTTGGAATTGTACTCGGTTCTATGGAGGTATGTATTTGAACCATACGATCAATTGAGATTATTTTTCTTAACTCGCCATTTATCTTTATGACTCTATCATCATTTAATATTTCACCACCTGCAAAAGTAATTTGAATTGAAGCTATTTTATAATTAGCCATGAAAAAATATATATCATAATCTCCATCAGCAATTCCACCGCCAGATGGAGTGCTTGCAGCTGGAAGCTCTAATTGAAATGAGCCATCTGCGCCAGTTAATGTTCTAAGGCCTAATTCGTGCGCCCAAACAAATACTCCACTGTGGTTACCATTTGGATATGCTTCTATACCATCGAGATTAACAAAACCTTTAATTGTGCGATGAGGTATTTCACTTTTGGAAGAAAATGGATTTTCCTCACACGATAGAAAAAAGAGGAGTATAAAACATAATAAAGAGTAGTTTTTAATCATAACTCAAGACTCAAAGTTAAATATTTTCTAGTATCCCTTAAAAGTAAGCCATCAAGAGAAATATTATTTTTCTTTAGATTCCTTCCAGAATATGAAAGCTGACCCTTTAGAAAGCTAAAGTTTAAATCTATGGTAAGATGTAAATCATAGTTTGAAAAGGCAGGTAATTCAATTTCATTGTAACCTCTGTCTGGTACTAGAATCAAACCAGTTTGTTCGCCTTCTTGAAACCAGCGTGCTCCAATAGTTATCATATCCCATTTTGATGTAGTATTAATAGTTAATTTAAATGCTGACTTAAAAGGAAATGCTGCCATATCGGAAATATTATAATTCGATAAGCCAATTTCCCCAGTGAATTTTCCCTTATAGGTCTTTGCTTTAGCTTTAGCCTCAAATCCAGACATAGTAGCAATTGAAATATTTTCAAAATAAGCGATAGGCATTCCTAAAAGGAACGTGGATCTCATCTTATTAATATAGTCATTACGAAAAATGCTTGCTTGAAATTCCATTTGATCTACATTTTCCATTGTCTTTGGTTCGGATAAAATATTGATTCCAATCTCTAATGATTTCATTCTCTCTGGTTTAAGTGGGCGCTGATCTGGATTTAAAAAAGTGATTTGACTAATTTGCTGTTGCAATGAAGGAAATTTGGTATTATTTCCTGTTGTAACCCAGTAAGCCATAGTGAGGCCAGGCGCACGCTTGGATGC
>CERS01032588.1_pt1 | contig 28241 bp, 23 predicted proteins | sample 356251 | NCBI WGS metagenome assembly CERS01 (sample SAMEA2621020, study PRJEB7988) | marine metagenome | isolation source: saline water (ENVO:00002010), including
AAAGATAATAATTTGGGTGTTACATTAACAATACCAAGTGAATTACAAAATCCAAATCTTTTAGAATCTTTAGAATCAAAAAAACGGACTCGTACACCTAGTCCACCTAGCACTCCTCCAAAAATGGCGCGCCCAATAGAGATGCCATCACCTGATATATCAGTGTTATCAACCCCAGGTGGACCAGGTGGAATAGTACCGCCGCCGAGCACACCGTCATTGTCTCAAGATGTAACTTTAGAAGGGCTCACTCAAGAATTTCCAGGTCCTTTGAGTCCTTTTGCAACACCTAAAAAGGACTCTGATTCTAAAGGTGGGATGCCAACGACTCGCCGCAGCCGCTCTTCGAGACGTGGTTATTATGAAGATGAGGAGGAAGAGGCTGCTGCTGCCGCCGAAGAAGGAGCACCAATAGAATTGGGAGAAATGGCACCTGAAATTGATGGCGACTGTACAATATTAGATATGTTTTTAGGAGCTTCAGCATATGGTGCTGCCGCGTTGGGTGTTTGTTATGTTATAAGTAACAATGATCTGCCAGCTCTTAAAGCATTGCCTACAGATGCCATTAATTCAATTAATAGACAAATAGAAATCTATATAACACAAATACGTTTGGATATTTTAAAATCGGATACAACTGAATTAATCAAATTAATGACTAGTTCTTGGCTGATGGGTCTGGGTGCTTATACTACCGCAAATGCAGTAACTCAAAGAGTCGCCAGAAGTCTTAAAAATCTTTGCAAAAAAATCAATGCAGCAAGAAAAGGAATAAAAGATACTCCATTATATGGTGGGCGTCGACGCGCGGCGTCGCGCGGCGCGGCGACGCGGAGGCGCAAACGTATCGGTGGCAAATCAAAAAAAGTAAAACGTAAACCTAAGCGTGTGGTTCACAAAAAAAAATGAAATTAAAGACTAATGGATATTATTGAAAACAGTGAAGTTATTATGAAAATGCCTCCATGGTCGATTGGCAAAGTACTAATTTATGGTTTTACTGGTGTATCATTAGTATTATTTATTGTAGCTACAGCGATGTCTCCAAAACCATCCAATTCAAATTTTATGTTTTTTGAATTGTTAAAACAATCGTCATTTGTATATTTTTTAGTACAAATGATTGGGATGTGTTATATTTATGAAGTAAGTTTTATGCCAAAAAATCAGGGTTTGTTAGTACTTTCAGTGACTAGTTTTATTATCTACATGTTTACCTTAACAATGGCTTATGCACAAACTTCGAATTGTGAAAAACCAAAACGAGAGATCGGATTCTTTTATTCTTTTCTACCGGTTATGGGTCTTATAATCGGTTATATTTTAGCTACAAAAATATCTGGATTACGTCAAGGATTTTATGATTTAACTGGTGGAGATCACAATGAATTAGCTTATTGGGCTGCAGTTGGTTTTTGGATGGCGGCTTGTATATGGCCACTTCTTACAACTGCTTATTTCACAATTAAGAAAGCGTCATGCAATAATGATAATGAAATAAAAGTTAGGAAAATAGAGGAGAAACAAGCTACTGATCAGATTATATAATTGCACAATAACTCATATTTTTTTGGACCTATTTTAGAATTTTTTAGAGAATCTAAAAACATTTTTTTATCTTTTATTGCTTCTATAAGCAATGTCCAATTTTTATATACAGATGCGATACTTTGAGCCGTTTTTTTAGAAATCCCTGGAATTTGACATATTTGCATAATAAAGCAAGTTTGAGGTGTTAGATTATTTTTTTTACAGACATGTAGTGTTTCTACATAATTTTGCTCTTTTAAAAAAGAATTATCATATAGTTTCGAATCCTTTTCTAATTTACGAACCATTTCTTTAATCAAAGATATTGTATCTCGAGTTGACCCTGTTAAAAATATGGACATTTTATCTTTGAATTGTATTCTAATAATAATCTGACGTACAATATTTTGAAATTGTTTATCCTGTTTTGAAAGAATACCTTCAAAAATATATCCTTTATTTACAAAATCTGTAGAATTAATTCTTCTCTTTTGTTCAGAAAATCTACCGTCGGACAATGATGATCTTAAATCAGATAAAGTTTTTCGTTCTAATACTAGAACATTTAATGGATTTTCACCATGTCTCTTTTTGATTATTTGAATATCTCCGACCTGAAGATTTTCGTACAAAATATTTTCATCTGAATATTCTTTTTTTATAGCCAGTTCACGACTATCAATTATTACTTCCATATGTTCAAATTTTTGTTTTTTATATTTATATAAGTAAGATATGGACAATATCAAGATTCTTATTATCGTAGCCTTGAGTTTGTTAAGTGTTGGCCTTGTTTATATGATTATGACACAAAAAGAGTCATTCTCATCCTGCGAGTTTGATAATTTCAACAGTGAACCTATGGACGACTATGTAAGAGGTGCCAATGTTGATGATGTCAACTCTGCTCCCGCTTGTGTTGCTGAATTAAAAAAGGGAGGTTCGGAACCCGGACCAACCAACGTTTATTCTTCATCACCAAAAAAAATATTAGATGATGCCGATGACCCAGTCTCTGGAAATGAAACACCAGTTGATTGTTTCCCCAAGGGACATTTAAATCCTGCCGATTTACTGCCTAGTGATCAAGCTACTGCTTGGTCACATGCTAATCCCGTTGGAAAAGGAGCCCTTGAGGACCAAAATTTCTTAAGTGCTGGTTATCACGTTGGTATTAATACTGTAGGACAAAGTTTGAGAAATGCTAATATGCAAATCAGATCCGAACCCCCAAATCCTGTCAAAAAAGTTGGACCATGGATGCAATCAACCATAGAACCCGACTTAAACCGCAAACCATTAGAAATTTCGCAAGAATAAATCTATTGATTATTAAAAATAATTTGTTGAAATGGATGAAATTCAGTTATTTCATATAACATATCATGAAATACTCTTTCTAGTAAATAAGATTTCGTTTTTAAATATTTATAGTTTAAACATCTATAATACTTCATTCTATTTCTGAGAATTTTCCAACTTTGATGCACATATTCAAAATTTGAATAATGGTTATTTTGATATATTATGTGTTTAACAATTCTTTTTATGTCATTATATCTATACCATTTAGATGATTCACAATATGGTGTTTTTATTAATATAAGATATTCAGCATGAGATTTATTAAATTGTATACCGAGACATGATTTTTTGGTGGTTACAATTCGAAAATATGGAATTTGTATTCCGTATGGTCCTAGCTTATTAAACGAACGCATACATAACTTACTATATGTATTTGAATATACATCCTTATTATATACACTTTTAGTTTTATTAATTGGTATTTTAGAATTTTTTTTCCATATATTCTCATAATATTTACGCTCTTTTCTTGATTGTACAGGCCTTTTACCTGCAGTATTTTTCCAATTTTTCTGAAAATCAAGAGGTTCCAATAATACCCATTCAGGAACACGCGACTCTTCGGTAGCGCTTTCACTTTCACTCATTGAATGATAAAATCCCCAATCGGACATTATAAATACCAATTATAATTTCGATTCACCGTGTTTTAAATTCTTTACATGAACTAGTTCCGGGATTCGAACTCTCTTAAATATAAAACTCCTATTTAAGAAACTGATTTTCTCATCTTCTTTGTTAACCAAAGTTATAGGTTTTTTATTCCATGGTTGAGGAATTGTAGTATAGTGTTTGAAATTTTCAGAGCTAACAAGTTCAAAACCGATATTAAATAATTCTATTATCAATAAATCAAAATTAACTAGATATTCAGAATGTTCTTTGTCTATACTTTGAACAAGAACCTTAATTTCATATCCAAATGAAGAATGAGGATCATCAATAAATTTACTATCATCTTTATAGTGCTTTTTAATTTGAATGATCTCTTCTTTATCAGAATCTTTATATGACAATATACCCGTTTTCTCTAATTCATTATATACAATTTGTCCATCATAACAGCATCCTGCAAAATATCCACCAATTTTGACATTATCATCAACATTCTTTAGAAATGTTCTAAGAATGTCTTTTGATTTGAAGAAATAATGTAAAGCAAAGAACACGGTTGCAGCATCAAATGAATATTTTTTATCAAATAACCCCTTATTAGAAACAATATCAGGATAAATATCATGAAATGTGTCCGATTCACTGAAAGGTTTTGTTACATCTCCAGCAATAAACAAAATATTATCTTTTTCAATATTAGGCTTGTTGTCATATTCATTGCACAGTCTTCTATACGCACCATCACCAGGATTGTGTATGTTATCAACACTATTGTCAACGCCAACAACATTTAAACCCAAATCAACGTAACGCGATATATCGCCACCTTTACCAGACCCCAGATCAAGTAATTTTTTACCTTTCGTTTGTCCTACACTCTCAAGTAAAATCGAATGTTTTACAACAAGTCTATGGAATTGTCTATACGAATTACGCTTATTATTTTTCCTTACATCGTTATTATAATAAGTATCCATTTCTTGATCAATACTAGGAATTTCTTCATTTCCTTTCATTATATCGAGTGTTACTGGCATATAATATGATTTCCAAATATCAATCGCAACTCTATAAGCATTAGGTATATCTTTGTCTTGTCTTATACGTATTGGTATCCAGCGATTATAAATATCCGCATTTTTATCATATATCATTTCTACGATTGAACCATTCGAAATTACACTACCGTTCCATGTATCTCCCATTTTTGTTCTTAATTTACCATCAACCATTGGTAGCTTTACAAAAGATGCGTATTTATCCTCCGGATAATACGGAACAAATGTTCTAACACCTCTAGATGTTCTTTTTTCATTGTACGCCTGCTTCTCCTTTTCTGATAAATTCATATATTCCATGTATTGAATATAACTAAATGGTTTTGGTTCGTAGTCGTAATTCACAGATAGTTCGCAAAGTTTAAATTTTGTCATTATATACTTACCATTACCGACATTTAACGGTAGCTCCTCATCAGAATTACTAAATTTTATTTTAAAATCTATACTATTAAATGTTGCATCTTTCCATTTTAATAATCTAGGAAATTCATACCCACTTTGTACAAAACGTTTACGTTTCATAGCTTGCTGTGTATATAAATGATTACCACCAACCTTATCAATAGGAGTAAATATTAATCCATCATTTTCATAAATATCATTTTCTATGTCTTCGAAACACTTATTACACATTTCAAAGAATGAATCTTTTGTTGTTGGTATAAAATTTTTTAAAATAATCTTAAATCCACCCACTCCAGTTGATGATAAAGACGAATCAATAATCTCTTTCGCAACGTTACGCCTGAAAATAAGACTCTTTTGACGTATATCCTCATTCTTATCATAATAACAATCAAACACTAAGTAATGAGCAATTTCTATACCTGACTTATCCTGTCTTACAAACTCACCATCGAATATTGTTCCACCCATGCTATTTTCAAACATATATCCAGTGGGTTCAAAATGTGTTGATTTAGAACCAATCAAGAACAATTCACCAGTACTATGAATATATCCTGACATTCTCAAACCATCGGACTTAGGAGTAACATAATAATCACTTGCCTTTTCTATGAGTCGTCTTAATCTACTCATAGATAACGATACAACTTTCGGTTCTATTTTAAAATTTTTTTTATCCTTCAAACCAAAATTATGTGTTTTTGACAAAGTATAAAAGTACGAATTTTCAACTTCATATAAATCTTTAAAAGGTACTATTTTCAATACTTGCCGCTGCTGTCGCAACAGTTCATCTAATATTTCAATTAAAGAATTTGCATAAAATGGATTCCTATCAGTATTTTCATTTATATCACCAATTAATGATGGTGTGTATTCTATTTCAATCTCATATTTTTCATCTGCTTCGAATGTTCTTGATTTACTAAACTTATATGTTTCTACATTTCTTGATCTAACAGCAGTTAAATCAACACAATATGTATTGTTTATAGAATACGAATATCTATTTTTAAGACGGAATGTTTTTAAAGAATCATCCCAATTTGACAATACTAGAGAAAATGTATCCGACCTAGGATTTATCTCTATTTCTTCCTTAAAATTAACTTTACAACCTATATCATTACATATATCTTTGGTACCTTTAGTCGCTCTGCGTTTTTGTATTACATGCCACGAACCTTCTGGTATATCATTTAATGAATCTGTCTTGAAAAACTTTTCAATATTCGATTTTCCGTAAATACTTATTCTAAAATCATCTTCTAAGGATATATCTAAAGATATAGATTGTTCTTTTATGGTTACCCAATTATTTGAAGATGCACACGTTTTTGAACGACAAAAATCCCTAACACGCATGAATGCATCTTTCGTAATTTTTGGTCGATTTATCTTAATTTCAAGTTCATAATTATCATTTTCGAAAGCAAGTTTACCCAAACCTTCTAATTCCTTAATTTCATGCTTAGACAGCATTGATTGGTTTACCATTATTATTATATGTAGTTGTCATTTTTAAGTCAATTTTATTTTACAACTTCTACATTAGTTGCCTCTTTAAAAAATTTATTGATAGTACATGGGGATTCTTTAAAAAGCACCTCTTGGTCTGGTTTTAAATCTTTAGAGTTGAAGTTTAAATATACTTGACCATCTTTGTGTGATATTATTGTAGCACAACTGTTTACCAATATAGATTTAACTCTTCCTTTAAATTTTGAACGAGTATTTCTATGTTTACGTCTTGGTTTATTTGTAGGTTGATTGAATATATTACCACATTTTATTAGTTCTTCAATCATTTCTTCATCACCCCATTTGTTAATATTTAGATTGTAGTCTATTTCATTCATTGTAAATATTAATAGATTAATATTTATATAACATAAAGGATATTTAATCAAATTCTATTAATGAGTAGCAACATAGAAGTTGCATCATATGATGACGTTTGTGATAAATTTGAACATATGAATTTAAAAAAGAATGTTTTACGTGGTATTTTTGCATATGGTTATGAATATCCAAGTGCAATTCAAAAAAAAGCAATACCTGCTTTTATTAAAGGTGGAGACTTGATTGCACAAGCCCAATCGGGTACAGGAAAAACAGCAGCATTTTCTGTGTCTATATTACAAAATTTAGACGAAGAAAATGACTCTATACAGTCAGTTATAGTTTCCCCAACACGAGAACTAACAGAACAAATATATAATGTTATTAAAAGTTTAGCTCAATATACAAAAATTAAATTTGCACTATTATTAGGAGGACAATCCAGAAGAGAACAGATTGAATTATTAAAGGATGGTGTACAATGTATTATTTGCACACCAGGTAGGATTAATGACTTAATAGATGGAAGACACATTGATACTTCGAATATACAGACTCTGGTTTTAGATGAGGCAGATGAACTATTAAAAGATGCTTTTGTTACACAAATTAGATATATTGTTGAAAATATACCCAGTTCTTCTCAAATATGCTTATTTAGTGCAACAATGTCAGAATATTGTTTAAAAACGGCTCATAAATTCATGAACGAACCAAATACAATTTATGTTCGCAAAGAACAATTAACTTTGGAGGGTATTAGTCAATATTATGTATTTACAGATAATGATAAGATTAAATATGATACTATCATAGACCTTTATTCTTCTATAATCATCAATCAACTTATTATTTATTGTAATACAAAACAAAGGGTAATATATCTCGCCAATAGTCTATCTAAAGATAATTACACTTGTGCATGTATACATAGTGACTTAACAACACAAGAACGTATGCATATAATGAAGGGATTTCGAAGTGGTGAGGTTAGAGTTCTTATTTCAACAGATCTTTTATCACGCGGTATTGATGTTCAGCAAGTATCTTTGGTAATAAATTATGACCTACCTAGAAATGTTGAATCGTATATCCATAGAATAGGGCGAAGTGGTAGATATGGTAGGAGAGGGTTAGCATTAAATTTCATATCCAATTATGATAAGAGGTTAATTAATGAATTAGAACGATTTTATAATACACAAATATCAGAATTACCTCATAATGTTGGTGATGTGTTTTCTTCGACACAATAAGGCATTTCATTCAAAAAATTTGAAAACTACACTTAAAATTCGATGATATTGACATTACACCACCTTTATTATCAAATTCACCACAATAATTTGGAGCAGAAAAGATTGTTATCAATTTTCTTCCACAAAAAAACTCATAACCGTCTTCAACAACTTGGTGTGCTCGAACAACAACTTCGACATTATTTCTTTCTAAAAAATTTTTCAACTCTGTTTTTCCAAATAAATACGATACACCTCTATCTGAAGGAGACCAACCAACGTTTGTTTCAGTATTCGGGTCAGACCACAATAAATCACATAATAATCCTTGTTCAGGAACTTCACATGGTCGTTTAATACTATTTATTTCTTTAATATATCTAAGGGAAGGAGATATGCCACCATGAGTGCAAAACATTAATGGTGATGGATTCAGATGGTCAATTTCCAGGTCATGATCAGGACTACCAATAGTTGCTGCTATAGGCATACGATTAAACACATCCACAAAACTTTTCCACACCTTTATAGATGCTCTTCTTTTACATTCATCATAAAATCCATACATTCTTGAAATATCAGATGTTTCATGATTACCTCTCAATAATATTACATCTTTGTGAAATAGAATTTTATAACAGAATAATAGAAGAATTACTTCTAAACTCTGCGCACCTCTGTCTACATAATCACCTAGAAATAAGTATCTATTTGTCTTAGATGGATAACCCAATCTTTCAAATATTTTTAATAAGTCGGGATATTGCCCATGTATATCTCCACATATATGTATGGGTGGAGATGTCTTTACAACCATTTCATCATTCATGACTGCAACCTTGGTCTGTTTTAATAACCAAAAAATTGCGTCTGTAGTAATTGGGAGAATATCACTATCCGATTTTAACAAAGCTGCCTTAATTAAATTTACATATTTATAGATATCCAGCAAATCTTTAGTTGAAGAAGGCATATATTAAAAGACAGCAATCTATTTTTTCAACATATTATCTTGCATATTTTTATAATAATTATATGTAATGGATAAACATAATTACTTTATTATTGCTTGTATATTTGCAATACTGATTATGATAGCTAAATTCAATATGACTGATGCGGATACAAGTTTACCATATCTTCCACAATTGGACCCATCACAAACTCCACAAATAATAAAAACAGTGTTAACAAAACCAAAATCTATGATCAAAAGCGGTCTTGTTGAATTAGGTACAATTAATTCTGTCAATAAATTACAAGAAACTTTCAAATTATGTGAAAGTGATGATTTTGATGAAGGTTATACAACAGAAAAGGTTGATGATGTTACATCCGATATTATAGAAGAATTCGGAATGAAAAAAGCAGCCAAGGCAGCCAAAAAAGCAGCCAAAAAAGCATCCAAAAAAGCGCAAAAAACCGCTAAAAAAATATTTGGTGGTAATGTCAAAAAGATACAAAGTAATTCTAGTATTGTCTGCCCTGTATGTCCCCCACCTTGTAAAGATACATGCCATGTATGTCCCGCAGAATCAGATGACATTAAGAAAGGACCCTTAGTTAAAAGAATTAATGATTTAGGACCGGGTAAAGAAGTAAAGGATATCGCTTATAAAGTCGATGCATTAACAAAACAATTAAGTCATATCATTGCAATAAATTCAGCAATAGCTGGTACTTAATTATGTGTTTTATTTATACTTTTCTAATCTATACCATTTATTACAAATCCATTTTTTCCCAGATTTTACTGGTACTCCCGCATGTAAAGATTCATCTAATAAATTTGATTTCTCATCCAAACTATAAAACATTAAAACCTTTCCAATTTCTGGCTTAATTTTTATATTTATTTTTGGAAATTCTGTTTCTCCGCCATCGAAGTCATCGTTTAAATATACTATTATTGTTCCATATCTTAGACTACCTGCATTTTCTAATTCTTCTTCACAAGCACTTTTCATTTTACTTGTTAAACCCGATTGATTTGGGTGGCATGCATCGTAATGAGCCTTATATTCTTGATTTGGTAAATATCTAACAACTTGTAAATCTTCTGTATTACTATAATCTAATTTGGTATTTGAATTATTCACAAAAATATTATGTAGCTTAGAGTTAAATTTATTTATAACCGGGTCATCATCATTAAGCCACGTATGCCAACTTGTACGAGCAGAATCAATACCAACACCCTGCGTTGTACTCCTATTTAATGACATGTTTGCTTTAGAAATTATATAATCACACTCCTCTTTACTAAAAACATTATTGAATACTTTATATGTAGAATCCTCTGGTACAATAGTTGTAAATGATTCACATATTTTATAAAATGAATCCATTTTAAACCAAACAAATGCTAATATAACTAGACATATGAACAGTATCAAAATGTTTTTTCTCATTAATAACATTATATTATTAAAATTATATAAACTCTACTAAAGATAAATAATTAATAACCATGTCAAGTGAAAAAGAAGCAGTTATCACATATATGCGTTTTAATAATATTATAGAAAAGGTAAATTATATAACACAACAACATTCTAAAGAATTAGAAGCGGTTCTTTTAAAAGACGACGCATTATCGACTATGCTCATTGATATGATCAATAGAAATAAGAATGGAAATGATTTTCAAAGAGCAAAATTACTAGACACACAATAATTTTAGATTCTAATAAAATTATATAAGAGCATAAAAATGAGGTGTAAAGATAACTTAATAATAAATAAATGAAACATGACTATTCATAGTAAACATCTCAGAGCGGTGATCGATTGTATGTTTAGAAGTGAAAATTGTCTTTTAGTAAAACACCAAGTAGATTCTTTTGATTATTTTATATCTGATTTGATTCAATCTATTGTAAAACAATATAATCCTATTGTTATATACGGGGCTTTTAACGAAGAATTACACAAACATGAACAAGAAATACGAATATCATTTGGTTCAATTGCCTTACACCCCCCACTAATCTATGAAAATGACGGTAGTATGATACAAATGTGTCCAAACATGGCACGTCTTAGAAGTATGTCATATAGTTCTAATTTACATGTTGATGTTGTTGTAGAAACGACTATGCGTTCAGGACCAACACTCGATGAAGTAGAGGTTCGTGAAAAGAAATTTGAAAAAATATTGATTGGAAAGATTCCAATCATGGTTGGTTCAAGATACTGTAACACTGGTAATAATAAAACTTCTAAAAAGACATGTGGTATTGACCCAGGTGGTCATTTTATTATTACTGGTTCAGAAAAGGTTATTATATCTCAAGAAAGACAGGCGGAAAATAAAGCGTTCTGTTTTCATGTTAGTGCTGTAAGTGGAACTAGATTCTCACACTGTGTTGAAGTTAAATCGGTACCAGAAGAAGGATTTATGCCAGCAAAACCAGCATGTGTTAAAATTTCAAGTAAGCCAAATCATATTGGTCATACACTTTACGTTCATTTTCAAGGCTTAAGAAAGGAAATTCCGCTTATGATTATGTTCAAAGCGTTGGGTGTAGAAAGTGATAAGAAGGCATGTGATTATGTATTTGCATTTAGAGATTCTACTGTTCGCAAAAATATGATTGAAATGCTAGCTGCATCAATTGAAGAAGTTGAAGGCATTACACAACCAATGGCATTAGATTATATTGCAAAGTATCTACCTGTTCCTGTCAGAGTTAGACAAGGGCAGCCAGTTACACAAGATATGCGAATTCAACATGTTAGAAACTCAATTACTAATGATTTTCTACCACATTTGAAGGATTCATCTGAAAAGAAATCATATTATCTGGGTATGATGACTCGAAAACTACTCTTATATTTCACAAAACGTATTAATGAAGATGACCGAGATAGTTTCGAAAATAAAAGAGTAGATACTCCTGGAATTATGTTAGGAAATCTATTTCGTCAATCATTTACACGGCTAATTAAGGATGCTACATCTATTTTAAATAGAGAAATCAGTGGCGGAGCTTGGAAAATTACCAATAATTTCCACAACATTGTAACATCTAATAATATATATAAAATTCTTAAATCAAACATCATCGAAACAAATATGAAATATTCATTGGCTACTGGTAATTGGGGAGTTAAAAATGCTACCGTAAAAATTGGAGTTGCTCAAGTTCTTCAAAGACTATCCTATTTAGGAACATTATCACATTTACGACGCATCAATACACCGATTGATAAAACAACTAAAATGACGAAACCACGTAAATTACATCCGAGCACATATGGATATATTTGTCCGGCTGAAACACCAGAAGGAACATCTATTGGAATTGTTAAAAATATGGCTTTGTCGTGTAATATTACAATGGATATATCGTCCGCTCAAGTTGAAACAATTGTAAGAAATTTTAATAGTTTTGAAGATGTGTCAAAAGGGAAATCGGGTTCGGCAGTATTTATTAATGGAACTATTGTTGGAATCGTCGATAATATGTTAGATTTATCAAGACATCTTATTCATTTAAGGAGATCTTGTATTATTCATGCTCATACAAGCATTGTTCCTATTTATAGTGATTTTGAACTACATATTTATACAAGTGGCGGAAGACTTGTAAGACCGTTGTTCATTATTGAGAATGGTAAACTGATGTTTGATGACAGGCATATTAAATATATGTACGAAACGCTTTCCTCGTGGAATGAATTTGTTGTTGGATGTTCGAAATTTCCACCAGCTATTGAATATATTGATGTACAAGAAGCAGGTGTTTCAATGATTTGTGAACATCCAAATAATGTACATAATATTTCTACATATACTCATTGCGAAATTGATCCAAGTCTTATTCTAGGTATTTTGGCATCAAATATTGTATTCTCGAATCATAATCAATCACCTCGTAATACTTATCAAAGCGCAATGGGAAAACAAGCTATGGGTATATATGCTACTAATTTTAGACATCGAATGGACATGGTTGCGAATATCTTATGGTATCCAACAAGACCACTAGTTCAAACTCATAATAGCAGACATATGAATATGCATAGAGTACCAAATGGTAGTATCGTTATCATTGCTGTTGCTAGTGATAAAGGATATAACCAAGAAGACTCACTTATGTTTAATAAATCATCTATTGATAGAGGATTATTCAGGTCAAGCTTCTTCAGAACGTATCATGTAGAAGAAAGGAAAAATCAATCTACAGGTGAAGAAGAACAATTTGCAAAGCCGGACCCAAATAACACACTACAAATGCGCCATTGCAGTTATGAAGCCTTAAGTGAAGATGGATTTCCGATTGAAGGAAGATCTGTTAAAGGTGGTGATGCTATTGTTGGAAAAGTTGTACCAATGAATAACAGAAAAAAACCATCTACTACAACTGTCTTTGACAAAGAATTTCGTGATAATAGTACTTATATCCGAAATAACGAAGATGGTATCGTTGATACTAAATACGTATCAAGAAATAGTGAAGGATATTTGTTCTGTAAAGCAAAAATTCGTTCGGAAAGACGCCCAGGCATTGGAGATAAGTTCTCCAGTACACATGGTCAAAAAGGAACAATAGGTATGATATACAAAGCCGAAGACATGCCTTATAGTAAAGATGGAATTACTCCTGATATTATCATGAATCCACATGCTTTTCCTAGTAGAATGACTTTCGCACAACTTTTAGAGTCTCTTTTAGGTATTGAATGTGTTGATAAAGCAATGCATGGTGATGGTACACCATTCACAAATATTTCTGTAGACATGGTATCAGACCGGTTAGAAAAAAGCGGCTATGATAGGTATGGTGAAACAGAATTATATAGTGGTGAAACTGGACAAAAACTCAATACAAAGATTTTCATGGGACCGACATTTTATCAACGTTTGAAACATATGGTTGATGATAAGTTTCACGCCAGATCTACTGGACCTATGGTACAAATGACTAGACAGCCATCCGAGGGTAGATCCCGCGACGGGGGTCTTAGAATGGGAGAAATGGAGCGTGACTGCTTATTGGCCCATGGTGTCGCACAATTTCAGAAAGAAAAATTTATGGAATTATCTGATAATTTTACAGTATTTACAAATAAAGATGGTATGATGTGTTCTGTGAATAAAAAGGAGAATGTCGTAAATTCTCTCTTAGATTCAAGAGGTAAAGATATTGGAAACATATGGGAACACCGAATACCATATGCTACTAAACTATTCTTACACGAATTACAAACAATGGGAATTGCAGCACATTTGCATTCATAAATATAGTACATGTATTTAGGTGCGTAAATAAAATTATTATATGTGTTTTTTTTCTATTTTATTAATATAATATGAAAGAAGGTGAACGTAGCTTTACTGTTGTTGAATTAATGAAGCCCGCGCAACTCACTGCAAAACGCCATTCTATGAAAAAGACTGGATTAACCAACAATGATGGTGGTAGATTTGAATCAAAAGACCCTGCTGGTGCCGCACGCAAAGCTTTCAACCAAGCTTGTAGAGATAAAGACATTAAAGGACAGTGTACTTTAGTTGTCAAATTACAAGAAACAACAGCGGGTTCACGCAAAAAAGTTTATACTTACAAGTTAAAACGTATTAAACTTAAAAAACCAATAATTATGGTTCGCGGAGGTGTGGAATATCCAATTGAATATGATACTAAAATTGAATCATTGAACAAAGCAAACAAAGATTAAATATGTAACTCAAGAAAGGGTGAACATATTTTATATTTAATTTTGTCAATTATTTGCCACATACATAATGGCATCAAACTAAAATAGTTTGACGAACTGTGGTGGGAATATAGAATTATTGTTTCAAATAAAAAATCGAAATCTATTTCTTTGTGACCAACAAATTCTTGTATGTAATTCATACCAAATATTAATCCAAAAAAACAAATTGCTATGGTATTTGGTCTTATATCATACTTTAAACAAAAATAAGTAATCATTAAACAAGTTATTATTGTAGAAAGTGTTGTCATCATTTCACTTTTTACAATAAAAGAAGCAACCTTTGCAATTGGTGGCTGTGAAAGTGTGTCGAAAACGAATTCACTCTTACATACTGGACAAATATTAGATTTTTTGAAATGTAGCCATTTATCTAAACATGATTTATGTACCCATTCCATACTACCGGAACATTTACAAGGATTTATAAGTGGTTCTTTGCTTTTTTCAAAACAAATCCTACATTCCTTTTCCATTAATATAAATTAACAAATGAATAATGGTTAAAATTAACACTACTTATTTATATTACTATAATGATGCGTTTACTATTCACACTTGCTTTAGCCACGGGAATGACATATAAATTAAATATTCACCCCCTAGATAATAAAATCGCTTATATAAAAGGTATTAAGGACGTTAAGAATTTAAACGAGAAAACACTAGATAGTTTAAGACAAGATTTCAAAAAACATCCGTTATTAATATTTAAAGATGTACAAGATGTAAGTCCTCAAACATTTCTTGACTTTTCAAAGGAATTTGATTTGGATGCTGATTTAGATGCTTTAAATTCACCATTGGATTATCAACATCAAATGTTACAACCGTTTGATCAATTTCCTGACTGTAAACATGTTGCACCAAGAGGTTCTATTAATCTTAAAAATTATTACAACATAAAGGATATTAATGTTCAACCATATGAACCATTTAAAACAGATTACATATGGCATTCAGATTTATTGGGTCATGATTATAAATTAATTCACATTGTTACCGGATTTTATATAGTAGAACAACCATTAATTGGAGGCGATACAGATTTTATTTCAGGCGAAAGAATTTATGATAATCTTAATAGTGAAGAAAAGAAGGCATGTGAGAATATATTGGTTGAAATTAATCGTAGAAAGTTCGTAACAGGAACAATGACACAAGATTACGCAGGAGTAAATAGATTAGAATCACATTCTGACATGGATGAAGGAACTAACGAAGTTCCTATACTTTTTGCTCCAGATGATGATAAAGAATCTCCTCGAATACTCGTTTTACCAACTTTTTTTGAAAAAGTAAGCGGATGGACTGTATCTAATTCTAGAAGTTGGATGAAAAATTTTATGACAGAAAAGGTCCTACCTTTTCGAATTAGTATACAGTGGCAAAAAAATGATTTGGCTATTTTTAACAATAGACGGTGGATTCATTCAAGCACTCCTGCAAATGAATATATCAAAAATGATAACGGACCGACACGATTTTTAATGCAAACATTTATACCAACTAAAAAACCAATGAAAGCAATAACTCCTAACCCCAAAAATGCATATGCGTGCTACAATACAAAATGGATAAATGACCAGGAAGTTTCTATTATTTCTGCTCATAATATGATAAAATTTTCAGATAACATTATTAAAAATGGCGCTACTGCCAAAGGTGCTGTATATGAATATAGAACAAAACCCAACGCCACTTTATTTTAGTTTTGTATATATTAACATATACGGACAATGTTCGCGCGGCACGCCTGCGACGCGGCGGACATATTCATCATTGTATAAATACCAATTAACTTTTTCCTTATAATAACCATAATAATGACACGAAGAATGGATTATCACGGATATCAATTTATATATTTCTTCTTTATTTGTATTTGATGCGTATTTTGTCATGTTTAATTTATCTGGAAAATTGATCTTCTTCTTTCGATGTTGTAATTGTTTTAAAACAATTACAAGATTATTTGGAAAATTTAATATAGAGACTGATTTTATAATGTCTCTTTTATTACCATATTTGTCCTTCCAACCATTTATTAATTCGTATTTGAAAAATTCATCTATATTTTCTTCCAAATTATAACTAACAAGCGCTAATTCTATCGATGTAAACTCTTCTTTGTTTTTATTTACCTCTAATGGAACACCCTTCGTTACTATTTTATGTAAAATATTTCCTTTGAATGACGTATCATCTAAAAAATCTATTATATGTAAAAACGCTTCATGCGCATCATGAGGATAACCGACTTTAAATAAGTTAGTTAGTTTTAAATATTTATGTATCAAATTTGGCTTAAATTCAGTATCTATTTTCAATTCTCTTAACCCATTTAAAACAGATTTCCATTCATTTCTCTTAGGATTTCCACACGTGTGAATAAATATTTGAAGTATTACATTAAAATAGCAGGTGTTGCCATAGTTTGTTAATACAACCATAAATATATTCATTATCGCTAGTTTAATATTTATTTAAAGGAAATAGGATTGAATTAAAAAGAATTATTTATTAATGAGACTCGGAGATACATGTACTATCAAAGATGTCGAAGGAATTGTTACTTATTTAGATTTTGAAAATAATTATGCTGAAATAACAAAAAAACAAAATTCTATATGTGACACTTTTACAGTTAATGAAAACGATTGGTTCAGTATCCATTATAAGGACGAGCACTGGCGCAGCCATAGCGGCGATATAGTTAGTATCACTAAACAAAATTTGGATGACCAATTTATATCAATTAAGTACTTAGATGGAGATGACGAATCTATTGAAAAGGAAATAATATCACAACGTGTTTATAATGTTGTTTTTCCAATTAACGCAAAAGATGCTCCTGGAAAACCAGGTGATCTTTTTGAAATATTATCTATTGATAAAGAAAGTGGTATAATTACTTGCATTAATAATGACGACGAAAATGCAGAAGAAATTAACGTAGATGTATCCAAAGGAATATCAAAAAATACAACATCATCCACGTCCATTATCGATTTCTGTGACATATCGTACTCTTCAAGCTCCGAATCTGATTCAGACACCGAAGCCGAATCAGATTCTAAGAAGCCAAATGAACAAAATTACACAATGAAAGATGAAATTCATGAAAACGATAAGCAATTAACTAAGGAACAAAAACGTAATTTTATAGGTAAATCTTTAAGACTTATGTTTGAACCTGCGAATTTATCAGGAAATGATATTATTAAATTAATAGAAACTATATTTAAGAGTATAGGAAAAAAATTTGAACCATTAAATGACTGGCGAAACTCTATAATTAATCAAAGTAAATCAATTATTCCAGTATTATCTGATTATGTTGTTCATGAATCCGAAAATGAATTTTACGAAGATGATAATGCATATTTTAATTTTGTACAAAATGAATTTAATCCATTACTAATCGTTGATAATATTGATTCCGACGCAATTACCTACAATAGTCAAGCAAAAGATGCATCATATAAAGATATTGTTTTAAATCCATCTTATAAATACAACTCGACACGACCAATACTAAATACCTCCGATAGAGTTAAAATTTCAAAATATATTGTTAATGATACCAATTTTGAATTTAAAAACTTACCACCCAGCCAACAGGAGCTGGCAGACGCCGTCAGTCAAGGAATTGATATTTTTAAAGTTTTTAATATTAATAAATATGATATACCGGTTAATTACTCTAAAGTTATACCAGCAGTTCGCGTAGCGCCACCAGCGCGCATTCGCACTTATCGTCATAAAACTAAAGCAGACCACCCCTACGATATTCTCTCTATAAATATAAACACCCGCCCAAGCACCGAACCAGTTAAAAAACCACCAGTTGGTTCATATTTTAAAATGAATAATAATAATATCAATATTGATGACACACTTGTATGGGATAATTCTGTAATTTGGCCAAGACGTTTGGCATTAAAAATGAGTAAACTCAATTCAGAAGCTACTAGTTATTTACTAAATAGTTACGAGCTTGGCAAAGAGACAATACCACCCGGTATTAAAGAAAGAGAATCATACTTGAAAAGTATGTTAAATGAACATTCATTTACAGAAAAAATATCAGAAATAACTAAGGATTGGTCTCGAGTGCGGCTTCGAGGCACCCGCAGACCTATGCAAGCTCGAGGCCCTCAGGCATCTGCGTCCCCAACAGTCGCTGCATGGATAGAAGCAGAAGCAAATCCAGATACAGAAATTGAAAATAAAATACATATATTAACATCTGGTGAATATGTACGAGATGCAATTAAAGGAGAAAATCCTTATTATTTTATAGATATTTATAGCGGAAACAAATTTATACCAAGACATGAATTATTGAAATTAAAAATCAAAAATGTTACTTATACTTCAGAATCAAAAGATTTGTATAATTGTTTATTAAACGAATGGGGTATTGAAGAAGAGAATACTACAAATATTATTAGCATTATAAATAAAGAATTTTTAGGATTAAAAGATGCCGAATACAATTATTTAGATAATAAAACGTATGTTTCAAATGTACACGCCCCACCGCCCACCGCGCCTCCCTCGGACATTGAAGATTTTTTTATGAGAATGGGATTCATAAATGGATTTAAAACATTACTTACAGTATTCAGTTCAAAAATACAGTATAAATTAGGACTTACAATTGATTTTGAAGAATATTCAATAGTATCTTCAAAGTTTTTTAATAGTGGTGAATGGGTAACTTATAGAACAATTTACTCTTATCCTAATTCGTTTGATAAAACAACAAGTTTGCTCGCTATTTCTAAAAAATTAATGCGATTTGAAAAAAATATAGAAAAACTATTAAGCGCACTAAATACTTTAAAAAAATCAAATCCTAAAGACAAAAAAATTCCAACAATATATAAACGATTAAAATCAGAACTTACTAAATCTAAAGCGAATTATATTAATAAACTATGGACACTTGTAGGTATTTATATTACATCATATTTATATTCCAGAATAGATATAGATGATAATGCAAAAATTAAAATATATTCACAATTTGCAGAAGAATTATCTAATACTGGAGTTGATCCACCACTATGGGCAGAAGATGTAAGCATATTTAATGAAAAGAAGATTAAAACATTTTCAAATAAATTATGGGAATACAGTACCGTCACAGATAAAAAATACAACTATTCTTATACAAAAACTATAACTCCGCGCATAATTAATAAACGCACCCGCATTTCAGAATTATCTTTGTTTAATAATATTAAACCTCTAGAGTACGAACAACCGGTATTAGGCGTAGTTCAAAAACGACAAGCTCTCATCGGACGCGTGGGACACGCGTCTCAGGCCCATGCGCTTGGGGATAGATGGGCTTTGTATAATTCAGGTAAGATTATTACAGATAATGGATGGTATTTAATCACGAATACGCAAGATATTCCAGAGGAAGAACAATACAACTGTTTGCTTAACAATATTTGCTATATTGTTTTGCAATCTTCAGTAAGTCAAACAAATTTTAAATTTCCTAAAAAATTAAAAGTATTAAAAGAGAAAGGATATGATGAAAGAATGAACACTTGGTTAGGTGAAATATACGGAATTAGAGAATATATTAGAAATATAGAATTTTCTAATGAATTAATTAAAACTATCACATCGGATGTAATTGCATTTCGAGAATCATTACGGCGTGCAGTGGTGCCGCTGCCAGGGCGTACTGCATGGACATATTTAATGCAACACTTGATTAATGAACCACCGATGTCTGAATTATCATATACAGATTATGTGAATGTTTTAGAAAGGATTATATCTTATTATATTCGTAATATTACAAAAATATGTGGAAATAATTTAGTAATGAATAAATCTAAAGTTGAAAATATTTACGCAACCGCAGCTGAAGATGAGGCAAGCGGTTTTATCGATAATAAAGCTGGTGATAAAATTAGTCAACGATTACTAAAAGAAGAAAGAGCACGCAGTCTTGGTTTATTTGCGAAAGGTTTACAAAAACAGTTTGATATTAAAACTGTTCAGCATTCCGAGACGGTGGGTCCAGGTGCATATGAAAGTGAATGGGGACAAAATTTTGATAACTCGGATGACCACGACGGTTCTTTCGACGACTAATTGTCTTTTATTTTTTTATTTTTCAAATTTATATAATGCAAATTAATTAAACTTCTTATTGCAGATGCAATTACTAAACCCATCCAAATATCTTCTATTGTTTTGGCTTTGCGAATATATAAAAAAAATGTTGTAAATGATACAAAAGAACCACTTCCAAGTACCCTATACATTTGATGACCCTGAGAAATGCCTTCATTGATACATGTAAATGTTGTTATTGATTGAAGCATCGCTCCTATTGGTATTAATGCCTTTGTATATAATAACACATTCGGATCAGATGTAAAACACGGAAGCAACACTCTTGAACTAAATATATGTATCAATCCCACTAGTCCACTAACAAAAAAACCCCAATTGTAAATTCTTCTTTGAACATGTATTGGATTCTTATATCTAGGTACCAATATAGATGATATTAACCCATATGAGTAACTTATCATAAATCCTAATTCAAACAATTGTATATTTAGAACATGAGCTGTTGCTAATGTATCAGTAACATCAATACGTTGTATTTTTCTGGCGGCTAGTAAATGTACAAAAGTTATTGACATAGAACGGACTTGTACTCCACAACCTTGTTTAATAATTTTTAAGATTTGATTGCATTTTATTGAAGTGAAATCAATAAGTCTATCTTTATATAATTTTGAATAAAATAAAAAAAATCCTAAAAATTCAGATAAAATTGTTCCTAAAGCAACTCCTCTTATTCCCATAAAACACATCAATATTGGATCTAATACTGCATTTGATAATTGTGAATACATATTTATTCTCATCGGAGTTTTTAAGTCTTTTTGTCCTCTCATTGTGGCAAATGCTAACGAATTTAATAATGCAAACATAAAACCTAAAGCTCTCAGTCGGAAATATTGACATGCATATATATATGATGGTGACGATTTTGGTATAATTGTTTCTATCAAATATTTTGTATTAAAAATCAAAAGTAGTGTAATTAAAGAACCAACCCCACCAACTAAAAATACACTGGTACTAATTGTATCAATCATATTATCTTTATCATTGAAAGCATGATATCTTGAAATTAATGGTGTTATTACACTTGGTGCAAATGATGCAATACTGAAAAAAGAATTAAATAATCTATCAGCATTACCCTGACCAGCTAGCATCGAACCCTTATTCAACCGTGATATCCAATAAGTATCAACTGCACCTATAATAGGTGTCATCGCAAAATTTAAAAATGAGGATTTTGATAAACTAAAAATTTCTTTATCTAATTCACTGATATTTATTTTATTGCCATACTTTCTTGGTAATTTAGGAAGTTTTTTTAACAAAGAAAAGGGTTTCATTATTTTACCCATTATAAAAACAATCCATATAAAATCACATAAAATAATGGCAATATATATTATTATATATAATGAATCCCGTCGACGAAAGCAACAACGTTGATGTCAAGGAATCAATACCGGCACCTGCACCGGCACCTGCACCTGCACCTGCACCTGCACCTGCACCTGCACTAGAAGATTCAAAACAAATTCCGGAATCAATTCCACCATCATCACCCATGGCGACGGCTACACGCGGTGGTGCTCCAAACATTACACCAGATAATTCCAGAATTGGACCTGACATCGTCGACGATGGTGGTGGCCCTGGCGCTGAAATCGAGGACTTAGTATCATGAGGTATTGCATTCAAATATACTAGATTCTGATAGTATAAGAAACCACCTACCATTATCGTATGACTTTAACGGTTCAAGATCCAATGTCGCATTTATATCATTTGCCATAGACAACAAATCGTTCTTTAGTTGTGAAACATCAATATCAATATCTAATGTTGGATTATTAAATATTTTTTGTATTTTCAGTGTATTATTCAGTTCAGGTTCTATAAATATAAAATATGTAGGTACTTTTCGAAAAGGGACACCTGTATTATCATTTATACGAGGCTTTATTTTAAAATCTCTGAATTTAATCATCCTACGATCATCCATTAGTGGTATCCAACCAATATATACTAATTTATCCGGTTTTGTATTCATATAATATTGAGCTTCCCTTAAATTTTGACAATAAGAAGCAAACATCTCTTTCGTTGTAGAATTTGCTCTAGCAAATTTTGCTGTTGTATATGTTGATAATGCATTTAGTATAGGAGTCATATGTTTTAATTCAAGTTTTATAAACACTTTAGTAGGAATATTTAATGAATTTGTAAAAATCAATGTACTGAATAACAAATATTTAATAATCCAATTCATTAACTATTAATTAATCACATACATTTATTGTGAATTTATTTTTTTTGTAATAAGATATTCTCGTCTTTGATTTTTTCTTTAAATAGTCGATTTGGTCTTCTATGTCTACTATAGTTGGTATAGTTTTTCTATTTTTACCTTGTCGGAGTATTCGACCCGTAGCTTGGACAACATCGGTTTTCGGTGAGGCAAATATTAGAGAATCTAAAGATGATAAATCAAAACCTTCAGATATCATATGATATGTTCCTAATATTATTTGTTTTGATTCAGATTCTTTTAATTTTTGTTGCGATAATCCTCCAAAATAAAATCCACATTCCAAACCAAGTTCTTTCGCTTTTAAATCAATATCTTCTAAATGTTTTCTTCTTTCAGATAATACCAATATTTTTCTGTTATCCTTAACGAATTTCTTTATCCAATCTAAAATAATTTTCATTCGTTTTGGTGAAATTACTAAAGTATTGATTAATTTTGCTAAATTCAATTTACCATTTCCATTATAAAAAGGGACTTGATATTGTGGATCATTTAGTTTAATAACATTAACAACTACTTCACCAACGTCCATGTTCTGAACACATACAGTTGGTTTACCCAAATACCACTCAAAGACTCTTCTTAATCCGTCCTTCCTATCTAAGGTTGCAGATAGTCCCAACATATACCTAGTTGAAATTTTAGGAAGAGCCCTAGAAAAAACTTGTGACGAAATATGATGAGCTTCGTCAACGATTGTAAAACCAAACGATTCGTATATATTTCTTTCATAACTCTTCATTGCAACGCTCTGCAGCATGGCGATAACAACATCATGATTTTCAACTTTAACTTTGTTTTGTTGAATTATTCCGACTTTGGCATTAGGAAGAAACTGATTAAGCCTCTCTTTCCATTGATTCATCAAAAACTCCTTATGAACAATAATTAATGTTTTCTTTTTCATTTGAGCAATTATATAAATTGCTAATACAGTCTTACCCATTCCACAATGCAAATTTAATATACCTCCTCCGATTGATTTCAATTCATCAATCATTTTAGATGCAATTGGTACTTGAATTTCTTTTAATTGACCATTAAAGTCCTGTTCGATATTTTCTCCATGATCTAGTTCTTCTAAATAATTTTTAGATACTTTGCCAAATTTTGATATTCCATAGAATCTTGGTAAATAGTACTTCGTTTTAGATTCTAAATATACCTTAAATTTCGGTGTAGGCATGTTTGTATACCCTTGAATCGTGAAAGGACTTACAGTTAGATCTTTTTTAATTTTATTATGTTCTTCTTCTGATAAGCATGATTTTTTAATAGTATATCCTCTTTCCGAAATATATTTATCTGGTTTATTTTCCATGTTCATTATTAATTAAACTATATCATGTTCTGTTTAAATTATAAAAAATACTGGAAGGTTACTAAAACTAAAAATATGATATCAAACATATTAATAGTTACTTCTCTACTTCATCCCATAACTTCACCAACTTGTCTGCATAAACCACTTCATTCCCGGTCCAGCCTGCCATTATGGCACCTCGATAAGTTGCTTGAGGAACAATCGCATCGTTGTATCCCGCCGTTTGAACCATGAAAACATTTACTTTTGGATTCAATGTTCTACGATAGTTATTAATCAACGACAATACATCGATGTATTTGTGTCCTCTGGAAGACGCCTTATTCCATGTATATTCTTTTCGCATTTGAGGATCGTTTCCGTAAAGTTCTCCGTGACCAGCCTGCATATCAGAATAACAGAAGAAGTGATCGTAACAATAGTCTGCAGGCTTATTAAAAGCCCTCTTAAAGAATAACCAAATACCGTTTTCTGTAGCACCACCTATTCTTTTCCCTATTTCGGTAATTTCCTCGTATTGCTCAAGGAACGAACGACTCTTGTCTACAGTATACTCGTGTAATCTATCACCAAATATACCCACAACACCTTTTCCAGTACACGATAAAGCAGTCAGTAAAGCTGATAAGTTTCCAATATCAGCTACTGTGCGTGTACCATATTTTGACGTACATGCTCCATGCGCAGACCCACTGTTGTCACTAAGAACCATAACATTTCCTTGCAAAGATGGAAAATTTTCAATCGACTTTTCTAAGCATTCTTGCAAACACTTTTCCATCATTTCGAAATAAACAGGCTTAATAGGAGGTTTTACTTTTGGAGTATAACCCTTCTTCTGTTGAGGTGCCTTAACTATAGGATATTCAACCTTTGAAGCTTTTTTGCATTCTTCATAAGCTGAAATATAACGAAATGGGAATTGCTTACCATTCTTGACACCAGATAACAGCATAGAACAATACTTTTTCATATACTCAATACCAGGACTACTTTGAGCAAATCCTCGCATATTCCGAAGAGCTGCCATATGTGGCATACGACCATCCATGGCATCAAATGTTTCTACCCAGGATTTTCCTTGAGACCTATGTTTTTCCCAAGTAGTTGCTGAGTCATCTAATACCATTTTTCCATTTTTCATCAAAGGAGCCAAAACTTTTGTTTCTTCAACTACCTTCTTTGTAGGATGACTTATACGAGTCATGTCGATGATATCGCGTGAATATTTACCCGAATGATACTCCGTAAGTTCACGTAACCTATCCTCAAATGCGCGTTTCATGAAACTGGGAAACTTACTCTTGCTTCCGTGGAGTGATTTCCATGCATCCAAAATAGATTTCATATCACCAGGTAAAGGACAGCACTTCTTTACAATCTCTCGGAAAAATCTTGGATTTTTTTTGTTGTACTCTACACGTCCAGGATGAGCAGCGGCAATAGCTAAAAGCTGCGCCGGAGCCTTACGCATAAAGAATTCGTTTCTTGCTTTATCTGCTTCTACTAAAGTAGCAGCAAAGTCATAGTCTAGTGCAAGTGTAGCTGCTCTGAAGAAAGCTTCTTGTCTAGACATTAAACAGTACTTAGGAAACATAACATGATCACCTAGTCGATCTAATATTTGTGCTTGGACGCGAGCACCATCATGTACCTCATCTTTTGCAGGCATATAGTAAGATGGTTCACCGAGAAATTGCGAACATAATGGAAGTCTTAGAGCTTGAATTGGATTGAACAGCTCATAGCATTCGGCTCCCATAAAGTTTTTGTGTGAATCTGAAGAAGTCATCGTGATATAATCAAATGTTTTGTGTTTATATCTTTTATATTACTCAATTGCAATGTGCTGGGTCGGCTTCATTTTTTTGTAAATTTTTTTTTTAATAAAAGCCAAAAAAATGAACACACATTTCTGATGTAAATATATACAAGAACAAAAATAACTAAAGAAAAGATGTGACATTAAACAGAATTTTATTCAATTTTTGAATCGAATAAAATTCTGTATAAAGACTAATCAATATAACAATGTAAGAAGCGGTATATCCTGATACATCATTAATCTTATTATATTATATAATCATCAGGATATAAACAAACTCTTACCAGTCTATTTTAAAGTAACTCTCTTAAAACCCAACCATCATATAAAAACTCGTGCTACCTCGAAGCTGTTATTTTGGTTACATCAAATATATAAGATTACTTTTAAGAGAAGCGGTTAAAATAGATACATCATATATCAATATCAAAATATCTATTATGAAAGAGAAGCGGATATAGGGGTTACATCAATCATAAAAATTATTTATAAATTTATTGTTCGAGAGAACAATACCCCCAACCCCAATATGAAAACTCTCGACCATATCTTTTTTTTCTAACATTTCTTTAAGAAAGAAGTTACTAACAGTATTTATTATCAATTATGTCAAACGTTTTTTTTAACTGATTGCATTGAAGAATATAATGTTCATTCGAAATGTTTGTTTTATTATTATCTATTGAGTCTAAACAGTTAAAAAGTTTACTTTTACAAATTTTTGCATTTTCGTGTATGATTTGCTTGTTTAATTCGTTATAATATTTGAATATTATTTTTGAATATTTTGCTAAATCATCTACTTTGTTTAATTTTTTTAAATCAATTTCAGTACTAAACAAATCACTAGAAACAAACGATTGTAATGATTTCTTGAATATATCAATAGATGGGTTCTTTCTATATAATAACACAAACAACTCTGTTTCTAATTTTAATAAATTTTTATAAATAATAATACTTTTCTGAAGATTTGTATATTCTATCAAAAATTCAGATTTTGTTTGATTATACTCTGATTTCGGTAAATCGCGGATGCTTTCTAGAAATTTTGAAATATCGTTCAGTTCCATTTTATTCATTGTTATTAATACTATATATCACCATTTAACTTTAATTAATCAATATCTGGGCAATATTATTGCGCCCAAAAAAATGAATATATAACTTTTATATTTAGTTTATAACATCAAAATGACAACCATTGAAACAAGGAGTACTACCAAACGTAAAGCCGAAGATGAATTGTTTCAAAGTAAATTAAAGGAATTGAAAACGGAATCTACCCATAAATACAATGCAACGTGTCTAACATATAACGGATTCGTGTCAATATGGAATCAAAGGCATAATTATTATTGTTTGAAAAATGCTGAAAGGAATAGAAGTATTTACACTGTAAAAAAATTAAAAAGTATTTTAAAAGAACTCGGCGAAAAAGTATCAGGAAAGAAACTCGATTTAATTGTTAGAATCGAAACCAAATTTGAAAAAGATACTCGATTTGCAAAGGTAGATGCAAATAAATCAATTAACACTTTTAAAAATGAATTGCTAAAATATCAAGAATTTATCGATGATAATAGATTAAAAATGACAGATAATACATTAATAAAATATTGTGAAGAGTTGACAAAATTTTATAGGGACGTTACACAGTACCAATATTCTATGAACAAATGTCTACTTCTAGAAGAATTAGTAGCGCAACAAGTATCAGATTCATCGGATAATAGTAGTACCGATTCTGATAATGTTATGCCTCCTCTTGAATCTTATAATACAGAGCACGAGGTCCGAACCGGAAGCGCGGCGAGCGTGAATATGACCTGGCGCCACCCCTCGCTCACGTACGACACGGTCGAGCCCGAAT
>CERS01056386.1_pt1 | contig 28189 bp, 17 predicted proteins | sample 356251 | NCBI WGS metagenome assembly CERS01 (sample SAMEA2621020, study PRJEB7988) | marine metagenome | isolation source: saline water (ENVO:00002010), including
TTAGACTAAATGGATCATTATTTCTGTCTATAAAATCTTGGTCCAAATTTCCAAATCCTTCGCAGTCCGCGTCGGTTTTACATAGAATTTTTAATTCGCCGTCGGTCTCATCGTCTCTAAGGTAATTCTGTAATTGGCACCGCGAGCTGCTTTCGTCCCATTCGTATTTTTGACCTTTATAATGGGTGAGCTGTTCGCAATCGTCTCTGCTAACACCCGCCTCAAGTACAGGGGAAAAACTCGTCTGGTCTGTTCGTGTACTTTTTGTTGGTGCTAAAAATGATGCGGCTGAATGAAAAAACTGGCAAAATTTACGACTCGGTTCTTCAAATTTCGTAAAATTGCATAATTTTTCATCGTTGAAATCGCATAGCTCGGCCGTGTGCTTTGACCCGTACGTGTCGGTGTCGCATTCATTTTTTTCTGCGTCGTCGCCGGCGATGTACTTGTTTTCGTTACACGCACTGCTATCGCGCTGTCCATCTCGCAACCCGACAGTCGAAAACAAGTCTACTTGTCCTCCTGTAGCCGAAGTGACCACGCGGTACAAGTCGCCCGCCATGCAGTTGTTGAGCGAGTCAAGCGTGCCGCATTCGCCGTCACCTTCACAAAGATCACCACTGACCAAGCCGGGGGTGGCGCAATTGATGATATCTATATCATCGGGATCATCGGGACACTCTGAGGTTTCCAACGGCTCCAAGATAGGACAACTAGACAAATCAAATAACTGTCCAGATTTTATGATGTCGTTGTACTTTGGCTTTACGTCTTTAAAATCAAAGGTAACGCGGGAATTATCTCTTAAATTATCTGCCTCTGCGCCCGGAAAACTTCCTCCGCCAACATATGGCGAAATATATTTGTACTTTTCCTTTCCTAGTTCTTTTGAATTCTCATAAATTTTTAATGGATTGATGCTTCCTTTGCCGTGGATGTGTTCGTTGTCTTTTATCAAGTGAGTGTCGGTCTTATTATGATTGGAGCGCCAGGTGCAGCCGGGTGGTATGAATTTTCCGGCGTTTGCCCCTGCGTACATGGGCCAGATTTGCTCGTCGTATAAAGTTTTCAGCAAGTTGTCGGTACGTTCTGCGCACACATTGTTATTAACATTTTGACAAGTCATTTGGCTTGGAGTTGGACAATTAGCGGGCTGCCTAGACATGGTTGGCTCGACTACAGTTCCACCGTCGACGTACGGTTTGCACACGGCAACACAATCATCGTCTGTAAAACACGACACGCCGTCGTCGAGTCCGCCACAGCGCTTATTTTCGCAATCTTCGTTTTTGGTACACGATTGACCGTCTGTTCGACTGTAAATGCCCAGGTCGCCCTGGCAGCTGTACCTGGAAATGGCGACATCTGCTCTTATCTTCGGGCCGCACGTCGGACACGAGTCGTCGTTAAAATACACGCCAGCCGCCATCTCGTAACACTTGTTTTTTTGCGCACCGGACAGGCCCTCGCATTGAGGACTATGGTGGGCATAAATGTTTGAGTAATCCATTGGTAACGATGAATCGGATGATAATCGCCTCAAGTTGTCGCTTAAAGTCTCACCGACGTGCCTAAAGGCGTCGTCGACGGACGCGTGCAGGTAGTCGTAAGCCTGTTTGCATTCGTGTTCCTCCGTAATTTCTTCGTAATCTGTCGGGCACGCATCTTCATACTTGCCGGTCTGATTTAGGTAGTAGGGCCCGGTCGCGAATTCTATGGCCGGTGGTCTTGTTGGGGTTCCGTCGCCGATACCGTAATGATCGGTGGCGAGGCAAAATTTGCTACTTTCCTCAACGCACTTAGCTTGATCATAATCTGAACGGTTCAGGTCGTATTCATTAGTTACCGGAATACAATTGGTATCATTTACACAGCTTTTTCCATAATTATGACCCGACCTAATGTCACATGTTTTTACAGTTCCCCCCAACTCTTTTACTTCTAAATTTTTAGCAAACTTGGGCTCGTGTAAATTTTTGTCCTTGGTATTAAGACCACTCACATCGTATATGGTCTTATTTGGACTAATTTCGGGGCAATTCACAACATAATCATAATCAAAGTCAATAGAATCGGTATAATCATTCCCGCAATATTTGTCCCCTACGCACTTGTCGTTCTGTTGTAATCCGTCGTCGGAACAATTCGGCACAACGGTTCCAACACCAGGACATACAGTTGATTTTGTTAAAACGGGGCAAAGAAGTTTGTGGTCAAGTGGCTGGGTCGCGGTAAAGTCGTTGTCAACAGTTATCTCAGCACTATTATTATCAGCAAAAGTGTATTCAATTACATCACGACCCGGTCTCCTCCAGTTGGGATTAATTTTAGATTTCATATATAGTTGCTGAAAATTATCATCTACGCACACAGTTTTAAAATCTTTACCCAACAGTTCCGGTGGGGCATTAGATCGCTGATGACAGCATTTATTGGTATCGTCCCATTCGTAAAAATGCTGGCCCATGCCGCCAATCACGTTTGTGTTTGATTTGAAACAAGTCTGATTTACGTCGTCCCAAAACGTCGCCGAGTTGTAAAAATCTCTCGTAGATGAGCTTTCGCAATTTTCCTTGGTATAAGGTTTGAATGACTTACTTGAACCAGTATCTTTTGTAGGATAAGCACACCACGCATAAGGAAAGTTGTGATCCCAAGTTTCGCAATTTGTGACGTCATCGATACGAGGGACGCCAGCGGCGTCTACGCAAGCTCTTGGTTCATCATTGTATTTGATGATATTAGATTCCACGTAAACTGTGCCCTCTCGGACCGTAGGAAAGTTTTCGTCGTAAGAGGATGAAAAGACAGGATCTATTGTATGATGACAGGTTTTTTGCATAGCAGGAAAATATTTGCTATCTACATCGTCCTCATTCTTCATTACTAATGGCTCTATTTCTTCTTTTTCATATCCAGATCCCCTGTCGAAGTGATAATCGTATTTTCTTTGAAGCGACTCGCATTCGGTTTCCGGAATCGGCACACACACTCCATTTTGGGTACTTGCAATTCCTAACAAACCCTGCAACTTTCTGAATTCCGCCGTTTGCTGCAAATAATTAGAATTAGCATGGGCTGGTTCCATGATAAGTTTTGTTTTGGCGTCGTCAACATCTACAGTTTGTACACCCGTCTGAGAATCAAAATCCAGTGGTCTCATAAATTTCATGGCGGTATCTTCAATCGAGGACGAAGATATATTTTCGCCTAAATCTTTGACGTGGTTATGTCTATTATACCTAAAATATGCTACGCGATCGTGGGGCACGGCGTTATACTTTACTTCGTTTGCGAGCGAAGTACACCTTTCGTCTGCTAATTTATCTCCCGCAATGTGTTCGCGAGCGTCCTGGCAAAGACCCGATCTTCCTGCGTTCACGTAGATGCACTTTCCGTCGTTGGGAAGACCGTTTTTGTCACAAGAGAAACCTCTTAGAGCTCCAGCATCGCACACCGGTTTGATCCCATACCGCTGCCGGCCCGGACCGGTAGATACTTCTTCTCCAGAACTTGAAAGAATGGGACAGTCATGGTCATGAACAACCGGAAACACCTGCAACTCGCCATCGAAGAAAGTTTTTAAATCTTCAGTATTTTGCACGCCGGTGGGGACCGTGGTGTCGGTAGTCGAATATACGCAGCCGGACGGCATGAGCGGCGTGTCCATAATCCACGGCGAATAGGTAAAGTCAGACCCAAAGTTTCCGGGGTCGTCAAAGTCAAGTTCACCTGCATCAGAAATTAAACCTATGTTTTCTTTCAAGAAATTATGTGGCCCGGACGACAGGTCTTGCTTGGTGTCTATGGACAGGGTCGTGTCCGACCCTCCCAAAAGCTCGCGGATTTCGGTGGCAATCTTTAATTTTTCAATTTCGTTTGAAATAGTTTTCCCGAGTGTATCGGTAGAAGTTTTGGCTAAAAATGAAGGATGTAACTCAGGATCAAACATCAAGAAATCTATGTTATTGGTAGGATACTGAAATTTATTATTATCCCACGAAAGTCCCTGGTTAAAAATCATATTAGAAACACCGCGTTGACACGTTGCACCCCCCCCACAATCGCCGTCGTCGTTACATTCTAGAAAAGTATTGCTGCAAACCTTGAGTTCTTGATAAAATAATGAGTCCGTAAAAAACAGATTTTTAGGGTCGCCAATTTTTGCAAATCTGTTTTGATAGGCATTCTTTACGTAATAGTCATTTCCATGTACTGGAAGCGTTCTATCCCTAATCATTTTTTGGGTCCAGTCGTTGAGCCCATCATCCCAATCGACTTTGAGTTGATGTTCGCGAGGCAAGAAAAAGTTTTTTTGGGCATCGTGATGCATAAATTTGTAAATATTTTCCAACTCCTCTCCATCGACCACTTCCGTTCCGTCGGGGTTTTTTTCGTCGCCGTAGAAAATTGTTTTGCCATCCTTCCCATCTGCTGCATGTATTGCTGTTCGGTCTAGGCATTTATCATCAGATGTTTCGTAGTCTGTGGGGATTTGGTCACAAAATTTAAAATGATGTTTTATGTGATCTAGGCTAGGGTGGCCCGCGTGTAGGTTTTCTAAAAATCTATCAATTTTTGCTTCTTTTAGAGGTTCTCTTCTCAAGAAATTGAAAGAAAACTGTTCTGTATAGGCGTCTGTTGCTTCTTCCATCATTTTACATAAAATATTATCTTTACATACAGGAGTATATGAATCTTTTATGAAGAAGTTTTTATGACCAGGAAGAAATCTTCCAATGCCCGATTTTGCCGAATCCGTGCCACCTTTGCCAGATCCTCCAAAGAAAATTGGATGCGTGCCAGAGCTGAAGCCCATGTCGATGTATGGAATCCCCATGTCGACAAGCGGGGATTGATTTGGATTATTAAAATAAGATTTGACAGCGAAGGCGCAAAGTTCTTGGTTGACGTCGTGATCTGGAACCGTGTTTTGATCGTTATCTAAACCGGTTTTTGATTCTCCTATTGGAGAATATCCGGCGGGACACGACCGGGGATTTAGATTATTGCTCAAAACAAATGGTGGTTTGTTCTGACACGTGAAGTTTAATTCGTTGTCATTGTATGTTTTATCTCCCGTTGTGTCTAAGGGCAGAGATCCTAAATGCCAATTTCTGTAACCATTTTCGTGGTTATAATCCACAGTTCCGTCCTCATTGAAATAGTCGCCTAGATAATTTGGCGGTTGCGCGTCGTCCGGAGCTCTTGGAGAGTATTTAAAATCTCCTCCTATCGTCTTCTGATCTTCGGGAACTTCTATTTTTTGATAGAACCTGTTGCAATCGAACGATCCGTCGACATCGTAGTAATCCTTGCCACCGCCAAGTCCGTAATTGCTAACGTTCCCACAGCCCTTCCCATCGCCAAGCTTAATTCTGTCATGCTTGGTTGGTAAATTTCCGTTAAACGTCTGATTTGCGTATGGGCCAACGTTTACGTCATCGTTTGCCGTTGGATTTCCGTTAGTTTGGTTTCGTTTGAATTTTTTTGTTGCTGGCACGCACATCTTCGGCAAACCACGTACGTGACCGAATTCATTGAGATCTGATAGATCGTCCGCCGACCTCGAATAATTTTCATCAAGCTTGGATTGATCCCGAATCAGTGTTTTATCCACGTCATCCATATTCTTTGGCACGCATTGGGCAAATCCGTGCTCAGTTTTTCCGTAATATTTATAACAATCCGAAGTTCTGAGATGCGTCCGGCTTGGATCGTTGATCGCTGAGGTGTGAGTAAACACTTCGAACAACTCTTGGTTGTCCAGGTCGTGATCGTGCTGCAAATAGGGTGCATTCATGTCAGGAATCCATTGGATCAATTCACAGTCTGGGTCCCTCATGTCATCTATTGGAGCCGGTATCCAGCGCGGGGGATAGGACTCTAATCTAGATTCCGCGTCCGCCGAGGATGCGGCGTATCCAAGACCAGTTATCGTATTTGTCTGCGGTATCCCCGAATTGTCTTTAAAAATTTCAGCTTCAGTGTTACAATGGGAATGAGGACATTGGTAATCATACAACAAATCGTCAGGGCCGTATTCACCAATAAACTTTGTTATGGTATCATCTAGGATAGTAGGACACTCTTCTTGGCTTCCTTTGAATTGCTCGTAGTTGATGTTATCTGGGTCTGTACATCCATATTGTTTCGCGTCGGTCACCGTGGGCTCATAATTGTCACCATCGCCGATATCAACCTTGACAAAATAATTGTCGTCCGTCGGCTCTGGCATGCCTAAAATTTTTCGATCGTATGGAAACCAGTTGTTTTTAAACAAGTCAGGATTAGGATCGTCGTCATCGACCGGGACGCCGTCTACATTTCCAAAGGGTAAATTTTTAGAATAATTTATGTTCTGAATATAGTCTCTTATTCTTACATTGTAACTATCATCGTCTAACTTTTCATCTACCCTGATTTTAGCGCCTTTTACATATCGTTCAAAAGCCGCTCCGCCAACATTCAAAATATTATCGAAATTTCTAATCATTTAATTAAAATAGATATTTTTTATATTACAAGTAGTAAATGTCTTCGACAGGCTATTGTACAAACGTCGAACAAGAACAGCAACCTTCAGCATTAGAATATAAATGTGAAGTCGATGGCGCTGTGTACAACTCGCAAATCGGTCGCTGCGTATACGCGGCGCAAAAAGCCACAGTTAAGGTCTGCCCAGAATTTGTAAGAAACGTGCAAACTGACGCAGAATACATTTTAAAACTAGATGATACGGACATGGGTTGGGACTTAGAGACGGGCGTCCTCAATCAAACCAACTGCACGTACGAGGTGCCAAAGTCTGAAACCCTCTTCTTTTGCCCGCCAGGCTTTGAAATGTCTACATCGACTGACCCGATAAATGCTGATGCTGCTAACATTCAGACACTACATGAAAAAAATTTTAAAGTTAATATTGTAACAAAAGGTAAGGATACGGATACAGATTATTCCGGATCCACCGACTTAAACAAAGCCGATTTGGAAGATGCCGGCAAGGTAGCTAGCGTCTTCATGCCGCTTTGTGAAGAGGATGAAAACGGCGATGTTACACAATGTAACCACAATGATTTTGAGGAAGGCAAACATATATATAATATGCCAGGAGGAAAATGCTCTGGCGACGACACGTCGTGCTTTGCCGACGGCGAGTGTAACACCGGCGAGACGTGCGATAAACACTCTGATCATTTTCAGACTCAAACTAATCTACATAAAAATACTGGCGATAAAGGGAAAATAAATGATCGCCGGTTATTGCGCACTGATTTTATACAAGAAAAATTTAGTGATGATTACGACACCAGTGACGTGCAAAAATACACGTGGTGGAATGGCACAGAAATTAAAGAGGGAGCAAACTATACATTTTTGTATCATGACGAGGGCACTGGTGCCGATGATCCGCAAAAATTTCACAAGTCTGCCGGATTTAAACCAAAACCATTTTACACGTACGAACGACCGGCTTTTACGGAACAGACATATGAAGCGAAACCTGGTGCTGTATTCAAAGAAGATGAGTGGGCAGCGAATCCTGATTTTGATTTTACTGCTAATTTCACTAGCGCTCACAAAGGTAACAGAGTACTTCAGGTCATAGGGGAAGACAACGGGGAGCTAACCTATATGACATGGACTAACTCTTTGCACAAATGCCCCGATAAGTCATATTATCAACAGGATCCATGTTGATTGAATTTCATGAAACAACTTGTGTTTTTTTTGAGTGTCATAAGCGGATAAAAAAAAAATTACTATATTAAGTGCATTAAAAGTTATGGTGGGCTTGTCGGACTTTTCTAAATTTAAGCAAGTCCCAACGCCAGAATCTTGGGTAGATTGGAGTAATGAAATCGGTTCTAGCAATAATTCTAAAAATAATAGCACAAATTATCTAAGAAACTCTTTAAGAAATAGACGCACTCTGTTCAATTACATATTTCAACCAAATGATAAAGGACAAGTCGGAATGGCGTGGAAAGGAGAAGGTTGTGTTTTAGGTGACTTCGTAAATTCCGATGAGGACATGCCGCCTGATTACACAGAGAACACAAACGTGAGTGCGTGTGAAGAGATTGATAATGAATTAGAGTGTAATAATAGAGTTGTTGCAATTAGCCAATTTGAAACAAATCTATCAGATGATAGAATAAGCTCTTCACGTGCATATTTTAAATGCCAGTGGGGCAAAAATTTATACAACGACTATTCTCATAAATCGACATCAACGACACTTTTTATGGATATCGGTGGCGAGCCGTTTAAAGAGTCCGCAAATTTGTCTTATAATTTTGGATGTTGCTTTGCAGATGGCAGCGAAGATGTTGTCGACAAGCCCAGCAAGGACTGGAAATTTCATTGTCGGGTACATAGTGAAACAGACAATGGTGCGCACACAGCTGGAACTAGGTGCGACCAAGCGGTATTGGGACGAGGTTATGATCACATGGTAGTTCCGGGAAATCCAGCGACTGGACTTTGCGAAGGAGGTATTTCAAAATCGATAGCAGAAGAAAACGAGGCGACCAGGGGGGTTTGTCAACGATTTGCCGACCTCGCGGGGTTGCCTATTATATACTTGACAGACTGCGCGAAAAACTCTTGTGTTTTAAACAACAAAACCCGTGCAATGGCCAAAACTTACCCGGTAGGGTGTAGCATGGACATCAGCGGAAGATTTGGTGGCGCCGTCGTCTACAACGACAGTACAACGGCAAAGGACGAGAATGTGGATGCGGATGATTATAGTATGCCCGGCAAATGCTCTGGCGACGCCACGAAAGTCTGCTTAGAAGACGGCGAATGCGACGGGACCCAGACATGCAATAAACTTAAAACCTATCACTGGCCGGTTCATTACGTCCCGAATTCAGCAGTGCCAGTGTGTGTCTTGGAAAATGGGGCCTATAACAACGGCAACAATTTGTTTTATAAGGGTCCGGTGTCCATTGGTGAATATGAAAGTTTATTTTACATTCATTCCGACGATCCCCACCAAAGATATGTCAAGTTGGATATGGACGGTGGTTGGGGTCGCGATTTTCTCAAATGGTCTGAGGTTGCAGAAGAAGGTGATGCAGACTGGTGGAATACATGCGAAAGATTTGGAGACGGTGTGGAATATAAAGAATTCACTATAGGTGGTAATAGTTTCAAATATTGCGTGAGAAATGAAGGTGGTAAAACATGCAAAGAAGAAAAACAGTGTGCCGCCTTAGAACCAATTGATTTTTCAAAAGTCAACGCAAAAAAAAGAGATGATGGCTACTTTACAAATGAAAACGGGAATCGAATCGAGAATTTTAGCATAGATCCGGGTCGCGGTCGGGATGAGTATACAACTACTGAACGCGACACCGGGAATTCGTTTGGTATTCCAAGTATTTATGATGCTGATGGATCCGTTCTTAGTAGTCTGACATGCAATTTGAACACAGGCGTTAAAAATGTCTGCGGGTATGAGATTACCGCAACTCACCCATCTTCAGTGGCAAATTATTACGTCGAGGACGAGCAAAATTTGCCGCTAGGGTTATTCTCAAATGAGTCCTATCCGATGCAATCTATTTATCGTTATACTATTCCAGATAAAGTAATTGTTATCGGTTTAAAAGGTGAAAATTACGGAACTATCGCTGTTGATGATGCTGATCTCAGTGGTAACGTTGGCATCAGACACTATGAGGTCTCAGAACAAATTGCAGATGAATTTTGTTACCAAATGTGTACAGAATGGAACGAAACGACAAAAGGTCCTCGGTGCTTGTCTTGGGTGAGATCTGCCCGTGACCCCGGAGAAGATGCTGATTATAAAAGTGTGGTGTGCAGATTAAATTCCCAACCGCTTATGCATTCAGAAACAACCCAGAAGATAAGACTAAAACCCTGCCAAGACAATGATACTGGTCGCATCGAGTGCGTGCAAGATTCTTTTGGGTCTACCGCGTGTGGACCAGGTTTTTCTGAAGTAAGTGGGGACAATTATGCGTGCGGCTGGCAAACGAGCGTAAACGTAAATGTAATGGGCGATAAGAATAATGGACAAACGGGCATGTACAGAGATTTTTCCCCGTTGAATGGTTTTTGTAGTTTTAACAAGGAGACCACGTGTCAAGATGATACTGATTGTCAGGATGTATCGCACCCTTCTGCTAAGTGCGTTGGCGGATCAAATGATGGGTCAACAGACTGGATCGATCAATCTGAGTGCCCATGGACGCTTACAAGTTCATGGCGCGGAAATAATATCAGCTCAACGGATGAAAGCTCGGATCGCGTTCTCGGGTGTGTCGATAATGGCGTGGATCTTCCGCTAAAAAAATGTTCGGATAGGAATTACCAGACACAAGCGTGTGTTTCGGAATTTTGCTTTGGTGCTGATGCTATTTGTTGCCAAGACTGTACCAGCACAGTATTGACAGCTTCCCTCCTTGATCAAGCAAAAAATAATGAAAAATCTATCGTCGATGAAAACGCATGTTTTGAAGCGAATTTGGGGCCGTTGAGAGTGGAAGACAATGAAATAAAAGAGTGCTTTTGTACTGCAAGCAACTCGGGAGTGTGGCTCAACGACTAACAAGCATTCTGGCAATTTTAAGTTTTCCCTGACGGAAACGTCCTTGCAGAATTTTAGAGTTTTTTTTTATTTACTGAATATAATAATGAGCCTTCAAGCCTTATACATCAATGGGACTAGAAGCAGCAATGGATTATCTGCTCACGTCGAAAGAGAGAATCGTCTTCTTTCTGACGTGTGCATTCCACTTGACATAGAATGCAGCAGAACCCAGGCCGTGTACGTCGACGAAACGTTTAGTTATTGTAAAGGATCTGATTTTAATAAAAAACACCGGAATGATAGACATGTGAAGGGTTTGTCACAAGCGCACCGAATTGCTTTAGAAAAAGTAAGTTCTGGAAAATACGGAGATAAAGTTATCATATTTGAAGACGACGTTGTGCTTCCCGTAAAGGACGCGGAAAAGGTAAAAACGATGGTTCATGATTACGTAGCTAGGATGGACGACGACACGGATATCGCATACCTAGGCAATTGTCATGGCAAATTGTGTAGCCACGCATACGTAACAACGACGGAGGCTGCAAAAAAGATTCTACGTCACGGACTTGATGATGGGCAGGAGGCAACGTTTTGCAATACTCCGATCGACAAGATGATTAGGCAACAGTGTCTCTCAAATTCCCAAGAGGAAGGGCATCTTAATTGCACGTATCCGAAAAACATTTCCGCGAATCTTAAAGTTAAAACAGATAATCAAAGCGGACTAATATATCAAGGGCTAGAAACATTATTAGGTTCCGTAAAACTAACGCCAGATGGGAATCATTTAAAAAATAAAGATTCTGTCGATTTCAACAGCTTGTACGTCGATAAACCGGCTAACTGGTAATCACAAAAATCCATTAACACCCACGAAGGGACTCGAACCCTTGACCACTGGATTAAAAGTCCAGCGCTCTACCGACTGAGCTACGTGGGCATTTTTATTTTTTTTTTCTAAATTTACAAGGATTGTTGGATTTTTCGTTTTTTCCGGAAAATCGATACGTGTCTAGGCATGATGATTTGAAATTTGTAGGATCGTAAATTGTGAAATTATTCATACTGTGAGCTTCAAACCCATGAGCTGCAATGGGTAGTGCAAATTTAAAAAGTCTGGCCGAGTTGTCTGTTTTCTTTACGATATGAATATTAAAAATGCTTTTTGAACGCAAGGTCATAGTCGACACTCCGTCACTGACGGTTGTGTAGATGTGAATTAAATGACACGGTGCTGTATGACACATCGAAGCGTACCTTCTAATAAATGACCACCCCGCCCCGGGATTGAAAGCGTGACAAGTTATGGGAGATCTACTTACTTCTGAGTTGTATTTCATAGCGACATGAAGGGCTAAGGCGCCGCCGAGAGAATGGCCGACGACGTAGAAATTATTGTCGGGATACGCGGCAGCGATTTGTTTAAAAAATCTATATTCATTTCTAAAGCGAGTAGACCTCTCTTCCCTGCCAAAGACGATGGCAACGTCTGATCTAGTCCAATCCGTGGCGGTGATTGAGCCACGAAAACTTACAATCACTTGCTTAGTGTCGGTGTTCAGAAATGCGCGATGGTCATCGGTGGTGTGTTCTTGCAACTCGTAGAATCCGTCAGGTATTTGTAAGCCGCCCCTGGATTTAGGTTTTTCGTAAACTTTTTTTGCAAGCACGGCGCAAGTGTGTGCAAACGAATAGAAGGGCACGTAAACTTTGAGATAATTTATAATTTCTTCGCCCGTCATTGGCTTTTCCGATTTTTGTCTAATTTTTTTTATCATAGACACTGCTTGACATATTTGTCGTTTTTTGCAGGATTGACTATTCCCCATGTTTAGTAATAGTCACGAAAAAAATTAGAAATTTCTAATTCCACACTGCGCGGCCTGTAGTTCTTGTTGTAGTAATTTTTGCGCACCCGGCATGTACTTTACGTGGCAATTATTTATGTTGCAATTTCTGCAATATGGCTCAGCTCCCTTTATGCCATACGCAAATTTTCTATTGTGAGCTGGTTCAGCGATCAAGCCACACATTTTGCAAACCGGAACTTGTTTCTTGTCCGAAGACAAGAACATGCGCTCGTGTAATATCGCCGACGCGCCATGACTTATGATACAGTCTCTTTCCATTTCCCCTACTCGCAAGCCACCGCCCTTAGCCCTGCCGTCCATCGGTTGTTCCGTAATAATGTGTTTTGATCCCCGAGCTCGAGAATTTATCTTGTCCTCAACCAGATGTCTAAGTCTCTGGTATGTCACGATACCCATAAGGATTGGTCTCTGTATTTTTTGACCCGTTCTTCCATCTATGAACGTCTCATATCCCCTGCGATCAAAACCATGATCTTCTAAAACGTCTTCGATCTCGGACACGTCTAGATTTTGAAAAGCCGTGGCGTTGCAGAAGCAGCCTTTAAGGGCGCACGCCTTGCCCGCCAGGGCTTCAACCAGCATTCCGATAGTCATTCTAGACACAAAACCGTGAGGATTGATAATAATGTCTGGCTTCATGCCCGTGACTGGATTAAACGGAAGATCTTCTTCATTTACTAATCTCCCGATGGTTCCTTTCTGCGCGTGCCTGCTCGCAAATTTGTCGCCCTCGACGCCGGGTCTCATCTGTCTCATCCGTATGCGAACTTGCGACTTTCCTTCTTTTCCTAAAGAATAGGAGACTTTGTCAACAATGCCGGGTTCTTTGACGCATGTCGACCTATCTCGCTTGATGGGTACGTGCTTCCCATCTGGCCCAAGCTCCATAGATTGACCTTCCTTTCCGATAACTACATCTCCAATCTTTAAAGAACTGCCAATCATGCCAAATCCGTCCTCGTCTAAATGGTCGTAATTGGCTTTTTTCATGAGCGCAGCCGACGACACCTTGCAAAATACTTCCTCGTCGTTTCCCTTTCCGTTAATTTCGTCAAAATATGTCTTGTACGACGTGACGCGCGCAAATCCTCTTTGAACGCTCGCTTTGTTGACTAATATAGAGTCTTCCTGATTGAAGCCGTCGAACGTTCCAATCATGAGAATTGCTTCTGTCGATGCAGAATATGCAGACCCGCCGTTAAGCATAGGTTCCAAATTTAATATTGATTCCATATTTGTTCTGCAAAGCGGCTTTTGGGGATAGTGCAGCTTGTACATGTTTGAATCTAATCTGTTATCAAAACCGCACGTCTCGCTGCCAATGGATTGTTTGCCCATGGCGGACTGATATATGATCCTGGGCGACTGGTTAAAATCTGCAAAGGGGATTAAATTGGCCGTCACGCCCATGACAGCAAGATTGACGTCGACTTCCACGTGGGTGTACTTGTTTGGGTCCTTGAAAAATTGGGCCATAGTTGTTGCGATAATGCAGTGTTCAATCTGCTCTTCTGTATCAACGTACTCGATACATTCTTTTGCCATGAGCAATTTCCAGGTGTTTGTTGTCTTTTTCATTTGTATCAACTGACGCAAAAATTCAATATACGCAGCGAGTTTATTAGCGCAAACCACGGGACGTAAGCACACGCCCTGATCCGCATTTACGAAAATTCCCATTTGCGGGTAATGGACTATGGACACGTCAAACGGCAAAAATCCGTTGTGTCGCGCGTGCTTCAGCAATTTGACGACGCAAAAATCGTCCTTTTTATCTATGGCAAAAGATATCTGACCATTGACGAAAATTAAAACGTTGCCGCGCATCCAGCTGTTGATGTAGTCGTAATTTACGTAATCGTGCAACAAAATGGATAGTGCTCGAATAATGAAGCACGATTCGTATCCCTGTCTGACGTGAGTCAAAGCGCAAAAATTCAGCACCAGTCCACACCCCCCGCCTTCTGGCGTCTCAACGCAGCAAGAATTTCCCCAATCGCTGGTGTGCAACAGCCGCGGCGTTGACGTCTTTCCGTCTCTGTTCACTGGACAATTAATTCTATTCAGCGCGCTGATGGCAGCTACCGGAGTTATTCGAGTCAGGGGGGCGCAAACACCCGTACACGCCGAGGGTGACACGCCGCGCATGACCGTCCAAGCACCCGTGGCAAAATGGTACCTAATATTTGTTTCCAATTTTCGGCTGTTGATAAAACCATCAATAATTCGTATTGTCTTTATTGGGGTTCCGATGTCGAGCGCTTTGAAGAGCGACGATTTTAAAGCGCTTAAGAAGGTGCGCATGAGTTGACGTACCAAAACCCCGATCAACGCGCCGGTGCAATCGACCTTTTTGAAACGCCAATTATCTCTGTCATCTTCGAAGCGGTAATCTTTATTTTTTATTGACAGCAAGTATGCATTGATGGCTTTGCAGGCCATGAGCAAGATATATATAATTTTTTTCTGGTTTATTTCCTCAGTATCGCCACATCCCAGATGCGGTAAAATATCATAAGCCATCATTTTCTTGATGTAATTTCTTCGCTTTTCGGGCGTTTTTTCTTTAGTTCCTTCTTCGCCCAACTTTAAAATCAGAGCTTCGCGATCTAAATCGGCGTACGGATCCTTGATGACCGTCTTGAACACAAGATCTATCTCCGAGTCTTGTATAGATTTGTCTATCACGCCCCTCGCCGCTCTCTTCATTACTGACACGGTGAGATTGCACCCAAACAAACGACATATTGTTGAAACGGGAATATTTATTGAGAAGAAGGGCAGAGAAGTGTTTATCGTGGGCAATTTAGAATTCAACTCGTAGACGTACGAATCGTCCGTAGAAGTTACCAAATTCATAGGTATTGCATTATTTTTTTCTTTGTTAAGAGGAGATATGTTGACTCGAAGAGATGATGTTGCTTTCCACTGCGAATCATTGCTAGACCTGACTTCCGAATAAAAACAGTTAGGACCATTCTTGAACACGTGTATGGAATTCGCCCGCAGCTTTATTTGAGCTTGCACCGTTTTTTCCATCCCATTGACGATGAAATATCCGCCAAGGAAATCGGTGCTGTGGGTCTTGTTTATCGAATGTGATCCTAATTTGCAAAATTTGCTTCTGACCATGCAAGGCACTTTAAACAAAGGAACTTCTAGAAAATTATAAGATGCCACCAATTTCCAAGAATCATCTTCGTTTTGCACGTAACATTCTTGCTTGACGTCGACGCAAATTCCATTTTGGTACGTCAACTTTCTCTGCCTGCACTCTTCTGGGCCAACGTTTCTTACGTTTCCGTCGTGTTCGCGGTGGTACATCGGCAAGATCGTCGTGTTTGTAAATTTAATGATCAAGCGATTTTTGCCGCACACTATTTGGAGTTCTTCGCTATTATTCAAGATAGATGGCAACGTGGTTTCCATGAAACGTTCATAACTTTCTAACTGCTGGCGCCAGAATCCGTAAATGGAAAAATAATCGCGGCACACAATAATAGTTCCGGCTTTGATAATTTTTTCAGTCATGGAGGTTTGATTGTTGTCGAGATCCAGTTGTCCCAATCTGTCAATTTCCATATCCATCTTCGCTAAAATAAATTTTGCACACCACAATTCAAATTTGGTAAAGGGCCTGAATTAACAACAATGGAGATTGAAAAAAAATACATTCACGAAAGCTGTGCTGGAGCATGCATATACGATGCCAATGGCAATATACTGATCGTCAAGAACAAATGGGGAAATTGGACCTTTCCAAAGGGTTATTTCGAACCCCACGACGCGTCTGCAATCGACTGCGCCCGTAGAGAAGTAAGAGAAGAAACAAACATTAGATTCAATTTGAAACACCAATACACCACCAGTTACGAGGAAATAAGACACAGACAATCTTACAAGCCAACGGGAACTGTTTTAAAGCAAGTTATTCTTTTCAGTGGAACGGCAGTTAACAGCAAAGATCTACAAATCGACAAAAAAGAAACGATCGAAGCAAAATTTGTATCAAAAAAAGAATTCGTTTTTTTGATTGAGACCAAAGAAGCGATCAAAGCTTTGGAAGCGATTGAAAAACTAAATTATTCTTTAAGTTGAGGAATAAATTTAACGTTAGATTTCATTACTGGTCCGGAATTTAATCTATACACCCCAACGTATTCTATTGCTATTAGGACGCATATTAGTAGTAAAAAACTAAATAAATAATACAAAATCAATTCGTCCATTTATATATTGATTTATTTTATTCAAAGAAAATTGGAATCACTAGAAAGGCCGCGGGGCCGATCGTCGCAACAATCATTACTTTATAGAGGTTGCATTTGTACGCATCCAACGCATCTTGTTCCCCCCCATTGCAGACGATGGGCGGTGAAAGCAAATATAAGAGAATGATCGATGTCGCATAAATCAAAACGGCTTGAAAATATTTGTTAGCTAATAACTTGCTGGACAACGAAGGTATTTCAAAATCTATTTTTTGGCGCCACCTATCTTCTTTAAGCGTTTGCAAATGTTTTCCTTCAGATCTTTCAATCGCTGTTTGAAACCTTGCGCCAACATTTCTGCGGTGAAAATCTTTATTTTGAGGAAAGTCGCCACTAGCATTCTGACTAGACATTGCTCTATTTGATATTTAGAAAATAAAAAAAAACATCTAGTGACAAATTATAAACTTAACTGCTATTGGAACCAAAAGGCCGGCCATGGTAATGACATAATACCCTAGCAATAATTTGCAGACTGTTATTGCCGCGTGGTCTGACACGTGCTGTCTTTCAGCCAATATTACCTTCATGATTGTAAGACTTTAATGTTTTTATATTCTTATTATGACCGATTAGATCTTTCGTATTTGACGTTGAATAATTTGCACTTTCCATCTTTTTGCATGGCAAAGATTTGCACATCGTTGCTTTTTTTGGCAAGAACAGTCTCATTTTTTATTAATTTCTTGTTCATGATCGTTTCCGGATTGAACTTGTTTGCAAACCTGGCTAATTTATTACTAGAATTATTATCGCAGTCGCAGGCGCCCGGGGCGGTGCTACCGCAATAAAAGAGCTTCAGATAATGCTGTATCCACGGACTGCAAAACGAAAAATTTGCTTCTAGACTGTCGTAAGGGTTGGCATATGGCGCCATGATTGAGCATGCATTCGTTGATAACGATATGGTTCCGTCGACTACTCGGTTGTATGTGCAGGTACAATTGTCGATTTCATTATTATTATCGAACAAATTACAGTTAGATGTAAAGGAGCCAGTCATAAAATCAATGCAATTGCAAGTGTCCGACGGATCAGTGCAAGGAAAATCTTGCAATGCTAAATTCCAATTCGAATCATTTGGGGCTTTGGCGTGACAGTCGTGTGAAAAGCCGATGCTGTGACCAAGCTCGTGCGCAATAACTTGACAGAGACTGTAGTGATTGTGATAACAAAGTTCGCCGTTTATTTCCTGCTTGTACGTGGGTATATTCAAATTAGTTGAGGAATTTCCGTTGTCATACAGAACGACGTCGTCATCTTTGCGCCAGCAGTACGACTTGTTGATGCAAATATTTCCCCTATATCCATTAAACAAATCTTCTTGCGGACCCGTAGTCGAGTTGCATCCGTTGTAAAAAGTGGCGATTCCGTTGTCGTCTTTTGTAATCGACCCGCACGGAAGGTGCGGAAAGCAATACATCAAAGTACTACAAATAGAGCCGCAAAGGTCACCGTTTGCATTAGAAGAATTTCCGTCTTTGTAAAAATCATAGGCACAAATTCTTATATCTCCAATTCCATGAGCAATTTTATCTGCGTTTGTCAGCGTGCTGCTGTCGTTAACAGTCGGCAAATAATTGTCCACGAATATCTCGTCAGAGTAAAAAGGCACGCCGCCGTTATCAACGACATTTAAGATTTCAAACGTGACAGCTTGGCCAGTCGAGGCGTAAAAACAATTTTCCCACCATTTCAACGCTTTAGCGATTTCAGATTTCCAAACCTGCTCGTCGACCATGCCAGTCGAGCAAGAATTAGTAGCCGTATCTGCCACGATCTGCGGCACGCCGTCGATGGTCACAGTTGCGACGCCGTCCTCGCAATTAGGGGTTCGGTACGCCAAATTTCCGTTGCAAGTCCATTTGTTGCCACGCTGGTTTCCCCACATTTTAATAAGATCCGAGCCGTTTGCTTCACACGTTGCATCCTGACCACAATCCGCATCGTCGTCACACTTTTGGAAAGTATCGCTGCACACCTTGACGCCCTGCGCGTTCCCAAACTTTTCCGTTTTAATAAAATCGGAACACTCGTTGCACTGTGTAGTGTGGTTGCTGTTAGGACTAGTATTTGGCGCGGTGCAGGTTCCGGTGCCGCAATCCGCATCTCTTTGACACGACTGGGAAGTATTGCTACTGCAATACGAAGTTCCGGATCCTACATTGCAGGATCCTATGTTGCAAGACGTGACGGTGCACCTGTCAACACGAACACCGGGGGGTACAAATGAAACTGTAAATTTCCCGCCGCCTTCGTGACAAGTTTCTATTGCCTCTTTTACACCATCCCACTTTTCTTTTGGAGGTAGTGTATTAGGGTTATCTCCGTTAACATTTGGTGTCCCAGAGTTTTGGTCCCCGTCGGCGTCAGCAGATTGGTCAACGGATACGTTTACAATACTACGTTTTGTTTTGAAGATAGACACCGAAAACGTTGCGATCAGAAAAATTAATATTAGAATTCCGAAAACAAGAAGTATTGCCTGAGCCTGCTCCATTCTATTATTCTATTAACAGATTATAAATTTTTTTTAAAATCACATGGCATCTTATTCTTCGTTTGTTGAAATTTATGGAAAGTCTACCTTAGTCGCTAAAACTATAACTGAATTAAGATTAAAAAAAAGACGACAACTTTGCACAAAATTATTTTTAGGAAATTTGATACTTAATGATATTCAAAAACCATTGAGGAGAACTATAGAAAATTTAAAATCCACAAAGTGGCATTTAATCGTGACAAAACTTGTCGATATGTTAATAAAAACTGGGCATTGGTCCCATGAGCCAAAAGATATTCGCAAACGTATGTTGAAAGACGCGACCCGCAACGAAAACCAACTACGAAATTGTTTGCGAGATCAAAAGTACAATCTGCAAACTAATTTCCAACGAGAGATGGATAATCTCAAATGCGCTAGAACGCGAATACAGGCACTTCACACGTGTGAATTCACGCCACTATCAGATTGCGACCATGACGATAACGACGACGAATATCATGCTAAATCAAAGATTGCGGCTATGCAAAACTACATTTTCCAACAAAGCCTGCTTGTTCGCGCTCTTGGCCATGCCATCAACCACGATCGGTTTAAATATTTAAATATGATGAATTGTTATATGAGTGTGTCAGAAGACATAGCCATGGATTGCATCAGGCATGAAAAAAAAATGCTTGATGTTGTGGGATTTGGCGTTGATAACTCGTTCATGCGTGATTTTGACGTACTCGGAAATCTCGAACATTGTCACTCTCAAATTCAGCAGCAAGTCTATTTTTTGGATCAGATTGGCTGGTGGTTTATTGATTCAACATCGTCTAATGAAGACATTTTGAAATGGCTTTCAACTACAAAAAAAACACCTCAGTTTATAAAAGTTGTTAAAAATTTTTTCAAATGGTATTGAATTAATTAAATTTCAACAGCTATTAAGATTCAGATTTAACCAGATTTGACCATGTATTTTGCGTTAACGAAAGGAATCCCGACAAAGAATGCGTTTGACGAGCGCAGGTGGAACAAACACGATTTGCAAAATGCTAGATCGCTCAAAGAAAGCATGGACGCCGTGCACGGCTTCTGCGGCCTCATGGCTGGATTTGAGGGCTTCATCATCAACGACTACGTTCAAAAAAAACCCAGACCTGAAGACGACGACGCTTTGTCCATCGCGTTCCAGTGGGGACTTTGTCTGCTTATCATTAGTTTCATTTTGAACGTGGCGGCCGCAACTGCTTCGTTTTTATGGGGTGTATTTCTCCGAGAGGGTCATTATCGTTTGTGGTTCATGACAGTCGTAGGTCGTTCGACGAAATTGATGGCAACGGGCGGGGTTTTGACCTTTTGTGTCGGCGTTTTATCTTTTATACATACTATTGGCTTGGCTGAAAACATCTTGATTGCAATCTACGCCGGATCAGCGATGATGTTTTCGCTGATTATGTCGTCGTTTTTGTACACCATGATCAAGACCACCGCTCGGGACCCGCCTGACATGTTTACCGACGTCATGCACGCTGTTAACGGATGAATTTTAAAAATCAGATTCCATGTCGAAAATCCCGTCTAACTTTCCTTGATCTAAATTGTTTACGCCGGGTAGAGAGTAATTAGAATTTCTTTTCTCGAAGAAATTGACTTTACCAAAACTGGTAAAAGCTTGTAGTTTCATAAAATCAAGAGGATTTTCTACGTTATAAATTTTTTGGACGTGTAGCATGGTGCACAAATAATCTGCTACGTACTTTACATATTGCTCCATTTTTGTGCTTGATATATTTATGAGTTGGGTAGATTCGGGAATCGCTTCTTTTACAAACATGACTTCAATGTCCACGGCTTCTTTTATTATTTTATGAATGGTTTCCGTTTTTATTTTATTTACAAGTTTCGAATATAGTAGGCATGCAAACTCGCAGTGCATGGCTTCGTCTCGCGATATCAACTCGTTGCTGAATGTAAGGCCCGGAAGCTTTCCTTGTTTTTTTACGTAAAATATTGCGGCAAAGCTTGAGCTGAAGAAGAGCATTTCTACCGCAGCGAACGCGACTAATCGCGTCGCAAAGTTTTGCTTTTTAGGCTCCATCCATTTAAAACACCAGTGAGCTTTCTGTTTTACAGATTCGTAATTGTCAATGGCATCAAATAACTTTTGTTTCTTTTTATCATCTTTCACATAAGTATCAATTAGCAGAGAATATGTTTCTGCGTGAATATTTTCAATTGCTATTTGCATTCCAAACCAAGACCTAGCTTCTGGAAGTTGAATTTCTTGACTAAAATTTTGCACTAAATTCTCGCCTACAATCTCATCGGCCTGTGAGAAAAACGCAAGAACCAGTTCCAACCAATGTTTCGTACTCTCGTCTAACTCATTCCAATCGCCAATATCCTTTGACAACTCAATTTCTTCAGCAGTCCAAAAACAACTTTCAGCCTGTTTGTATTTTGCCCAAATCTCTTGATCTTGAATCGGAAACAAAGAATACCGCTTTTTATTTGGCGTTAGAATCGGTTCGTGTAATTTTTTGTTTAGTAGATGTGCTTGTTTTCTTGTTAGGCTAGAAGGCGAAGTAGAAATTTTTTCCATCAGCAGGGAGTCTTGGTAATGACAACAAAAAAATTAAAAATTATTGAACCGCGAATAAAATATTTATTCGTCTTTTTTTTAATTTTTAATAATAAACATGTCTTGTCGCTCTGATCTTGAAAATGTAGACGGGGTTTTGATGGGGGTTACGTCAGCTTCAATTACTGTTTTCTCTGCTTTTGCAGGTACTTTGTTAATTTCCGACGACGCCAGTGCCGTCTTTGCGGCAACTATTGCTACGTGGCTTGCAAATGGAATATCAGACGCTTTCAGCGTTGGAACCTCTAATAAAAATGGAATAGACCTTACTAGAGATGGTCGCGTAATGAAGGGGATTTCCTTGTCTGAATTAGCGTATGCCGGACCCGTAGTCTTGTTTACGGCGATGTTATCGTTGCTCAAGCTAAAATTTACGTTTAAGAAAAAGATGTTGGTAATTTTTGGTGTTTTAATGTACGAAATTGTCGCGTTATTTCTTAGTGTTCAATTTGTTGCAAAAGAAGATTTAAATTCGACCGGGTTGCGAATTTTGATTGTAATATCTATCATCGCAGTTATTTCCTCAATAACATATATTGTAACCAAATTATCCAAAGACAAAAAAATATAAGTATATCTAAAACAAGGTTTTAGCGATGAACACTACAATATTAATCTTGAGCATTTTTTTATGTATTTTCCTATTGATTTCTATCTTATTTCTAGTTTTGTTGCTCACTTCCTCTGCATTTAGCGCCATGGTTGACCCCTCTGTGGGGTCTTACAGGATTGGAGATGCGTTTTACCACAAGGAATTCAACAACAGTGCGCTGGAAGATGCGTACCGACAATTCCCAAATTCGTTGGTTGCCAAAAGCAATGCCGACGTAACAGAACTAGTTAAAATTTTAAAAGAAAAATATTATCTAGATACCCCGGAAATTGTCGTTCATTTAAGACTCGGCGACCTCACCCCCCAGTGTAAAAACAGACCCGGCGGCGTACGTAAAATAAACATCAACGCGCCAGCACTTGAAATGGCTAAAAAGATAAAAAACCTCCTTCCAAATCACGAAGCGCTAAATTCTAAATTAGTTTTCATCACCGGAAACCATAGAAATGTTTGTGTAGCAGAAATGGAAAAATACATTCGGGACGTAAAATTACAATTCCCACAAGCCTTAGTGGTGAACAATGGGAGTTCTTTCGTCGAAGCTGATAATGATTTTGTGAGAATGATTGCGGCTGATACTTTTGTGCAAGCGTCTGGGGGGTATAGCAAACTTGTCGCACAAATAAGGTCGACACTTGGTAAAAAAACTGTAGTCATATAATATAATTTATATTGTTTTCATAATGTTCGCGGGGGTAGATTGCGCCATAGTTGATAAAAATTTCAGAATAAGCCTCTATGTCTTCTGTTGATACGATGAGCGGATATTTTCGCAAATTTTCATGAATATGCGTCCTAAAAGATGCATGTTTCCTTCTGTGATTAACGTCAGGTGCGTAAAGTACTTCTTGCAGATAGTCATTTGCGTGATAAACTTGTAGTTCTTGATGAGAAATAATTTTGTAGCTAGGGGTATGCCAAAGCTTCTCTTTTTTTTTTTTTAAAAGTCTAATTTTGGGGTTGTATTTGAACGGCAGCGTAGATAAAGGATCAACTAAAGCGCAGTTGTTTAACGCAAATTTTTCATTCGCATACTGGAAAAAACTGTGCTCGTTTGGTTTCACATGCAGTGTTTGTTGGCGAGAATTTAAAAATTCAACAGTTAGATTAAGATGTAAATTGTTGTCTGCTCTATCTTTCTTTGACATGACAAAAACATCCCCATAATACACCCCAAGAATAGTATCTTTTGCGATGAATTCGCGCGCATGAATGCCCCACTCGCCCTTTGCGCAGTTCGACTCGGCGATACATAAATGTTTTTCCAAGATGCTAGTCATCTGAATGTGTTTCCAACGTGGTAGTGCGCCGCGTTGAACACGTGAAAAACCACCAACGACAAAAACGTCGGTTTCAACCATGCCACGATCAGGCAACAAAGGCTCGCGAAGCATCTTGGCAGTATTTAATTTTTTTTGTAGAATCATTCTGCGGTCCGCCTGGCCCGTCGAGTCCGCGTCGTTCTCATTCATGTCCCCTATGATTATTTTTTTCGGAGAACCTGGTTTGCGACCACCCTTGGCGCCCCTCAGCCCATGTGTTAGAACTAGCAACAGCAACTCCGAAATATTTTGGAGCAAGAAAATATAGGCTTATAGAAATGTCTCCAATAGCGCATGAGTATTTAAAGCTTACTAAAAATTTTAGAAATAAGTACGGTAGAAATACGATTGTCTTTATACAAGACGGTCATACATACAAAGTTTTTGCAAATAATTTGAATGACTTGCAAATGACGATATGTAGGAATATTCTGCAGATCACCATACACAAACAGGACCACGCCTTATTTTTAGCAGAATTCAATTATAACATGTATGAATATTACGAAAAAAATGTCTTGTTAAATGGCTATGTTGTTGTCTACGTTGATGAAGTGCCCAAAACATTTCATTGCGAAAAAATGACATGGAAAGTCCGAGATATACGAAATATTTCCGAAGAATTTTACGAGCCGAATAATTGTAACTTCTGCACCTTTTTATATGCTAGTTGCTGCCCAAATATGTTTGCGACAAATTTTAGGACCTTTACATAATTTGCTGTGTTTACAAAAAAATAAATTTTTTATTACATATGATAAAATGATGTATAGGTTGATTTTTGCATCATTACTATGTTGCGCCAAAGGTTTCATGTCAGGTATGAGCGGAGTCTTGCCGCCGACAACTTTGTTTAACAGAGTTTTGAACGTTGCTGTGCCGATTGTCGTGCCAGCACACGGATCTATTGATGTCATTCACGCAATCGACGAAAAAAAAATAAAAAATTACGTCGCTGCAAATCTTATTTCTTATGTTTCCATTCCACTGATTGAAGCACAGGGAGTAAATACGCTGCCTTTATTCTTAATCGCGTCTGCAATCCATTTCAGACACCAATTTAACTTTGTAAAAGAACCGGGTAATTTGGTGTTATCTTCTCTACTAGTAAGTCAAAGTATAAATCATCCGGAACTTGTTTACTTTTTCATAACTTTTATTCATACCCCTGACCAATACAATTGTCATAAAGATGAAATTTTAAGAAACAAACCCTTATCAATCATTTTGATACCTTCCTTGACGGTAGCGTCCGTACTGCTGGCCCCAGCATTAAATAATCTTTCGGGTTGGGACGGAAGCGTTTTTGTTAAAGCAACAATCGTTGCGCATATAATTTATCAGGAATGGTTTAAATATCTTGCGCGTTGACGTGTTCAATTTTTTTTATTTATTTTTTAAAATGACGTATAAAAATCACGACGACGACGACAAGCCAAAATTTGAAGCTGGTCACGTTGTAAATTCTTACGTCGTAGAAAAAGAAATTGGATGTGGAGCATTTGCAGTCGTATACAAGGTAAAAAGAGACGACAAATTCTTGGCATTAAAATGCTATTCGTTTTCAGAAGATAATGATGATTGCTTGAAGAAAGAATTAGAAAATATTTCTCTCATTGGCACGCATAAAAATATATCTACAGACTTTATTGAAAATTTTTCTTATGATTATCAAAAAAAAACTTGTAAAGCAATTGTTTTGCCATTGGCCAACAACGATCTATTTCACTTCATGTTGGAAAGGGGGCCCATGCCGCCGAATATTGCACACGTGGCACTGATTCAACTCGCATCGGCGCTAAACCATTTACACGGAAAGAATTTAGCTCACGGTGACTTGAAACCTGAAAACATATTAGTATTCTTGACGAAAAACGAATGGTGCTTAAAATTAACTGATTTTGACGGTGTCTTTAACTACAATCAAGAAGTAGATCCAGAAAATTGCAGAGTCACTCAGGAATATGCGCCACCAGAATGGATTTTAGAAGCCAGGTACGAACTGCAAAGCGACATATGGTCTCTTGGTTGTTTGTATTTTGAAATATGCACGTGTATTAGCCTTTTTGAGTTAGACGCCGACGACAGCAGCGTTGACGTAAGCGATAGCGATTCGCAAGTATCGCACACGTCGTTCATAGATAATCCAGAGCACCTATCGTCAGAAGATAATCCAAAAACCCAAACGCAAAAAAATTCTGAAGAAGCTCGTAGCTCAAGCTCAAGTTCAGAATACGACAGCGAAGAATCTATCACGGAAAAGGAAGTCGATCATTTAATAGCCATGGTTGAGCTGCTAGGACCCTTTCCGCGAGCTTTGGCAAAAAATCATTTTGACATATTTACAACGAGAGGATACATGCGCAACGTCAGGATCAAAGCTGTTAAATTAGAAGACATGCTTGGGGGGGTTTCTAACAAAAAAAATGCATACAAAATTGCGAGTATCATTCGACCTATGCTATCTTACCATTATAAACGGAGGCCATCTGCAGAAGATATATTACAGCATCGCAGCTTCCTGTCGTATTTTGATGACGATGAATGTCGATGTGATATTACTAGCAATGGCATGTCTGCAAACCGAAATTCAACCAAGGGCGATCCGGGCAATCCAAAAACTAATAGAGCTTCAGATTAGACGTAGGAACGTCATATCTACAACTAAATTTGCACGTACACGACATGCAAAATTCTTTTTTTTCAAACAAACCGGGATTTGCAACAAGAGCTCGTGGTAATTTGCAATCAGGTTTTGAATTGCGCTCACACCAAGTTGCATATACATATAAAGCGTTTTTTAAAATTCGATAGTTTATCATTTTTTGGAAGAATTTTTAACAGTCAAAAATATTTTTTTATCTCGCTTATGTAAAAAGTATAGATGCCGCGGCATGTTCAGGGTAAAAACGCTGAATCGGATGACGTGTCTGTCGATTCTCTACTATACGTGTCAGACGTCGATTCGGATGACCAGTCCGTGGCTTCCCTTTCTGGGGGGGTCATCAGTGAAGAACAGGCTAAACAAATAGCTGAAGCGATGCCAAATGATATTTTAAGGACTTATGTTCTTCCCGTCGTAAGATATCCGTTGACAGACAACGTCATTCACAGAGCGGTTGAACGTTATTTCTCATGGGATCCAAGAAGAAAAAATAGCGTTCTTCAAAGATTTGGTAAAATCGAAAATTGGGACGTGTCTCGCGTCACGAATATGTCGAACCTCTTTTCAACAGTACCATTGACGAGGTCTTTTAACAAGCCGCTCAACAATTGGAACGTGTCTCGTGTCACAAATATGGAAATGATGTTTAACAATGCCAGATCCTTCAACCAGCCTCTAAATAATTGGGACGTGTCTAATGTTACTAATATGAAATTTATGTTTTTCAGCGCACACTCATTCAATCAGCTACTTGATGATTGGACTGTGTCCAACGTAACAGATATGGAAGGTATGTTTTTGCACGCACATTTATTTAACCAGCCGCTCAACAATTGGACTGTGTCCAACGTGACGAATATGTCTCGTATGTTTGAAGACGCAAGGTCCTTCAACCAACCGCTAAATAATTGGACTGTGTCCAACGTGACGAATATGAGATGTATGTTTCGAGGCGCAGACCTTGTTTTATCCTTTAACCAACCTCTCAATAATTGGGATGTGTCCAACGTGACAAATATGGCTGGTATGTTCGGAAACGCACGATCTTTTAACCAGCCGCTTGACGACTGGGTTGTGTCCAATGTGACAAATATGGCTGCTATGTTTTCCAGGGCAATATCTTTCAACCAGCCCCTCAACGATTGGAACGTGTCCAATGTGACGGATATGGGTAGTATGTTTGGAAACGCAAGGTCCTTCAACCAACCGCTCAACGATTGGGACGTGTCTAATGTGGAAAGCTTAAGCTTTATGTTTGTTGGGGCAATAAATTTTAACCAGCCTCTCAATAATTGGGACGTCTCGAATGTTAGGGATACGACTCGTATGTTTGATGACGCAACCTCCTTCAACCAGCCGATCGACACTTGGAACGTGTCCAATGTGAGAGATATGGAAGGTATGTTTTCCGGGGCAATATCATTCAACCAGCCGCTCAACAATTGGAACGTTTCCAACGTCACAAGTATGTACGCTATGTTTGTAGGAGCACGGTCCTTTAATCAGCCGCTCAATAATTGGGACGTGTCCAACGTGACGAGTATGAGCTATATGTTTATGGACGCAAGGTCTTTCAACCAGCCGCTCAACAATTGGAACGTTTCGAATGAGACGTATACGACAGCTATGCTTCAAGGCGCAACCTCTTTCAAGCAGCCGCGCAACATATTGATGTTTAGTGGAGGCGTCATAAACGAAGAGCAAGCTAAAGAAATAGCTGAAGCGATGCCAAATGATATTTT
>CERS01046088.1_pt1 | contig 28128 bp, 19 predicted proteins | sample 356251 | NCBI WGS metagenome assembly CERS01 (sample SAMEA2621020, study PRJEB7988) | marine metagenome | isolation source: saline water (ENVO:00002010), including
CCAGAGCCTGAGCCTGAACCAGAGCCAGAACCTGAACCAGAGCCGGAACCAGAACCTGAGCCAGAGCCAGAACCAGAGCCTGAGCCAGAGCCAGAACCAGAGCCGGAACCTGAGCCGGAGCCAGAGAAAGAGCCGGAACCAGAGCCAGAGCCGGAGCCAGAGCCGGAACCAGAGCCTTCGCCAGAACCTCCGGAACCCGAGCCTGAACCAGAGCCAGAACCAGAACCAGAACCAGAGCCTTCGCCAGAACCAGAGCCTGAGCCTGAACCAGAGCCAGAATATAAATATATAATAGCTTATGTTTCATTATCTGGAATAGATTCTGGTGAAACAACTGGTGAGATTGATGATCCATTTCAAACATTGTCTTATGCCTTAGAACATATTACAGATCACAACATGATTTGTTTAAGAGAGGGTATTTATGAAGAACCGGAAGTAATTGTAGATAAGAAAGTAGATATAATAAGTTATCCGGGAGAAAATGTAGTATTTGCTGGTACAAAAAGTATTAATGAGTTAAGTGATGAATCAGGAGAAGGGGTATGGGTTCCATTTAACAAATTGATTGTAAATGACTCAAATGATATAGAAACGGCTACATTTTATAAGATAAAACTTCGTTCAGATGTGGAGATATGGCAGTTATTTCATAAATATTCAGAAGTAATTAATGCACGATGGCCAAGTGCACAATGGGTAGATGACTCGGTATTTGAACAGGAGAGATGGGGGCATGGGTATTATAACTATAGTGATGTAAAAGGAACAATAAAAGAATATTCGAATGGAGAAATAGTTGATATTCCGACAAATAATATAAATTTGTATGAGTTTATAAATAAACAGAAAACGATCGAACCATTATTTGATGTGAATAATTCGTTAATAAATTTAAATGTGGGGTCTTTTAAGAGTTATACAAAAGTAGTGAATTCAAGTATTATTGATGATAACGAAAAAATTGTAAGATTGTCTTATGATCCAGTACAGTTATGGAAAACAAAACATCATTATTATTATCTCGAAAACAAATTGGAGTATTTAAATAGTGAAAATGAGTGGTATTTTGATAATAATACAAAATATTTGTATGTAAGATTATTTAATGACCAGGTTCCAAGGTGGTGGAACATGCATGCGAAGGTAAAATCATATAGTTTAAACATACGAAAAAGAGGTGTTAAAGTGTCAAATATAAATTTCTTTGGAACAACTTTTAAAGCAAAAAATGCATTGAATATTAGAATTACAGATTGTAATTTTTGGTATCCAAGTTGTTATGCGCATATGCTTGGTGAAATTAATCGTGGAACTCCAATTAATGCAACAAACAATGAAAGTTTTGAAACTAACACAAATATAAAGAATTGTAGTGGTTGTGTTATAGAGAGATGTGTGTTTAAATATGTGGATGGTGCTGTGATGGATATAACGGGTGGTAATAATACACTTATTGATAATTATATAGCGTATGTTGACAAGACAGTGTGTAATTTGTCATCAGTTATGACAACAATACGTTTTGGAGGAAAAAATAATTTAATAAAAAGGAACACTATACATAAAGTAGCGGCATCATCAACGATTAATCCAGGGAATGAATCAATAGTAGAATACAATAATATCCATGATACGGGATTTCTTCAAAGTGATGGAGCAGCGATACATCTAATGATTGAACAACAAACAAATGCGAAGATTAGGTATAATTGGGTTCATGATACTAAAAAGTATGGAATACGTTTCGATGGTGATGGAGAGGGTCATGATGGATATATTCATCATAATATTGGTTGGAATTGTGGTGGTGGAATAATGGTAAAAGGTGGTATGATTGATCCAGAGTGTAATTTGTCAGTGGGTGGACATTTTGTATATAATAATACATTTTTTAATAGTGATGAAAAGAATGATATAATTGTTTTAAATCAACAGAAGGGTATAAACATAAATTATAAAACGGTGGTATTAAACAATTTATCTGAAAGTTTAAGTGGTTCACGTTCAACATCCGAAGAGCTTTCAAGTAGAATGATATCATCAAATAATTTTAGTGTAGATGAATTAGAACCGTATTTACAAGATTGGGAAAATAGAGATTTTAGACCGATTGACATTCCTGAGATTGTAGGTGCTGGAAATACTAATTACTATTCATTATTTTCATCATTTAATCCATCTGGTAATGATAGTTTGACAGAGGACATTGGAGCGATGTTACATAGTGAGAATATTTGGAAGGGGGGAATAACATGGAATGATACTAATTTAAGTGATGAGGAATATGTAAATCTATATCGTTTGGGATTTGTAGAAACAGAGCCTGAACCAGAGCCAGAGCCTGAACCAGAGCCACCAGAACCAGAGCCTGAACCAGAACCGGAACCAGAACCAGAACCAGAACCACCGGAGCCAGAGCCAGAACCTGAACCGGAACCAGAACCAGAACCAGAACCAGAGCCGGAACCAGAGCCTGAACCAGAGCCGGAACCAGAGCCAGAGCCAGAGCCAGAGCCAGAACCGGAACCAGAGCCTGCTCCAGAGCCGGAACCAGAGCCTGAACCAGAGCCTGAACCAGAGCCGGAACCAGAGCCTGAGCCAGAGCCAGAACCAGAACCGGAGCCAGAGCCAGAACCGGAACCGGAGCTAGAGCCAGAACCTGAGCCAGAACCTGAACCTGAACCAGAACCAGAACCAGAGCCACCGGAGCCAGAACCTGAGCCAGAACCAGAGCCTGCGCCTGAACCAGAACCTGAACCACCAGAGCCAGAACCTGAACCAGAGCCAGAGCCTGCTCCAGAGCCATTTTTGGTTGAATTTAGACAAAAACCGGGATCATTTAATATTACACAATTTAGAACATTAGAGGGTATATATATAACATCTGCGAAACTATATTTTGAAGAGCAATTCGTACATTCTCTTGCTTTGAATATGATGTTATTACTCGCGGGTTGGTCTTTTTCATATAATTCTGAATCAAAGACGGAGATTTTTATGTATGGGGGGGTGAATGATGCTATTACATCAACTATATGGAGTGATTTCTATTTTCAAGCAAATACGAATATAATACTTGATGTTACGGATGTTTCAGATAATTTTTCATTATCCATAGCTGATTCGGATGTTGGTGTTGTTGAAGCACCAGAACCGGAACCGGAACCTGAACCAGAGCCTTCACCAGAGCCAGAGCCTGAACCAGAGCCAGAACCATCACCAGAACCAGAGCCTGAGCCAGAGCCAGAACCGGAGCCTGAGCCAGAACCAGAGCCAGAGCCTGAACCAGAACCGGAGCCAGAACCTCCAGAACCAGAGCCTGAGCCTGAACCAGAACCAGAGCCTGAGCCTGAACCAGAGCCAGAACCAGAGCCAGAACCAGAGCCAGAACCAGAGCCAGAACCTGAGCCAGAACCGGAACCCGAACCTGAACCCGAACCAGAACCAGAACCACCGGAGCCAGAACCAGAGCCAGAACCTGAGCCAGAACCTGAACCCGAACCTGAACCCGAACCTGAACCCGAACCTGAACCTGAACCAGAACCCGAACCTGAACCCGAACCTGAGCCTGAACCTGAACCAGAACCTGAACCGGAACCCGAACCAGAACCTGAACCGGAACCCGAACCAGAACCAGAACCTGAACCAGAACCGGAGCCAGAGCCACCAGAGCCTGAGCCAGAGCCGGAACCAGAGCCAGAGCCCGAACCGGAGCCAGAACCTGAACCTGAACCAGAACCAGAACCAGAACCTGAACCAGAGCCGGAGCCAGAGCCTGAACCCGAACCGGAGCCAGAACCTGAGCCAGAACCTCCTGAGCCTGAGCCAGAACCTGAACCAGAACCTGAGCCAGAACCCGAACCCGAACCTGAACCAGAGCCAGAACCTGAACCTGAGCCTGAACCAGAACCCGAACCTGAACCTGAACCTGAGCCAGAACCTGAACCAGAACCTGAGCCAGAACCAGAACCTGAACCTGAGCCAGAACCTGAACCGGAACCAGAACCAGAACCTGAACCTGAGCCACCAGAGCCAGAGCCAGAACCTGAGCCTGAACCAGAGCCGGAACCAGAGCCTGAGCCAGAGCCAGAACCAGAACCGGAGCCAGAGCCAGAACCGGAACCAGAGCCAGAGCCAGAACCAGAACCGCCTGAGCCAGAGCCAGAACCTGAGCCTGAACCAGAGCCGGAACCTGAGCCTGAACCTGAGCCAGAACCAGAGCCAGAACCGGAGCCTGAGCCAGAACCAGAACCTGCGCCAGAGCCGGAACCAGAATCAGCGCCCGAGCCCGAGCCCCAACCAGAGCCAGAACCGGAACCAGAGCCACTAATGGTCGAATTTAGACAGAAACCTGGTGAAGAACATATAACGCAATATAGAACACAAGAGGGAGTGTATATAACATCTGTAAAAATATGGTATGACAATATATTCTCACATGATTTGACTTTGAATCTGGTATTACTTATGGCTGGATGGACATTTACATTTAATACTGAAACAGAAACAGAAATATTTATTTATGCTGCATCAACGGAATATGCGATTACATCAACAGTATGGAGTGATTTCTATTTTCAAGCAAATTCAAATGTATTAAACAAAATATCAGATGTGTCAGATCAATTTTCAGCGGCTATAAATACTTTATCAATTGGTGTATATTTATTAATCAAAAATAATTGGATTGTCTACATATTGCCTCATATTGATCCGGCTTATGCTCACGATCCAGGTGATATTAATAAAGATGGAAATCCAGGAGAAGGTGCAGATGTAGTTTATTTAGCATCTGCAATTGCGGGTCTAAGTTTATATCAAGATGCTCGCGATAGTCTGTATATATCAGATGTAAATAGGGATGGACAAATAAATGGAGCAGATGTAGTTTATTTGGCATCACATGTTGCAGGATTATCAGCATACCCATTGCCTGATCCATTAGAACCTGAACCAGAGCCGGAACCTGAACCCCAACCCGAACCCGAGCCACAACCAGAACCTGAACCTGAAAATCCTCCGGAACCTGAACCTGAACCAGAACCAGAACCTGAACCCGAACCTGCTCCAGAACCTGAACCCGAACCTGCTCCAGAACCAGAACCAGAGCCGGAACCTGAACCCGAACCTGAACCACAACCCGAACCCGAACCCGAGCCAGAGCCAGAACCAGAGCCTGAGCCTGAACCAGAGCCGGAGCCAGAACCAGAACCTGAGCCAGAGCCACAACCCGAACCTGAGCCAGAACCAGAGAAACCACCGGAACCAGAGCCAGAACCTGAACCAGAACCGGAGCCAGAACCAGAACCAGAACCACCAGAACCAGAGCCAGAGCCTGAACCGGAGCCAGAACCAGAACCAGAGCCTGAGCCTGAACCAGAGCCAGAACCTGAACCAGAGCCGGAGCCAGAACCAGAACCTGAACCAGAGCCGGAGCCAGAACCAGAACCAGAGCCAGAACCAGAACCTGAGCCAGAACCCCCTGAGCCGGAGCCTGAACCTGAACCAGAACCTGAGCCAGAGCCAGAGCCTGAGCCAGAGCCAGAGCCAGAACCAGAGCCAGAACCAGAGCCAGAACCAGAACCAGAAGAACCACCACTAACAACTATTAGTATCACATACACCGTATTTAATATTAATTTATCAGATCTTAGTGAAACTGAATTGGAAGACATGCGAGAGGAACTGCTTGACTATTATTCGCAAGAATTAGGAATAAGTAATGAATATATAGTAATTACTTTTGAAGAAGGTTCTATTATTGTAACAGTAGAAGTGTTTTATGATAACTATATGGAAGAAAATACTCAGAATATTAGTGATTTTCGACAATTAGTTTTATCAATACCCACAAAACAAAAGATTATAGATGTTTTCCGAGTTTATAAACCAGCATCTGATCTTAGTCCTGTTAGTGAAAGTGATATTATAGTTATAGATAATTCACAACCAGAGCCGGAACCAGAGCCTGAACCAGAGCCGGAACCAGAGCCTGAACCAGAGCCGGAACCAGAGCCAGAACAAATAATTATTGGTGAGCCAGAACCAGAGTTACAGATATTAACAATAAATGAGGCATTTCCAGAAATAATAAATCCAAATGGTCCAGATGGAACGCCCAATACCTATATATTATACATAAGTCCAATATTAGGTGGTATTAATGAAGGTGATGTAATCGCAATATTTGTAGGTAATGAAAATAGAGGAGAAGGTATAGTAGGAAGTTATAATGGAGTTCTATTTACAGCAATAAATGTAAATACCCAAGGTACACAAGATATAATATCTACAATAAAGGTCTTTACATATACAAATAATACACAAGGTTATTGTTTTGAAGTCGATTATTCTTCAAATAATTTTATATTACCAGTAAGTGGAAATAATGCATCAAGTCCGATTAGTTTAGATATGTCAGGAATAATACTATTAACAATAGATAAAGCTATTCCGGATGTAATAAATCCGAATGGTCCAGATGGAACACCGGATACGTATATTTTATATATTAGTCCAATAATTGGTGGTTTGAATGAGAATGATGTAATTGCAATATTTGTTGGGAATGAAAATAGAGGAGAGGGTAAAGTGGGAATATACAATGGTACATTATATGTTGCAATAAATGTGAATACCCAAGGTATTCAGGATGTAATATCCACAATAAAGGTATTCAATTATGTAAATTTAACACAAGGTTATCTATTTGAAATAGGATACTTATCAAATAATTTTACTTTACCAATAAGTGGTAATAATGCTTCGAACCCAATAATCTTAGATGTGTCTGGAATTATTCCAGCACCGGAACCGGAACCAGAACCAGAACCAGAGCCAGAACCTTTAAGATTATATACGATTGAAGAGGCATTTTCAGATATTGTGAATCCAAATTCACCAGATTCAGCACCAGATACATATATACTGTATATAAGTCCGATTATAGGTAATATCGATGTGGGAGATGTAATAGCAATATTTGTTGGTAATGAGAATCGTGGTCAAAGTTCTATAGAAAGTTATAATAATGGATATTTTTCAACAATAAATGTAAATACCCAAGGTATAAGTGATATAATATCAAAAATAAAAGTATTCCATTATGTGAATACAACACACGGATATCTAATTGAAATTGATTATTTTTCAGAGAATTTTGCTTTACCTATAAATGGAAGTAATGTAACAAATTTAGTAGAATTAGATTTATCTGGTAAGATTCCAGAATATGAACCAGAGCCAGAACCGGAGTCATTACAATTATATACATTAGATGAGGCACTTTCAGCGATAGTAAATCCGAATTATCCAATATCTGCTCCTGAAACATGCGTAGTTTATATAAGTCCAATACTTGGAGGTATAAATGAAGATGATGTAGTAGCAATTTTCGTGGGAGATGATAATAGAGGACAAAGTGTAACAAGGTTATATAATGGAACTTTATTTGTGGCTATAAATGTGAATACATTGGGAGAATATGAGAAAATATCAAAAATTAAGGTATTTCATTACATAAATAATACGCAGGGATATCTATTTGTAATCGATTATTCTTCCGAGAATTTTACGTTGGCGATTAATTCAAGTAATGTATCGAATTTAATAGAACTAGATTTAAATGGATTAATACCAGGATATGATATACCTGAGCCAGAACCAGAACCAGAACAGGAATTGTATACTATAACTGAGGTCCTTGGAGATCCAATAATATATACTTATACACCTTTCACATTCTTTATTTATCCAATTGCAGGCAATGGAGTAAAAGAAGGTGATGTAATAGGTATTTTTGTAGGAGATGAAAATAGATCAACATATTCTTCGGCACAAATAAACAATCATCCAACAATTGCAAATACCTTATTTGCAACTATAAATGTTAGTACTTCTGGAACTGTTAATTCTCCAGAAATTATATCCAAAATAAAAGTGTTTCACTATGTAACACAAACAGAGGGTTATGTATCAATCATAGACATTTCATCTAATAACTATGAAATAATACAAGGAAGTAGTAATGTCTCACAACCATTTCAACTTGATCTCTAAAAGCTATAATTTCGAATTAAATAATTCACCGTTAATATTATTTTCTTCTCCAGTAATACATACTGCTGTACCAGTATACGGGAATTGTTTATCATATATAGCATTTAACAAAAATTCTGCAACACTCATTCTTGGTATTGTTCCAGAACCGTCTTCAATAACATAAATATTTTTGAGATTATCATCAGTTAGACCACTTGGACGTACAATCGTAAAATCAAGGTCTTTACCAATACCATTTTGATCAAGAAATAAAGCTTCTTGGTTATTTTTATCTACAAATGCATCTTTTAGAACTGTATTCATAAGAATTTTAAAAAAAAGAGGCGGTTGATTAATACTATCACCGGCACCTATAGATGTAACTATAGCAATTTTTTTTGATGCGAGCTTAGATTTTAAGATACATTCTATAATGTTTTTTGTTCCATCAGTTAGCATTGCATTACCTACTTCAGAAGTAGATCCACCTAAACAAACGATAGTTCCTGTAATTACGTTGCCATTATAGACTTGATTTACATCATCAATTGATGTAACATCTCCATAGTAAACAGTGTGAGAACTATCAGAGCGAATACTATTTTTTGGACGAACAAGTGAGAAAACTCCTTTGTTCATACTGGATGCTTGTTTAAGTACACATTGTCCTGTTTTACCAGTAACTCCAAAAACAGCTAAATTAGCTTTGGGAATATATCTCTGATTTGAAAAACTAAGACAAGACACAATAAAAGTTGTAAAATAAGTGAAAAGTTTCATTATATATAATATATGTTTGATGAATACTTATACTTAATCAGAAGCTATGTAAAATTCTAAGGTTTGAGTATTAATGTACTAAAAGAGGAGGAATACTTTGTAAATAGAGAAGGTCTATATTATTATTAATAGTCGTATATGATTCAATAAATAAACGATTTATTTGAGATTTATAATCCCAGCAAAGAAGTTCATATACTTTAACGAATGAGATATCGTCCATATAAATAGTCGGATTACTAATTAATATATATTGATTCATAGATGAAATCTGATTAATTTTAGGTAATTCTTTCATTGTTCTAAAAAAATTCTTATTTTCAGGCAGTGTCCACAAATGTTTAGGGAAAAAGTATAGTTTGATTATACCCCAAACATCGTCATTAAATCTCATATCGTTTAGGAATGAAAAAATCTATAAATAAAAACACATCTCTATGGACAAGGAACTACTGAAGCAAATAAATATGTGCGTTTATATACGATCTGTTCGGCTGTATTCATGTTTTTAAGAGTTTTTTTTTGCTGTTTCGAAGATAGACCCTCTATAAGTGCCTTCTTTTTGATTTTAATAAAGTGCCAATATTGAGGAGTATGCATGTTGTATATATACTTAGTACAAAAAAAATTTGATATTTGATTTTTTAAATTTTTTAGTTTTTATGGTTTTTCTATTTTTTACAAGTAAATGATTCTACAGTTTGTGGTACTAATTACAATCCTTGTAATATGCTACCAACGAAGAACGTAGATCACCGATCTTAGAACACTGGGTAACCTCACTCGCACGTCCAATACATCCCAACAGATGAATGAGTTCGGGCTTCTTGAACTTCTTGATATTGGTTTCCGGAGAATCAGGACCATATTCCTTGACCTTGAGGACAAAGTCTTCCGCAGATAGTAAGAAGTTATTCTTTTCATCCGCGTATGCATTCCGCCAATTTTCAAGATTTTGAGAGTTAATCTCCTCCGCCTTATTGTTCCACTCCTCCTTATCCTCATCCTTCCACAAACGACCCGCTTCAGTTCGAAGGATTTGACTTAAATGAAACTTCTTGTAGAGTTCATCTGAGCTAATCTCCTTGGTTACTTCAATCTTAAGCTTCTTGATAATCTTCTTCAAGTTCTTGGAAGTAATAGTGTTATTATCTTCCTTATCCTTTCCAGATTCTTGCTCCTCCTTATCAAACTTTTCAAATAGCGTAAATGCCTCAGGCTGCATCTCGGCAAGATAGTGTTGAGAATAAATATTCCACCCAGTCTTTGTAGAAAGCTTAGGCTTCTTACTACTCTTCTTACTCTTCTTGCTCTTATGAGACATAGGCATGTTCTCATACTTTTCACGAGTGACCTTAAACATTTCAATGAATTCTTCAGGACTCATAGAGTCCATATCATTCAGAACAGCCTTCAAAATATGCTTGCGATCAGTAATAATGCGAGCAGGGATGGTCTTTTCCTTAGTAGAAGTCATGATGATTTATGTAATCTGTTATGCTATATATCCTATCCTAAGATAATACTATCTCTAAGTTAAATATAGAATCATTTTTTTGTTTTTTTGAGTCTTATGTACGGAAAAAGGAAGAATGTATTGGGAAAAAATACAAACCGAATATAACTTCTAATTATTTGAGGGATCCTGATTTGTATAGGAAGAGCCATTGTCGGGATTTGTCTCCCTTTTTGGTGGAATAGGATCTTCGTTAGTTAAACGAATAAGTTTAGGTCTTTTAAGCCTCTGCGTTGGGAGAAGATCTTGATTATTGGTAGAGGTTTCAATATTTTGTGTAAATACATTAGAGGAACTTGTACTTTTATCCATCTTATATAAGTGTAAATGCTTTGCAGTTATATAATATTTACATAGTTAAGAGAGTAAAATTATCATTTTTTATGAAAAATGATTAAATATAGTAAGGGAAATAAATATAGTTATGGAACTATCTGATGACCAGAAAGAAGTTTTGATACGTTATGGAAGAGGAGAAAATGTATTTATTACTGGAGCAGGTGGGAGTGGTAAAACAGAATTAATAAGACATATTTACAAAATGTCTTTAAGAAGTAGAAACAATGTTCAGGTGTGTGCATTAACTGGATGTGCAGCAATACTATTAAATTGTAACGGGACAACTATACATTCTTGGAGTGGTGTAGGTACAAATATGGATGGAAGTATTAATGATATTGCAAAAAAATGTCTTCAAAAGAGAATTAATAAAAAGAAATGGATATCAACAGATATTTTGATTATTGATGAAGTAAGTATGTTATCAAAGAAGCTATTTGAAATTTTAGATTTGATAGGCAAATTAGCAAGGAAAAATGTAAAACCATTTGGAGGAATACAGCTAATATTTAGTGGTGATTTTTATCAATTACCTCCGATTGGTAATGATGAATACACTCGTGCATTTTGTTTTGAATCTGAAGATTGGTCAAAAGTATTCATAAATCAGATTGAATTGAAGACAATATTTAGACAGAAAGATAGTAATTATGTGAAAATATTGAATCAAGTAAGAAGGGGAAGAATATCAAAGAATTCATTTAACACATTGATGTCTTGTGTGGAAAAGAAAGTGGATGACCTAGAAATAAAGCCAACAAAATTATATCCTTTGAAGTGGATAGTTGAAAGATTAAACAAAACTGAATTAGATGTATTGCCGGGAAATCCCAGGAGTTTTAGTGTTAATATAAATGTTATTGGTGAAAAATCAAGGAAATATAATAGAAATGATCCTAAAGTGAAGAAGGAAGTAGAATTATTTCTGAACCAGATACCTTGTGCGGAGAGTATAGAACTTAAAATTGGGGCACAAGTGATGAGTGTTGCGAATATAGATTTGGAATCATGTTTACCAATATGTAATGGAAGTTGTGGAATAGTTACTGGATTTGAATATGGTACCGATAATTTACCAATAGTGCGTTTTAAGAATGGATTGGAAACTGTTATGAAACCATTTACTTGGGAATCTTCAGATGATAGTGATATTACTATATCCATAACTCAAATACCATTAATATTGGCATGGTCAATAACAATACATAAAAGTCAAGGTGCAACACTGGATATGGCAGAAATAGATATTGGTTCGGGTATATTTGAGGAAGGTCAGACATATGTAGCATTAAGTAGAGTAAAAAGTCTGGATGGATTGTATATAAAGACAATGGATCCTTGGGGAATAAAAGCAAATAATAAAGTTAGAGAGTTTTATTCACGTTTTTGAGAGATTGGAATAATTTGTAAGTGTTTTGTATTTGGAATAATAGTTGTAACAAGTGTATCTTTAAGAGATGAGTCTGAAAGAAGAATTGTTTCAGGTCTATTTCTGATACAACACCCTTTCATTCTAAAGCACTGAGTTTTATTATAAACTTTGTGATCTACAAATGGTATTGAATATTCTAATATATAGTCCGACAAATTTTTGCGGTCTTGCCTAGTGATATAGAATTCTGGAAATATTATATGCCAAGATAACTTATCAAATCTATGGGCGGTTAGTATATGTTGTTTTGTAGGTATTATTCCAAATGCATCATTTAAGAATTTCATAATATTATTAAGAACATTTTCCTTTGTAATTTTTATAGTTGGTGGAACATCTACATCAAAATAAAGTTTGCTACGATCTTCAATAAGTTCAAATAAACATCTTTCTTCTGGTTTGAATGATGAAAGTAATTTTATAATAGCTGATACGTCTTTAACAGTAGTACTCATTTGTGCATTAGACTTGAATTCACTCATAGATATAACAAACCCTTTATAAATACCATATTTGTTTATCCTTTCTTCAATAGCTCTTTGTCGTTGATTTTTACCACGATACCAAAACATTTCATGATAGTGAAAACAGGTTTTATCTTTATAGGCTTCATCTAATAAAATAGAATATTCATACATATATTCTAAAAAGTTTAGATTGTATGATTATAACGTAATATTTTTTGCTTTAATTTTTCTCCACCTTCCATATTATCAGAGGGTGAGTCAGGTGTTTGTGGTATTTGTTCATCCGAATTATCATCTATATTCATGTTATTTTCATTAGAATCAGGATTGTTTTGATTAGAATCAACGCTACGTATAATTTCAAGACTTTTTACGAATTGTTCTTTGAATTTATCATAAAAGTCATCTGGATAACGATATAATGGAATCCACGGAAGGTCAATTTGATTAAAACAAGTATGTGATGTAGGCAGACGAAGACTGTTATAATCACTTGATTCTATTTGTAATGTATACTTGAAGTCATTTGGTAATGCTATAGTCCCAGTTACAAATAGAACAAAGTCTTTAATGTTAGGATGTACATCATCTTGAATGGATAATTCATCAAAAAATCTGTTCATATATTCTTTCATTCTATCTATAGTGTTGTCATCAATATTTGGATTATTTGAATCCGTATAATGTAATAATTTTCTAATATATTCTTTACCCTCTTCACTGTTTAGTTCTATAATAGTGAAACAAGGGCATAGTTTTAAAAATAAAAGCCAGCTTTCTAGCTGATGTATAATATTTTTACCATCTGATGTACTATTAATATATAAAACGAAACGCCGTAAACTATCTTCAAAATCTTCTACAGTGTATTGCTGATCAGGTGAATAGAAATGGTTCTTTAGAAGAATGATAACATTTGATGGAAGATTATTTAATTTATCAGATTCTGATAAAACGAATTCAGAAACAGCTATTGGAAACATAGTATTTTCTGCTGGTTTAAGTCTATTTTTAAACCATTCCAAGATTTGTATACTGTCGCGGGGCATTTCTAGTCTTATATTTGTGGTACTACTATAAATAGATGGAAAAGTTTCTACGCTGTTGGTTCCATCATCCCAAGCAACGTTAATTTTCATATCTGGTCTATTTCCCGGAAAACTAAAGTTCAATTGATTAATTGGAAAGACTGAATCAAATGATTCTTTATCAGATTCTTCATATTCTTTACATCCGGTTTCTTGAATAAATCTACATAATAATTTAATGTTTATTTCAGCATTATATGAACAGTTCGGTGGGGTAATCATTCCACAAGCACTTATAATTTCGATATATGGTATACCTTTGGTGTTAAATACATTATTAAAAATTGTGTTGTCTAATTTAAATGTTTGTTTAACATTGTTTACCTCTGCAAGTTTTAGAATTAGCGATAACTTCATATAATCAGGAAGGAATTCAAACTGGTCTGCGTAGGCTGCTTTTGGATTGGGTTTCTTAAAATCAGTGCCGGACAAGTTTTTGTAGCTTGGTTCACTAATAGTTCTAAATTCATCATTAAGTTTTGTAAAATAAAGTTTAGCAATTCCTCCATAATCAACTACATCTTCGGCTATATTTCTGTCTTGTTGTGATAAAGTGAACTCATAATCTTGTAAGAAATCGGTTGGAATTCCATTAGGATCAAATAAAGTCATTCCATCGTGATTATAGATATACTGGTTATATTGTTCTGCAAAAATTTGTGTATATGGCAAATTTAAGTTTTGGAATGTTGGATTATCATCCTGAATAAGCTTAAATGTTGGTTTATCCAGTCGTGATTCATTGGCTATAACACTTTTTTGCTTTTCTATAGATTCACGAACATATACATTCTTAATTATTTGATTTGATTTACATAATGCCGATTCATCAATATCAGTAATAATAACCTTGTTATCAGAAATTGTAGGATTAAAGAGCGTATAGTTTAAAACTGAACCCAACTCTGAAAGATGTATCCATCTATTTACATTTGTCTTTAAGAACTTGTTTTTTTCTCTGGAAGTTTTTAAAAAGAACACAGTCTCTTGATCCATTTTAGCAACAATATCTGGGCGCATCCACCAATCCCAATATTCCATTTGATGTAACTTATCCCATTTCATTTGAACATCGAATGGTTTGCGATCGATACGTTCTATGAGTGAATACTCAATATAGGGTCCATCATGTTCTGGATTAGATTCTTCTTCGTAGATATCTATTTGTAACAACCCCTGTTTTTTATAATCAATATGTGGTGCACGAGCCCAGAAATTATTATCCCCTGGAATTCTAGGAATTAATCCATGATTTCTACAAATATCTTCAATTTCTTCTCTTGATTCAATCCTTTTCCAATCATATCTAATTCCCGTTGATTTAATATTATTGTATGTTCTTAAAGCGGAACCATCCATTCTGTATTTTTGTGTATTCCAAAAATCAGTAATATTTTTTGGAAAGAATCCCCTATCCATATATTTGATACCTCTTTCAATGCTTTTCATACATGCGTTATAATCTTCTGATTTGTTATAATTAATCACCAATGTTTTGTTTTCTATATCTAACTTGGCATCTGTTGAACAAAATTTGATTCGGATATCATCTAAATCAAGAATGCTTAAGTAACATTGGAGCATTCTATAATCATAAACATTAAGAATAGATTTTTCTATTTGTTCGTATGGTAAAATTGTTTCATCATAATAGTAAAATATGAGTTGAACATCTAAAACGGTATGGTAATTTTTTGAAGAAAAAGCCTCTATCATACAACTATTTGGGTATGAATCATGTATGGATGTTCCATTACATAGTGGCTGTTTTGTACTAAAATTCGATTTTTTAGGTATTTTATTAAGATAATCTCGAATAACACAGAAGTGTGTATAGAAAGAATTAACGATTGTAAAGATATTTCGCTGGTTTATTTGCATTTCATTTAATTTTTGCTTTTTTATCATAAAATATATGTCTATATCTCCTGGTTCCCATGTTGGGACGTTATTGTAAATAGTTCCGCGTTCCATATTAAGACTGTCCATTGCAGTCGCTAATGCAAAAGACCCACATATGACTCCATCCCAAAGCTTACAAAAATTGAAAATTTCTTCTAAAAATATTTTACGTTGAGAATTATAATCAAATAATTTTCCAAGATTTGCATGTAAATCAAGGTTATCTTCTTGAATTGTGGCAGGTGTTGGCGCACGTCCATCCGGAGTATTACGCGGACTTTTAGCACGAGAAGAATCCATATCTTCTGAACTAGAACGTTCCCTTTTAGCATTAATCGTTTCGAAAACGTTGCTATTATCCTCCTCCATTAATAAGTATAACGGAATTTATTTAATAATCTGGCATATATTGGTCCGAATCTTCTTGCCACACTTCGGCGATTTCATTGTTAACTATTCTTTGTCTTTGATAAGATGAGTTGAATGTGAAGCGGTTATAAAGACTATTTGTAGATTCTGTATAGTTTCCGGATCTTGATTCTATTTCTATATCTTCCGGATTAGTCTCTACATTTTGACGGACTGTATAATTGCGACCTTCTATTCTAAAACTAATAGGGGGTCTTATAATTCTATCAAAGTTCGACTCTGTATTATGAGGGTCTCTTAAATTAATAACTGTAGTTCTTGGATATGATGGTGATAATGATTCAAAAGATACGTCCATAATATCTGGAATAGTTGGGGATAATTCAACTCGATTAGGATTACTATTTTGAGCAAAGTGCATTATTTCATTATATGCATACAACATTCTTGCTCTTGATATATCTAAATCATAATTTGAATTAATAGTTTGAGTACCTTTGTAATATCTTTTTTTACGACAAGAAGTTTGTTTGTTAATTTTAGTTATAATATGAGGGTATTCACTCCATAAGTTAAACAGGGATTGTTTTTGTTTGTTAGTTATAGATAGACTGAATCCATCTTTTAAATTAATATCAAAGATAATTTGTGTAAAAAATTTGCGCAATTTACCAATATTTATAGAATTCAGTGAGTTATATTTCAAATGACCGTATCTTACAATAGTATTTGAAATGTTATATTTAAAAATTTTTTCACATTCATCCCGGAATTCCTGTTCAGATAGGTTTAAAACATCATTATATACGGCTTTTTCAGTAAGAAAACTGTTATGTCTTCTTAGAAAAAGGGTATTATTAAAATCTAGTTTAGCATATTCGACGAATAGCCAAGGAGTCTTATGTATTTTATAAGAAGATATGAACAAGTTGTATAATTCAATTTTACTAAGAATTTTGTTTGACCAAGGATTTTTAATAGGGAGTATACGTGGCATTTGATATTCGCTATATTGTAAATTTCCAATAATTAATTGGTATATATCTCCTGGACGAAATCGATAAATACCCCATCCACCAATCCCAAGATTGTCAACAATTTTAGGATATTCTTTCGTATTATCAAAAGGTTCTAATAGAAGGTCTGTATCATTGATATAATGTAAATGTCTTCGTTTAAATATCCAATTTCTGATTGTTTTGCGAACAAGGAAGCGATTTCTTGTTGCTATATGAAAATAATGTGTAATCAAATCCTTATTTATATCTCCAATAAATTTATTAAGAGTCACGTGTTTTATGAAATTCGAATATATATTGTCTGATTTAGAAAGGAAATCAATAATGAGCTGAATAAGATAATCTTGTGCACAAACATTATCATATTGAATCCATTTAGAAAGTGATATAGTAGTCATATTATATGCTGTTGTAATAATAGTTATATAGATAAAACAGAAAAAAAATATAAGAAACTAAGAATAGTAAAGATTATAACAATGGCTGATACCAGTGTTGAAACTTTTGCATTTTCTGCAGATATTAATCAGTTACTTTCTCTGATTATTAATACTTTTTATTCTAACAAGGAGATTTTTTTAAGAGAACTTATATCTAATGCATCAGATGCATTAGATAAGATTCGCTACCAATCTTTAACTGATTCGAGTGTTCTTGAATCAGAATCAAATATGGAGATTCAAATAACTCCAGACAAAGGAAATAAGACACTTACGATTAGTGATACTGGAATTGGTATGACCAAAGCAGATCTGGTAAATAATCTTGGTACTATTGCAAAATCTGGTACAAAAGCATTTATGGAAGCTTTAACTGCTGGTGCGGATATATCTATGATTGGTCAATTTGGTGTGGGATTTTATTCTGCTTATTTGGTTGCAGATAAAGTAACGGTAACATCTAAGAATAATGAAGATGAACAATATACTTGGGAATCGACAGCAGGTGGTTCATTTACAGTTGTTTCTGATCCTCCAGAAGCAAAGAGGATTGGTCGTGGAACTCATATTGTACTAACTTTGAAAGAAGATATGAGCGAATATCTGGAAGAGCATCGTCTAAAGGATCTTGTGAAAAAGCATTCTGAATTTGTAGGTTTTCCAATTAAATTGTATGTTGAAAAGACTACAGAAAAAGAAGTTACAGATGATGAGGATGAGGATGATGAGGAGGATGAGGATGATGATGCTCCAAAGGTAGAAGATGTTGATGAGGAAGAAACAAAGAAAGAAAAGAAGACTAAAAAGATAAAAGAAGTTACACATGAGTGGGATCATCTAAATAGTCAAAAGCCAATATGGATGAAACAACCAGAGGAGGTTACACAGGAAGAGTATACAGCGTTCTATAAATCAATTTCGAATGATTGGGAGGATTATGGTGTTGTAAAGCACTTTGGAGTAGAAGGACAATTAGAGTTTCGTTCAGTTCTGTTTATTCCTAATAGAGCACCATTTGATATGTTCAATGGTGGGTCAGAGAAAAGGCACAATAAGATAAAATTATATGTACGTCGTGTGTTTATTATGGAAAATTGTGAGGATTTACTGCCAGAATATCTTGGATTTATTCCAGGTGTTGTTGATTCGGAAGATCTTCCTTTGAATATATCCAGGGAAACTTTACAACAAAACAAGATTTTGAAGGTGATTCGTAAAAATTTGGTTAAGAAGTGTTTAGAAATGTTTACAGAACTAGCAGAAGATGATGAAAAGTATAAATGTTTTTATGAAGCATTTAGTAAAAATTTAAAGTTGGGAGTTCATGAGGATACAACGAATCGTTCAAAAATTGCAAAATTGCTGAGATACAGTACAACAAAATCTGGTGATATAATGACGTCTTTAGATGATTATGTTGGTAGGATGTCAGAAAATCAACCAGGAATATATTATATAACCGGCGAGTCGAAACGATCTGTAGAGACTTCCCCATTTATTGAAAAGTTAAAGAAGAAAGATTATGAGGTAATTTATATGACAGATCCGATGGACGAGTATTGTGTTCAGCAATTGAAAGAGTTTGAAGGTAAAAAGCTGATTAATGTAACAAAGGAAGGGCTTAAAATGGATGATTCTGAAGAAGAGAAGAAGGAATTAGAAGAATTTACAAAGTCAAATGAAAAACTATGTAAATTGGTAAAAGAAGTATTAGGAGATAATATTGAAAAGGCGGTTGTAAGTAACAGACTATCTGAATCACCATGTATTCTTGTAACAGGTGAATATGGATGGACTGCAAATATGGAAAGAATTATGAAGGCACAAGCTTTACGTAATGATAGTCAAGGGGGGCATATGTCTTCTAAGAAAACAATGGAGATCAATCATAATAATCCTATCATTTCTTCTTTAAGACAGAAAATAGATGATGATGAAAATGATAAAACTGTAAAGGACTTAATATGGCTGTTATATGATACTTCACTATTAACTTCTGGGTTTAGTTTGGAGGAACCAAGTACTTTTGCGACTCGGATTCATCGCTTGATTAAGTTAGGATTATCCATTGATGAAGAATCAGATGATTCAGATGATGAGTTGCCTCCTCTTGAAGACAATATTGAGGATAATGAATCCACAATGGAAGATGTAGACTGAAAATAACAATAAGAGTGAGGAGTATATATATTAAGTGTTTAGTATGTCTAAACTGACAGAAGTTGTTGCGTTAAAGAATATAAGTCCCAAGTGGTGCTTTCACATAGTAACTTATCCACCACATTTTAAGTATGTAGATGCTTTAATACAGTCTTTACTCAATTTGACAGATGTACGTGATTTAGGAATTCCGATATACGTTGTTGTATGTAATCAGAAAATGGTAGATGACTTTAATTCAAATCATACATTCGACTATGATAAAATTCATGTAATACATCATGAAAAAATAATCGTCGAAATACCCCTGCGTATAAGAGAAAATAGTCAGCTTGCGAGCAAAACCCGTCTCACCAATCTGTGGGGGGCTGGTGGTCACCGTGACTATGTTGCAGTAAAAAGGTCGTGTAGTATATTGTTCTTGAAGCACATTGGTTTCTCGCACGTTTGGTGTTTAGACTCAGAATCAAAAGTGTTGACTCAAGTTTCTTTACAATCTATTGTTCCAACTCATCTCGAAAAACCGCTTTTAGTTGTCGGAAACGGAAAGTCTAAATTAGCTGTTCGTCAACTACAAATTGTAAGTGATATATTTAAGTTTGATAAGAATCTTTTCCAAGATATAACTGTAAGAATGAATGACTTTTGGTTTATAAACACATCGCATTTCGCCGAGATGATTGACGTTATCATGAAAAAACATAGTTTGTCGGTAAGCGAATTTATGTTAGGATCTGAACAGAGTGTTTACGAATACTACTTATATCATAAATGGTTACAAGACTCAACAAGTGTCAATCTAATTCGTATCGAGGGAAACCTACACGGAAACGAAATGATTGGTAAAGCTATAAAAGATGTCCGAACAGATCTTCATAAGTTTTCTGATAATCTAAATAAACAATATTTTAGTTTTGTGAAGTCCTATCGTGGAGATTACATAAGAAAAATCAATTCGTCAGGGCGAGGCAAAGAACTAATAAACATGCTTGATATATCCATCGCAGTAAGTAATTACCAGGGAACGTAATTGTAGACTGAAAATAACAATAAGAGAGAGGATTATATATATATTAAGTGTTTAGTATGTCTACAAAAATAGTCTGTAATGTATGTTCATCAAGTTTTGATAATGAAACAAAATATAAAAGACATTTGAAAACAAAAAAGCACATCAATAATGTAAAGTCAATAAACAATATGCAGTTAATGAGCAATGAAGCTACTACTGACTTTAGCTATAATAAAGATGAATTAGAAGAGAAAATATATACACAAAATGATTTAGATAAAGTTACTAGTCCATATGAAAAGCTAATAGCGGAGATGAATAAGCAAATAGATGTGCTTAAATTTCAGTTCGATACTGTTAAAAGTGAAAAACAAAGTCTAAAATATGAACTTAGATCAATAGAATGTGAGATAGACTCAAATTATAAAGAATTAGAGAAAAATAAAGAAGAGTTAGAGAAGTATAAAGATGATTTAGAGGGGACTATAAAACAAAATATTGAATTAGAAAGAAGGGTAAAAGAAAGGATTTGTTGTTTTTCTATGATATAGTTTAAGTTTAAATGAATACAGATTGTATATGTACAGACGATTTCTCATAATATTTTCAAAAATAGCAATATTATATGCTATGAGACCACAGATTCTTGAGAATGTTTTTACAAGACATACACCTTTTCAGATGAAGGTAATATGTGAAGAGTTATATGAATATGCGAGTATAAGGTCTTCAGGACTATATGGAACAGACAAGTTTATGTTTGAAACAATTGCTAAAAATTTAAAAGATAGTTTAAAAATAATTGAAAATGCCAAAATAGATAGAGTTTTTTTTGGATGGACACCTCTTAGTGAAAAATCTTACAAAGTAACAAGAAATGATAACGATGAAGAGATGGTTAAAGTAGAAAATATACCATTGTATTTTATTTTTGTAAAGGTTGCTAAGGATAGTCGTATGATAATAGAAAAAATTGTTCACAATCCAAGTATAGATGTTGACATAGATCCAGTTATTATGAAAAAACATCTACAATTTCTTGCAAATGAATCTGGTACAAAATTAGATGTTAGTCCATTAAAAGAATATGACAACGGCAGATGGTATCTTATATTATCAGATGTAATAAATTTTAAGAGTTTACCAGATATTTGAAATATAACTGTTCAATTCTTTAGCATAATTCTTAACCTCTTTGTCTTTAGCATTTAATAATAGATTCATACTGGATATTAGTACATCAAATGGTTTACCGTCACGATCAAGAAATTCTCTACATACAAGAATAAGACCTAGAAAACAATATAGCTCGGGTGTTCTAAGAATAGCTTTTGTTTTATTCAATTTTTGTAGTATATCATCCGCATATTCAATCATATTCATATTTTTAAGGTCTTTATCAAGTAGATTTAAGTCATCAATTTTTGAACAAACATCTGATAGTTCTATATGAGAATATAGTGAAGTATCTAATGAATTTTTCATTGTAGTCTGTAACCCCTTGTTATCTTTATTACTCATACATTTGAAGTTTTGAATATGTAGTGAAGATTCTCTTTTTTCATCAAGTTCAAAAACAAGTCCAAAATCAACAATAATGATTTTATTATTACTATCATCTTCATTGTCAATATGATAAAACACATTCCCATCATGTAAATCAGTATGTATATAACCACAATATGTCATCCAGAAATATGCCGCCTGCGTTTTTTGAGCCATATCAATCAAATATTCGGGGTATAATTCCTGAATTTCTTGTCGAGATAATCCACAGCACATTTCTTGAAATATATAATCATGTGTATAATGATAAACTTCTGGTACAATAACAAAATCAAGTTGTGACAAAATTTTCTTGAGTTGTATTTGGTTTTTTACTTCGAATGAATAGTCAATTTGTATTTTTATTGTTGATATCATTTGATTTAGATTTAGAATATTTGTAGGTGGATACAACAGATTAATTAATGGAATAATCGATGAAAACCATTGAATATTATTATCAATATTTTGTTTTACATTAGGATGTGTAACCTTTATTACACCATGTAGGTTATCATTCGAGACACATTTATGAACCTGAGATATAGAACCAGAACCTATACATTTCGTATCAATGTAACTAAAATAGTTGAAAATATTATTATCAGAAGATTTTTGAATATTATATAAGCTATCCTGAATACAATGTGCTGGAACTGATTTTTGAAAAAACTCAAGGGTATTTATTGTATTTTCACCCAAAATATCAACCCTTTGAGAAATCCACTGACATATCTTTATACCTATAATCCCATAATTAATCACTTTTTGTTGAAATAAGTATCGATTTTGAGTATTATCAAAATAAGAGTCCAGATCGTTTATATTCCATAATTCTCTTCTAAATATTATAAATAGTTTTGTAGTTTCAACTATAGTTACAAAGGGATTATACATTACTTTATAGAATGTATACATTTTTCAATAAAATAAGCAAAACTATTATGGAGGGATATATACAAAATAATGGATTATATCTTGGATTAGGCACAATTAGTCTGGTTACATGTTTAGAATTAACAAATCTTAGTTCTGTGGTTAAATTAATCAGATACAATGGTATTTATAGTTATGTAAAAGCTTGGGCACATACAATTGTAAATTCGGCATTATTTGGACCGATTGTTTATCATGGTGTTAGACAAAATCTACTGGATGTTAAAGAACATACGATTATTGTTAATATAATCAATATACCTACGATATTACTATTACATTCATATGGTTATTGGGTAGCACATAATATGATGCATAAAAAATACTTGTGGTGTATACATAAATACCACCATACATACTCTTGTTATGTAACGCCTGTCGTTGCTATGGCTGTATCTCCGATGGAATATTCAATTGCATATATGTTTCCATTTATATTCGCAAGTTGTATAATAACCCCATCTAATTTTGAACTTCTTACATCTGCAACGATTATTTCAGTATGTAATCTTATGATACATTGTCCATCAATTGAATATTTTAGCAAATATTATCCAGATTGGTGGGTTTCTCCTGGAAAACATTTAAAACACCATTCTTCTAAAAGCAAATGTCATATCGCAGCACCAACCATTGATATTGATTTCTTGATTGTATTATTTTCTGGTTATTGGTAATGGATATAGAGTCGGAATTATTGCTAAAATACTTCATATCATTTATAATAGTTATCTTATCATTTCCTATATCGGATTCTATGGCAAAAGGAATGAATAGTCTTATAAAGCAAAAAGATGGAGGAGGCTCATCAAAAAAATATGGTTGGTTTGTTGTTTCCGGGGTAGCAACAATAATTATTCGGGTTACAGTTATACTAATAACACTAATAATCGCTGCAAAATTATCTGATATTAGTACCGTTTATATACTAAGTAGTATAGGTGTATTGTCTATAATATTGCCTTTAGCTTTTACAGAACCATTAAGAGATTTTGCTTGTGGAATTTTATTAATAATATTCGACAAAATAAGAGTTGGAGATTATATAAACATTCTTGATAAATTTGGAAGAGTTAATGATATTAAAGCATTTTCTACAACAATTACAAATCCATATTCAAATATTACTACAGAAATACCGAATAGCAAATTATGGAGTGAAGCAATTCAAAGTATGTATCGTTATAAAGATTTTACTTTACACATGCCACTTCTTATTTCTCACCGTAATGACATCAAAATGGTTGAAGGAGCGATAAAGGAAATTTTAATGGCAAATGAGAAAGTTAATAATGTTAATTTAAGTTACACAAAACAAGATGCACGTGGTTTATCTATAGATATTTCGGTTGTTTTAGAGAAACATAAAGATGATGATTTCGCAGATTTAACAAGCGAATTATATCGTAATTTACAAATAGGTTTACAAAAGAGAGGAATCGTATTTATAGATGGATCAAGACCTGTTTCCGTAAAATACAAGAGTAATGCGGTAACCCCTATAATAATAGAAGGAACACATATAACTAGCTATACAGACGACAATCCACAACCAATTAATTTTAGAAATTAATCAAACTTAAAATGTATGAATAGGATATCTTCCATTACCTATAACTGTAATATCATTAAAGGTATCTAATACATTTTTTGACGATAATAACCAATTCACTATTAAAGGATGGGGATGAAATATAGAAGATTTATATTCCGGATGATATTGGCAGCCAATATACCATTTATGTACTTTATCCTCTAGTTCAATCGTTTCTACTATACCATTCCTATCACCAGATACAATCAGTCCAGATTTATTTAAGATATCTACATATTGTGGTAATACTTCATATCTGTGTCTATGTCTCTCTTTGATTATTTCTTCTTTGCCATATATATTGTATATCTTACTATTATTTAAGAGAGAAATATCATATGATCCAAGATTCATAGTTCCACCAAGTAAATTAATATTCTGATCTTTTAACAAACCAATTACTTTCGTATTTAATGACTCACTTATTTGGGTCCATTCTTCAGAAGTTGCATCTCCTATATCACATACATTACGTAACCATTCTACAACCATTACTTGTAATCCCAAGCATATCCCTAAAGTTGGAATATTCAGTTTTCTTGCTACATGAACACACTCTATCATTCCTTCTATACCAGTAGTACCAAACCCTCCTGGTATTATTATCGCATTCATCTTACTTAACTTTGAGCATACAAAACGATATCTACTTTTTTCTGAAATAAGTTGAAGTTCTTTCTCCAGAGAACGACAATCCACCCATTCATACTTTATTTTACACTTAATATGAATACTTGCATGATATATAGATTCCAATAAAGAACAATACGCATCTTCAAGCTCTACATATTTGCCAATTATTCCTATCACAATTGTTTTTGAAGAATTTCCAGTTTCAATAATGGACTTTTCAACTCTACTCCACTTTTCAGTATCTAGTATGATTTCATCCGCAATATCTAAATTTTTTACAAAGAATATATGTAGATTTTGCTGAATAAACATCAATGGAATTTTATAAATTGTTTCCACATTAGGTATATCAATTATGTACTTACAATATTCTTTTAGCTTATTTATTGTACAAATAGGAAGTCTGCCTTCATGCCTACATACCAAAACATCTGGAGATAGTCCTGTTTTCATAAGTTCTCTTATTGCATTCTGAGCTGGTTTTGTTTTAAATTCTTTCGTTGCTTCAAAATATACGATATACGTTAAATGTACCAGTAAAAAATGAGACGAATCTAATTCACAACGTAATTGTCTTAAAGCTTCATAAAAATGCATTGCTTCAATATCACCAATACTTCCACCAATTTCACAAATTACTATATCATAATTTTCAGAATCTTTTCTAATAAAGTCCTTTATCTCATTTGTAAAATGAGGTATCATTTGAACTGTCTTACCAAGAAATTTACCATTCCTCTCTTTTTCTAATAAGTTCTTAAACATTTTTCCAGAAGAAGTACTATTTAATTTTGTTGTTACAATATCAGTAAATCTTTCGTAATATCCAAGATCCAAATCAGTTTCGGCACCATCTTCCGTTACAAATACTTCGCCATGTTCAATGGGATTAAGTGTTCCAGGATCTACATTTAGATATGGATCTAGTTTCTTTATATTTATCTTTAACCCCATCATTGTAAAAATTGAACCGATACTTGCACTTACGACTCCCTTTCCAAGTCCAGATAATACTCCTCCTGTTATTATAATATATATTGGATCTTTTAGCATAAAAAAACATATCAAATTAACTTTATAAACTTAACGCACATATTATATATATGTTATGTCAGAATTATTGGAAAAAGACTTATGTAAACTTACAATTTTGGAAGAGAAAGAACCAGAAGAAAACAAAGAATTCTTCTCATTTTTCACTCGATTTTACTTTAAAAGAAAAGAAAAGAAGAAAAACCAAGCTCGCAATTATATTCGGGAACTTGAAGAAAAAAACGCATATTATGAGATCCGTTGTAATGAACTTGAAGTAGAAAATAGATATTTACTAGCAAAACACGATCTTTTATATAGAAGATTATCTTTATTGTATGAATTTATCTATGAATAATATTCACATAAATTAATGGTGAATACTACATTAGAGGCAACAAGAATTCTCTCAAATTTTACAAATGAAAGTAATGTAACGGATGTAACAAATATATTGTCTTTATTAGTTAATCAAACTTACACACCCAGTACCAGTGTATTTTCCAATAATGATTCCATTATTGGAAAATCAGTTAATCCTTGCGATAATAACTCTTTAATGATTAATTCTGAAATAGATCAGGCAAATTTTTTTCTCAGTAATCCTTCTGAACAAGTAAGAGGATATGATATATCACAAGGAACTGGTATAGACTTTATTTCATGGGAGAATTCTACAAATCTTAATATAGAACTTCAAATAAAACCTACAATCGAAAATCAACAAATTTTTTTCAAGGAATATCTTTCACAGCAGTTTAGAAGTTATAACATCGCATATGAAAACAATCCCCAATATTATGATAATATTACAGATGAATATATAATGGTAACTTTTAATTCAAATAATACTAACATTACTCCAGAACAACAGACTCGTATAATACAAATATACGAAAATATTCTCTCAAAAAGGTTGAAGATATCCAAATCTAAAATAGTAACAACGATTAATTATTAAATTGTGGAAGGGAGTAGTAAGGAATTTATAATTTAATGGGATAATGTCCCATTATTTCATAGAAGTTTTTACAGAAAAAAAACATGTTTACTTAAAGTATCCTACGCGCCTTCGGCAGCGGCACGGCAATGGTTAAAAAGGGGGGTGTTGATATAAAAGAATACTAAAAAAATTGTAGAATACTAATAATATGTCTGATTTGATAGGACTAACAATAACAGGAATAATAAGTGGTTTATTTGCAGGTTTTGTCGGAGCTGGTTCGGAAATATTAATTATACCTTTATTGACTTATTTTAGTATATTTGAATCAATCAAAACAAGAATTGGAACATCTTTGTTAATGTTATTACCACCAATAGGATTATTCGCAGTGTATGAATTTTATAATAAAGGATTTGTTAATATTCCTTATGGTATTTATTTAGCTGTAATTTTCACAATATTTTCCTACATATCATCTCTTTATAGTGTTAATATTGACGATTCTATTCTTACACGAACATTTGCTATATTTACAATAATTGCAGGGATTTATATGTTGACAGTAGAATAGGAAGTATCATAAAAATGATGAAGTATAAATATAAAATATTTTAGATGTGTCAAAGCGTCTAGTTCAGTTGGGTGTTACACGATATCTCGCCCGAAATTAGAGATGGATTTTGTATTAAATCATGAACAGTAAAATGAGTTTATTTAAAGTCTCCTTCGCGCCTTCGGCAGCGGCACGGCAATGGTTAAAAAGGGGCTAAATGTACATGTATGAAAGAATTTACCGAAATCGGATTAATTACATGGTAAGAAAGGGGAAATAGTAACAGAATGGTAAGAAAGGGGGAATAGTATCAGAATGGTAA